>Ga0182024_10008966_pt1 | contig 20867 bp, 21 predicted proteins | sample P32metaG_FD_120480 | JGI IMG/M metagenome (GOLD analysis project Ga0182024, IMG submission 120480) | Permafrost microbial communities from Stordalen Mire, Sweden - P3-2 metaG (Illumina Assembly) | ecosystem: Environmental > Terrestrial > Soil > Wetlands > Permafrost | place: Sweden: Stordalen...
ACCGCTCCCACAGTTCCCTATGCTGCTGCTGTGTCAGTCCGATCCGTCCTCGCTGATCCATTTGCACCACCTCCACCAAGTCCGTCCGTTACATGGTGTTGCATCGACCCATTGAGACCGCCCTCGATTTTGTTCAGGCTTATTTCCGCGCGCCGGGGTGTCGGTTCTTGCCAAGGATTCGAGAAGATCAAGCGCTTTCAGGACGCCGCGTTTGTAGTGCCGCCTGGCACTCAGTGCACTCGGTCTACCGTCTTTCTGGCGGATTATTGATCAGATAGGGCAATCCATCATTGATCTTCGGGTTTTCCGTCCAGATGGAGGAATCGAAGCCCGCCGGCAATCCTGATTGCAGTTGCTCGGTCGTCAGACCAACAATATCTGGCTCGTTGCCGCCGCATACACCGTTTGTCGTCCCGCTGGTGGTTGTGTCCCAATAGCCATCCGACACTTCTCCCACTCCACACGCAAATCCTCCAGCTTCGTTGTTGCCTTCGAACGACTGCACCGGTCCGGTTGAGTAGGAATTCTGGAGCACGGGATTCTCCACATGATCTGCGCTGACCAGACCACCCACCTGCGCTCCTTTCACTCTGCCGCGAGAGTACGAATTATCGATCGAACCAATGTTATTCCCGTTAGTTTCATTCAATCCTACCAGCCCCCCGGCAGCGTATCCGATCGCCGCGCCCGTGGCATAGCTTTCACTAATGTCCCCTTCATTATCTCCAACCAGCCCTCCCGCTATCGCCCCTGTCACACCAGTTTTTGACCTCACCAGGCCAGACGCGTTAGATTCCGTGATTGCGCCAAAATTTCCTGCGACGAGGCCGCCGCCTCCCGCAGAGAACAAAATGTCCACGTCCGCAGATGATCGCAAGATCGTGCCGCCACTCGCATTGTATCCCGCGAGCCCGCCTGCTGCTGCGCGCACAGCGCGCTCACTTCCACTCACCCGATCGTCAAACAGAGTACCGCCGTTGTTTCCGGTGAGCACTCCCACCTGACCGACATCGGAGCGAGCAAAAAGGTTTGCGTTGGTGAGGTTGATACTCGCAACCGTGCCTCCGGCGCCGATATCCTGAATCAGGCCGAGATCGAATCTGTTGTTTTTCCTATTCTCCTTGACTTCAATCGTCAGGTTCGAAATGGTGTTGCCCAAGCCTTGGACTGTTCCGATCAATGTTGTTGGGATCGGAGAGCGCGCGTAACTACCATCTTTTGCGGCACTGTAACTATCGGCGAGCGCGTAAGCGCCGGATGGATTCGCTGCGATAGCGCTGGCCATGGTCTTGATCGAGTTCTCCAGCGCGAAACTTACGCCGTTGATGGTAAGCGGACTTGCGAGATCGGCAAACGTTGCCCGCCCTTTTTTCTCAAACAGCAACAGGCCGCCAGAGCCGCCGTCATTGGTCGTTAGCGAAAGGCCGCCCGGACCTGTTACCGAAATCCGCTTTTGGACGGTGATTGATTCGAAGGCATCGAGCGCGAGACTGTTTGCATTCGACCATGACAATATGCCTGCCACACTAATGTCGTCCGCCTGGATCCCAGAGCCAGTTGTTGTCACTTGCAAGCTGCCCGAGGCGAGCATAGTTTCAAGATCGGCGGTGTTGAGCACAGCGTTGGCCGCTGTGGGCGAACAGATCCCTTCGCTGCAATTCATGTTCTGCGTTGCCGCAGCCGAGATGGTCACATCTCCGCGAGCATTGGTAGTTGTCCACAGCGCAAGGAGACCGGTCCAAAATGCGGAACGGAGAGCAACGGACCGTTTTGAGCGCAGTAGCGGGCCTTTCGATCCCGCTACGTAATCCACAGTTTTGGCATACATGGATGACTCCGCCAGAAAATCAGCGGATCATATCAGCTCGGACAAAGGAATAACAGAGTTCTTTACAGGTGCCAGCTTGCGCAATATTCACTCGAGGCTAGTTGTCATCGTCGTCGCTGTTATCGGTATTATTATTATTGTTGTTATTATTATTATTATTGTTGTTGTTGTTATTGTTATTGTTCCGCGGGAACATCGGCCTCCCGCCGTTCGGCCGGACGATGCCGGGCGGAAGGTTTGGCGTCGGGGTTGCCGCAGGGTGGGTCGTCGAAAACTTGATTTGCTGTTCCGCGCCGCCGGCCCTGAGGCCAACCGCGTCGGGACCGACGCGGGTAACCTGCCAGCCCTCGATGCTGCCACCGACTGCGACGCCAACGGCAAGCGGCGCGGCTGGCGACTTAAAAAGCGCCAGCCTTGTATCGCCGTCGAGGATGACTCCAACCAGCGAGAGATCGGCAGGCAGGCTGGTGGCACTGGCCACTCCCGGTTCGGACAGCGAGACCACGCGCTGGCGCTCGGGATTGAATACGGAGCGGTCGTCCACTTCCGCGAAGGACTGTTTCGGCGGCGCTTCAAAGCGGGCGGGCGGCGTGAGATCGACAGGCTCGGGACGCGTACGAACTTCCGGGACGGAAATCTCCGGGAGAGGTGCGAGCAGCATGAAGCCAAGAGCGCTCGCCAATCCAGCGCATAATACTGCCAGCGTCAGCTGTGCCGCGTTAAGCCGAAAGATCATTGCGAACCCCGCCACCGGTAGGCGTGGATGGTCACGCGCATTTCCATGGCGGGATCCTGCTTCAGCGCATTCGGATGCCAGTTCGGCGGCATAACGAAATCCGCACTGTCGATAAAATAGTAGGGCGTGTGCGTTTCCACCTGATAGAGGAGGGGGCTGAATTGCGAGAGGGGAATGGTGAGATCATATTCGATCGCGACGGAATCGAAGCCTTTGATCTTGGTCGGAGGCAGCAATTGGGCGCTCAGCAAAGAGCCGCCGTTTCTGTCGATAAGCTCCTTCATGTCGCTCTGCAATTGGGCTTGGGCGAGCGGAGCGCTGGAAGCTGTGAGAAGGCCCGGTACCGATTTCGCTCCTTCCTGGAGGGCGGCGAGGCGAGCGGCGAGTGCCGGCTTCTGCTCCTCCTGCGCGCGATAGGCCGCGAGTTGCGCCAAGGCTTCGTTACGTTCTCCGGCCTGCGCCCGGAAGAGCGCTGCGATGGGAAGGGCTACGAAGATCGCGAAGACGGCAATGACGGCAGAGAGCGCAAGAAAGGCTCCCTTTCGTCCGTGCAGGAAGTCGGGAATGGCCATCAGTGATGCGCTTCCTTCAGGTCGAACGACAGGTCGAAGCGCTCCGTTCCGTTTTGCGCGCTTTGAAGCGGCGCCATGAATTGTGCGTTCGCAAACAGGGGGGAGCGGTCGATAACGCCCACGACGTCGGACGCGGATTTCGAGAAACCCAGAATGTGCACCTTGGATCCGTCGAGTTCGAATTCCGTAAGCCAGGTGCCCTCGGGCAGAACCCGGGTTACTTCCAAAAGTATCGCCAGCAGGAACGGTGCACGCTTCTGCGCCAGCGGAAACTCGATCTGCGCCCGCACATCCTCTATCTGGTGGGCAAGGCGATGAACGATTGCTGCGCGTTCGCCCGCGGTTTCGACTTCGGTTGACAGCGCGTCGGCGGCCGCGACGCCGCGCAGGTACGCCGCGAAGATCACCGCGAAGCCCAGTGCGATCGCCGCGGCAGCAAGAACGAGAACGTTCCATTGCCGCCACTTCAATCTCAACCATGCGCTGCGGTCGAGCGGAAAGGACCGCCAGTCCGCCTCTCGCGGGTCCCCTTCGAACCGTATCGCGCCTACACGAAGCCCGGCGGAGCGCGCCAGCGCGATTGCGGAATCCACGGCGCTGCGCTTGACGATGCGCAACTCGAGTTCCACCTGCTTTTTGGCCTTCGCCGTCTCCAGGATGTGAAAATCGAAATACAGTCGGTCCTGTTCGATCGGACTGAGGCGCTCGAGTTCGAATGGAATGGCGCGCGCCAACGTCGATCGGCTTGCCGCGGGAAGCTCGAAGCGCCGCCGCAATACGTCGGCGTCGGGAAGTTCGATGGCGATGTCGGTGGTGCCGCGCGGGACGAGCTCGGAGGCGGCAAGCAGCGACGAAACCTCCCGCGCGCCGTTTTCGTCGGTTCCGGAAGCGCGGCCGACCTCATGCACGCTGTCCCCCGACACGAGGCTTACGCGGACCTGCGTTGCTTCTATGCTGATGAGCACCAGCTGCCCGCCTCGGGCAAGCCGGGTCGCGAACGTCTCGCGCGCGAAACCGGCGAGTTCGTGGCGCCATTCGGACAGGAGCTCGGCGGCGACGCCTCTGAAGGCGCCAAAGGAATCGCTGAAGGTAGGTGTTGCCATCAACGGCCCTGACAAGTTTTGTTAAGCTGATCCAGAACGCACGCTTCGTCCACATCGACGCGCGGCGCAACCACCAGGTCGGGCCATTCCGCCTTGGTGACGAGAGCGGCGCGGATGCGAATCAGGGTCGGCAGTGTCTTCTGTCCCTTCCAAACCGCGGTCCACTGCGGCGGTGCCGGTGCCGCTGCGGCGGAGTTGCGGCCAAGACCCGCATTGACTGTTGGATAGTTGACAGGCGAGGAGTTCCCAGCCGGCGCGGGGGCGCCAAAATACGACATCTGGAACCATTTGAGCCCGCCGATCAATGTGTGACGCGTTGCGGTGCCGTGCCCGTTCGACAGCTCGCCCTCGGTGGTAACCACGACGGATAGGCCTGCTTTGTCCCGTTGCGCCTGGATGGTGACCCAATCCATCTCTCCCGTGACGGATCTCGATGGCGAAAAGAAAGTCATGCGCTGTTCGCTACCTTCGAATTCGACATGCCGGCTCCCGGGCGATATGAAGAAAAAAGGATAGATATGCGCGATCTCGTTGGTGAGAAGGAGCTGGGCAGCCCGGACATGGTTGGTGTCGGTGGTGGAGGTCTGGGACTTCTCCCATACGCGGGTTCCAAACTGCAAGCCTCCGAACAGAAGCAGTGAAAGGAACGCCAGGATGGTCGTGGCGATCAGGAGTTCGATCAGCGTGAAACCATCCTCGGCATCCCACCGCGATTCCTGGGCGTGGGGCGCAATCACTCCGAGTCGGGCTCCGCCGGCTTGGGCAGGATCCGCAGGGTGGAGACAGTGATGGAACGCAAGCCGCCATCGCCGCGCCACGAGACAGTCGCGACAATCTGCGCGGCGTTTTCTTGCCAGGCCGCGCGGTCGTCCGCCGCGCCATAAGGCGCAATCCGAAGACGCCAGGAAAGGCCGTTGGATTTGCCTGCACTGTCGCCGATCGAAGGATTCGCGGCCGCTTTGGCTTGAGCGAGAAGCGATTGGGCCAGCACGCGGGCTCCCGCTTCATTGGCGCTCTCGCGTGCCCGATCCAGACCCTGCGTAAAGACGGCCAGGAGAACCGCAAGCGAAATGCTGAGTATGGTGAGTGCCACCAGCACCTCGATGAGCGTGAACCCTGAATTGCCTCGTGTGCCGGTTGCGTGCACCGGTGTTCTCCGGAAATTCAGCGCGTTGGAGAAGCCTGTCTTCCCGAGGGCCGTCGCGGAAGGGGAGGGCGCCTCCCGCTCACCAGTTCGCGATGGGAGGCTTTTCATCGTTCTTGGCTTCCTCGGCATGAGCGCCGTAGCTGAAAAGGTCGAACTCCCCGTGGCTTCCGGGGTATTTGTAGTTATACGGATGTCCCCACGGATCGGTCAGCTTGGTCGTTTTCTTGACGTACGGCCCGTTCCAGTTGTCGACGCCTTGGGGCGCGCTGACCAGGGCTTCGAGGCCTTCCTGCGTCGTCGGATAGCGACCCACATCGTATTTGTAGAGATCAAGTCCGGCGGCCAGGTTCGACACTTCCGTTTTGGCCGTCGAGACTTTTGCGCTGTCGAGATAGTGCAGCACCATGGGGGTTGCGATCGCGGCGAGCAGCCCCAGGATCGCCAGAACAACGAGGAGCTCCATGAGGGTGTAGCCCGACTCATCCCTGAGCGAGGCGGATGCTGCGCGGCAGTCTTTCCAGTTCTTCACGACGGACCTCCTATTGAAGCGCGAGATCGTTCACGCTGATGATCGCGACCAGCATCGATGCGATGAGACCGGCGACGACGGCGCCGAGCACGACTGTCATCACGGGAACGAGCAGCGCCAGGGCGCGATCGACCTTGTGCTTGATCCTGAGTTCATCGAGATCGGCCTGCCGAAGCAGCATCTCGTCGAGCTTTCCGGACTCTTCGCCTATCTGTATCAGATCGAGCGTGACTGCGGGAAATACTTTGGAACGGGCGAGCCGCTGGGCGAGTCGCTCCCCCTCGCGCAATGAAACCGCCGCATCCTTGACCGCGGCGGCGAGGACAGTGTTCGAGAGAACATCCTTCGACAAATTGAGCGCGGTCGGTATCGGCACCCCGTTCGAGAGCAGCGTGCCGAAAGTGCGTATCAGGCGTTCGACCTCGATCGCCGCAAAAAGCTTGCCGAGCACAGGCCATTTGAGAACAAAGCCGTCCCATTTGAGCCGCTGAGCCGGTTTCTTGAGCGCGCGCCGCAATCCAATCACGCCCCCCACGATCAGGATGAGGAAAATCCACCCATAATTGCGCACAGCGTCGCCAGCGCCCATGACCATTCGTGTCGGCAGGGGAAGCGACTTTCCCGCGTCCGCAAACAATGGCTGGAACTCCGGCAGCACGAATACCAGAATGACGATGATCGAGCCGCCGGCGGTGAGCAGCAGCAGGCTCGGATAGACGAGTGCCGAAGTGACCTGTTCCCGGATCGCGAGTGTGCGCGTAAGATAGTCGGACAACCTCTGCAACGTCACGTCGAGCGTGCCGCCATGCTCGCCGGCCCGCACCATGCTTACATAAAATTTAGGAAATACCGGATCCGCCGCAAGAGCTTCCGCGAAGCTCATGCCGTCGCGCACGCGGTTGCGCACGCTTTCGAATGGGGTGCGCAGGGCCCCGATGTCGGAAAGGCCGATCAGTATTCCGAGAGCACGATCGAGTTCGAGGCCCGCCTTGAGCAGCGTTGCGAGTTCCTGGGTGATCATCGCGAGTCCGCGCATCGAAACGCGTCCCCCGAAGCGCAGGTTCTTGGCGAGGAAGCCGAACAGGCCGCCCGTGCCGCTTTCGGAGGCGTCGAGCGGATAAAGTCCGCGCGTGCGCAGCTGGCGCACCACCTGGTCGCGCGTGGGAGCATCGAGCACGCCGCGCACCACGGCGCCCGAACCAGTCATCGCTCTATAATGGAATTGCGCCATTCAGACGACCGGCACCACGCGCAGAACCTCGTCGATGGTCGTCACTCCTGCCAGCGCCTTCATGAGGCCGTGTGTCGCCATGGTTTGCATGCCTTCCGCGATTGCAATCTTTTGTATCTGACCCCCGTCGGCGCTCTTCAGAACCGCCTGCCGTATCGCGTCCGTCGCGGTGAGGATTTCCACGATAGAGGTGCGGCCGCGATAGCCGGTGTGATGACAGAGACTGCACCCGACCGCTCGCCTCAGCACGATCGACCGCCCGCCGGTCAACCGGTCGAGGCCGAGGCGCTTCACCAGTTCGGGGATCGGCTCGTAAGCTTCGCTGCAGGCTTCGCACAATTTGCGCAAGAGCCGTTGCCCGGCGATGCCGTTGATGGTCGACGTCAGAAGGTAATCCTCCACGCCCATGTCGAGCAGACGCGTCACGGCAGTCGCGGCGTCGTTGGTGTGCAATGTCGAAAGGATGAGGTGGCCTGTCAGCGCGGCCTGCACGGCGATCTGGGCCGTTTCCAGGTCGCGGATTTCGCCGATCATGATGATATCGGGATCGTGGCGCAGGAATGAGCGCAAAGCGCCCGCAAAACTCAGCCCGATTTGCGGTTTGACCTGGACCTGATTGACGCCCATCAGCTGATACTCCACCGGATCCTCGATGGTCAGGATCTTCTTGTCGCTCGTGTTGATCTCCGAGAGCGCAGAGTAAAGTGTGGTTGTCTTGCCGCTGCCGGTCGGTCCGGTGACGAGAAGAATTCCGTGCGGATGTGTCAGCAGAGCACGGAACGGGCCGATGACGCTTTCGTCAAACCCCAGCGTGACAAGATCGAGCTCTACATGCGCGCGATCGAGAATACGGATCACCACGCTTTCGCCGTGGATGGTGGGCGTGGTGGCCACCCGCAGGTCGATGTCCTTCCCCCGCACGGCCATGGCGACCCGCCCGTCCTGTCCAAGCCGGCGCTCCGCTATGTTGAGCTTCGCCATGATCTTTATCCGCGAGATGAGCGCCGAAGAAAGTCGGTGCGGCGGCGATTCGACCGGTCTCAGCACCCCGTCGACGCGGTAGCGCACGCGCAGTTCGTTTTCCATTGGCTCGATATGAATGTCCGACGCGCGCGCCTCGACGGCCTGGGTTATCAGGAGATTGACCAGCCTGATCACGGGCGCTTCGCTCGCGATATCCTTCAGGCGGTCGACATCGTCCGCAATGCTTTCCCCGACATGATCGCCGGTTTCTCCCGAAATCTGGTGAATGCCGGATTTGCCGTCGCCATAGAGCCGTTCGTGCGCAGCCTCAAGGTCGGCCGGCAGTGCCACCTGCGGCAGAATGGGCTTGCCGACCGCAAAGCGCACCGCGTGCGCCGCGTAGGAATCGAGGGGGTTGGCCATGGCCACGACGACACCTTCGGGAACTTCCCGAAGCGGCAGCACCCTGGCCTCCCTCAAAAACTTTCGGCCAAGCTGGTCTTCCAAAATCGGTTGAGGTGGATAGTCCGCCGCAACCGCGAGCGGCAGATGAAGAAATTGCGAGAGGGCCTCGGCGAGATCGCGCTCGGTGATCAGGCCGAGCCGCGTCAGCACGCTTTCGAGCCGCTCCTGGCTCTCTACCGCGAGATGCTGGGCGCGCTCGATCGCCTGGGGCTGAACCTTTCCCGAAGCGATCAGGTGGTCGGCGAACGAAAGTTCCGAGTCAGGTGACGCTCCATTATGCATGCGAAGTATCCGCGGTTGGCCGCAGCATCATTCCGATTGTTCCTTAGCAAAATCTCTATCCGCAAGGCGGGCCCCGGAGGACGACGTTCCAAACCGCCCGGCGGGAACAGGCTGGATCGGCGCCGCTCTCTCGCCTTCGCTGCGGAGCCCGACTGTCCGCTGCAACCGAGGGCCTTGGAGAACTTCATAGCAGCATGGACGCGGCGCGACAAGAAAAGCCCGAACGGTCAGCCGCTTCTCGCCCCGGTTCGTGGGGCAACCACACCCAAACCCGCGCCGAAGGGGACGACTGTCCCGGGACCGCCCCGGCAGCACTTGCGAAAGGTGGGCCGCCGCCTCACATTGCCCACGCTGTGGGCTGGGGTTCTGCGTTGTGTTATCTGCCGGTCCGAACCCGCCGCCATAGCGGGCATTCGGAGAGTGGGGTTCCGAACCGATCGTCATGTCAGGTTTGTCTTTGATTTTGCAGGCGGCGTTGGCTTGCGTGCTTGTCCTGCTCGCATTGCTCTCGCTTCAGCTCTTGAGCCTGAGCCTGGTGCGCCGCTTCTGGCCCGCGCGTGCCCTCCCCAGTCCTGTCCTCTCCGAGGCGGCGCTGCCTCACGTTCTCGTGCAGCTTCCGGTCTGCGACGAGGGTCCTCTTGCGATAAGAGTGGCCCAGGCCGCAGCCCGGCTGGACTGGCCGGCGGATCGCCTGGAAATCCAGCTGCTGGACGACGGCGGAGCCGAAGGTCACGAGGCACTGTGCAGCGCCGTTCGGCGCGTCGTCCCTGAAGAAATCCGGCTGGCGGTGCTTCGTCGGGGGGAGCGGTCCGGCTTCAAGGCCGGCAATCTTGCCTTCGGGCTCAATCATTCGCGTGCCCCCTATGTTGCGGTTTTTGATGCGGATTTCGTGCCGCCCCCGGATTTTTTGCGTCGCGCGGTCCCGGCGCTCGTTGCCGATCCGGGGATTGCCTTCGTACAGGCCCGCTGGGGGCATGCGAACAGATCCCTCAACTGGCTGACCCGCGCCCAAGGTGTGCTTCTCGACAGCCATTTCGCCGTCGAGCAGGAAGCAAGGTTTCGGGCCGGTTTGCCGATTTCCTTTAATGGGACCGCGGGCGTTTGGAACCGCCGGGCAATCGACCAGGGAGGGGGGTGGACCGGGGACACGCTCACCGAAGATCTCGACCTGAGCATCCGCTGCGCGCTGCAGGGGTGGCGCGGCGCCATGATCTCCGACCTGGAAGTTCCCGGAGAGTTGCCCGAAACCGCAGCTGCCTGGCGGGCGCAACAGGCCCGTTGGACCAAGGGCCACGCCCAGGTCGCACGAAAGCTTCTTCCCAGGATTTTGACCAGCCAGATGCCACTATGGAAACGGCTGGTCCTGGCATTCCAGGTATGCCAGTTCGCCTTCTACACGCTCGCAGCGTTGAGCGCCGCGATCAGCATCGCCCTGATGTGGATGGGCGTGACCTATCTTCAATCGGTTGCCGAGCTCGGCATAGCGGTGACGGTGATCGGGATCGGCACGAGCATCGGCTATCTCCATTGTGGCCAGACCATGCTCGGCCGGGGCGACGAGCCCCTGCTTCCCCAGTCGTTGCTGCTCGCCATCGTTTTTCCGAGCGGACTCATCCTGTCGAACGCGCGGGCGACCTTCGAGGCGTTTTCGAATGCCGATATGGTTTTCGTGCGCACGCCCCGGGCGGGCGAATACTCGATCGGAGGCTGGCGCGGCCGCCCCGAACTTGTGGCGGGAATGCTTCTTCCCGTGTTTGCGCTCGCGGAACGTGCCTGGAGCGCCCCCTTCTTCGCTTTTGCCGCGGCCGGACTGCTTTCGGTGGGGGCCATGGGATGGAGCGGAACCGGTAAAGTTCCAGCGCGCGAAGTTTTCCGTGCCCGAAGTCAGAATTGATTAATTTTTGGCTGCTTCAAATGGAGCTCCTGGCTTGGCGCAGCTTCGGGCCAGTGGGGTCATGAGGCAAAAGCGCCGACTGCGCCGGACCAGACTGGGGCAGAATGAGGGGCTCTTCTTTCCAGGTTGCTGCAGCAATTCTCCTGGCGTTGGGCGCGGCGGGATGCGGCGGTGTGCCTTCCGCGGATTTTGAGGGAGCGGCGCCTGCTCCCATGGCCGGCACCGCTCGCATCGAGACGCCGCCGGCTCCCGTGGAATGCGTACCTTATGCGCGCGCACGGTCGGGCGTTGCGCTGTATGGCGACGCGGGCACGTGGTGGGTGAAGGCGGAAGGCCGCTACACAAGAAGCTCGACTCCGCGTCTCGGGTCGGTGATTGTGTTGACGGGCTATGCGGGACCTGGCCGCGGCCATGTGGGGGTGGTGACCGGAGTGGTCTCCACGCGGGAGGTCGTGCTCGACCACGCGAACTGGCTGGGCGATGGCGCCATCTATCTTCACGATCCGGTGGTCGATGTGAGTCCGGACAATGAATGGACCGAAGTGCGTGTCTGGAACCCGCGGGCGGACGCCTGGGGAATCAAGACCTATCTGGTGGAAGGGTTTATCGGTCCGGACAATCTGGCACCGGCCGATCGCGTCGCCGATCAGTAAGAGAATCGACCTGCCGGGGTTGTTCCGCTTGCTGCACATTCGGAGATCGCCGCGCGGCGTCGAATCACCAACCCGACCCATTTGGGCCGCTGCCGGCATTCCTTGTGGCCTCAAGGATATTTTCTGAAAAATGCGCTATCCTGCCTCGCCCCTCTTTTGCCTCGTACGGGGGCTTTCTATGTTCCGCGCCCTTGCGAGCGGAGAGCCGCAGAGCAAAGAAATGAAATACTCTGCTGCGCTAAAGAAGATACAAAACACTTGGCGTTAAAATCGAAGGGCCGACACCGGCTCAGGCTGCCGTGAACGAACCACAACGCATCCCCGACGCGGCCGCGGCGTCCGCGCAACACGACAGCGCGCGTCACGCGGCGCACGGCGAGAGTTCGACCGCATTCCGACGGCGCAGGACGGCGCTGCTCACGATCGGTGCGCTCGGCGTGGTATTCGGCGATATCGGCACGAGCCCGCTCTATGCCATGCGCGAGACCGTGCGCGCGACCGGCGGCGGCTCTCCCGACCGGCTTTCGATCCTTGCGGCCGCCTCGATGATTGTTTGGTCGCTCGTCGTCGTCGTCACCATAAAATATGTCGTGCTCATCATGCGGGCCGACAATGACGGCGAAGGCGGCGTCCTTGCGCTCGCGGCACTGGCGCATCGTTCTCCCGCTCTGGGAAGGCGACTCAAGACGTGGATCGGGTTTGCCGCGATTCTGGGGCTCGCGCTCTTTTACGGCGACGGCATGCTGACTCCCGCCATCTCCGTCCTGAGCGCGGTCGAATATCTCGGCGCGGAAAACAGGGCTCTTGTGCCGCTGATCGTTCCACTGACGCTGATTATCCTGATCGGGCTCTTTGCCTTTCAGAACAAGGGTTCGGCGAAGATCGGCGGACTGTTCGGGCCAATCATGGTGATCTGGTTTGTGGTGCTGGCCTGGATGGGAGCACGCGCGATCGTTCAGACCCCGGCCATACTCTGGTCCCTCAATCCCTACTACGCACTTGCCTTTTTCATCGCCAAGCCCGTCACCGCGTTCATATCCCTGGGCTCGGTTGTGCTGGCGGTAACGGGATGCGAGGCCCTTTATGCCGACATGGGACATTTCGGCCGGCGACCGATACGCTACGCGTGGATCTATGTAAGCCTGCCTGCGCTGATGCTTGTCTACTTTGGCCAGGCCGCGACGATCATGCGCGATCCGCGAACCACCGAATATGTATTTTACGCCGGCGCGCCGGGCTGGGCGCATTATCCCCTCGTAGCTCTGGCCGTCGTGGCGACGATCATCGCGTCGCAGGCGGTCATCTCGGGTGTCTACTCTATCACGCAGCAGGCCGTGCAGCTGGGGCAGCTCCCGCGCATGGAGGTCCGTCATACGTCCGCCACCGACTACGGCCAGATCTACGTGCCGCAAATGAATACGTTTCTTTGTGTCGGCGTCGTGCTGATCGTGCTGATATTCCGCAGCTCGGACTCGCTTGCCGCCGCCTACGGCATTGCGGTCACCGGCGTAATGGTCATCAGCACGTCGCTCGCTTCGATCGTGGCGTACCGCCGATGGAAATGGCCTCTGAGGTTCATCATTCCGGTATTCGGGCTTCTTGCCCTTATCGATCTCGCCTTTCTCGCGTCGAATTCCCTAAAAATCGTGCAGGGCGGATGGCTGCCGCTTCTGATTGCGGCCGGCGTGTTCGTGGTAATGGAAACCTGGCGCTCCGGCCGCAGGACTCACCTCGAGAAGGTTCGCAGTGAATCCATGCCCTTGGATCTTTTCCTGGTTCGCGCGGACAAGACGCCGGTGCGTGTGGCGGGCACGGCCGTGTTTCTCAGTGCGCGCGGCGACGTTGTGCCGAGCGCGCTCCTTCACAATCTCAAACACAACAAGGTGCTGCACGAGCGCGTCGTGCTCGCGCATGTGACGGTGGAAAACGTGCCGACGGTTCCGGCAAGCCGGCGGCTGGAAGTGAAAAAGCTCGGAAAGGGATTCTTCAACGTTTTCATTCACCACGGCTTCTTCGAGACACCCGATGTACCTCGTGCTCTCGAAGCCGCGCGTCCCTTCGGACTCGCCTTCGACGTTGCCACCACGACGTTTTTCATCGGCCGCGAGACGCTCGTACCGTCCGATCCCCCCGTTCTCGGCAAATGGCGCACCTGGCTTTACATGCGTCTCGCTGCCGCGGCCCTGTCGCCCGCCCGATTCTATCGGCTGCCGCCGAACAGAGTGGTGGAAATGGGCACGCAGGTCACGATCTGAACGCCCTTCCCATCCATCGCGCCGGCTGGCCCTTTATAGCGGTGGCCGCGCTGACAAACGCTGCGCTCCTTGTCGCACTAGGCTGGCCGGGCTGGCTTTTCCTGCCTTTCACGTTGTGGGTCATCGCCTTTTTTCGCGATCCGGCCCGACATCCGCCGCCGGGCAAGAATCTTGTTCTTTCGCCGGCGGACGGAAAACTTCTGCCCATTGTTCTCGCCCAACCTCCGCCGGAACTTGGGCTTGGGGCGGAGCCCCGCCCAAAATTGAGCATCTTTATGTCGGTTCTTAACGTTCACGTGAATAGAATACCGTGCGACGGAACCGTGACGGCTCTTGCATACCGGCCCGGTAAATTCTTCAATGCGTCGTTCGACAAGGCGAGCGCACACAACGAGCGCATGTCGGTACGGATCAGGACCGAGGACAGCGACAGCGTCGACGCCGAACTTGGCGTTGTGCAGATCGCCGGACTGATTGCCCGCCGCATTGAATGCGGCCTGCAGGAAGGACAGAAAGTATGCCGCGGCGATCGTTTTGGCATAATCCGTTTCGGCAGCCGGCTCGAGATATACTTGCCGGAGGGCGCGCGCGTCGTGGCGCGCGACGGGCAGATGGTACGAGCCGGCGAGACCGTGCTCGCGGAATTCCCGTCCTGATGTCACGGATGGGGAAGATGGGCCGGACCAATTTGGTACGCACCGCGGCGGCGCTGGGAGAGGATAGCAGGCTGGGACGACTTCTTCCGAGCGCGCTGACTCTTCTGGGGCTCTGTTGCGGCGCGACAGCGATATGGTTCGCGCTCGGCGGCGACTGGAAAGCCGGTGTCGCTGCGATCATCTGTGCGGCGGTGTTCGACACGCTGGATGGGCGGCTCGCGCGCCTGTTTGGCGTGGCTGGCGCCTTCGGTGCCCAGCTGGACTCTCTTGCCGACCTGGTGAGCTTCGGCATCGCCCCCGGCGTGCTCGTCTATATGTGGACTCTCTATCACGCGCAGGGCGCCGGCTGGGCATTTGCCCTCATCTTCTGCGCCGCGAGCGCCATACGCCTCGCGCGATTCAATGTAGAGAGTTTGGAACGAGATCCTTCGTCGCCCCCGCCTTCTTGCTTTACCGGTCTTCCCACCCCGGCAGCTGCCTGTCTCATATTGTTGCCCATGGTGCTGGCTTTTCAGTTCAAGGGCGACGCTTTCAGTCATCCCTGGTTGAGCGCGGCCATGATCGCGCTGATGTCCTGGCTGATGGTCAGCCGCGTGCCGACCCTCTCGCTCAAGAATTTGCACGTGCCGCCGCCGCTCAGGAAAGCGTGGCCGGCCTTTGGGGGTGTGCTGCTTGGGTTCGCCATCCTTTGGCCCTGGGCGACCCTGACGGTCGGGTTGCTGGCCTATCTGATTGCCATTCCCGTCTTCGCGTCCTATGGCGAGCCCGGTGGACGCAAAGTTCCACCCGACGCCGAAGCATAGTTGCCGCAGCCTCCGCAAAAGCTCCAGGATCCAGTAATGGAACTGTAACCCGGAGGTGGGATCATTGCGTGTTCGCGTTCCGGGGGGATGGAGCATGCGGCACGCCTATTCGACACGATATCTGCCACGCAATCCGAACGGGGGAGGCCTGCTTTTCTCCGCGGCTTTCGTTGGGGCGATTCTCGCCATCACCTCCGTGCTCTACGCCCTCGACATTGCGACCATGCGCTCCCTTCTCTCCTTTCCTTGATCTTGCGCAGGCCAACGCGGCAAACTGCGGACGCAACTTGAGAAGGCAGCCCGCCGGATGAATCACGTGCACGATGCCGATTCGGAGGAGCGCGCCATCTGGGCGCCTCCGCCACCCCGTCCGCGCAGTCCCGGTGCGCTCGCGATTGCAGCTTTTGCCGCGAGCGCGGTTGCAATCGGATTTTTGGCCATTGGGGCAATCGCCATCGGCCGTCTTGTGATCGGCAGTTTCGCGTTGGGACGCGGAGACGCTCGAGAGGTGCGCATCGGCCGGCTGACGGTGGGTGATCTGAAGCTGGGCCGCGTCGCCCGCGGCTGAGTCCGCTTCCCGAGTCAGATTGCGGGAACCTCACCGCGTTCGTGCATATGCGCGAAATCCGCGGCCCACCCTGCCTATCTGAGCGAATCACGAATGGATACCGTGATTTGCCCGTGGCTTTGCGCGGGCGCACAGCTAGACTGTTTTACCTCCGCTTCAAGGCCGGGAACACGACGTCTCATGCAAATGCGAAATTTTCGGGCTGCAGACGCGCCCGCAGATCTGCGCCGGATCGGTGCGCATCCCGACTTCTGGTACCCAGTCGCATGGTCTCACGAAATAAAAACCGCAAGGACATTGGGAGTGCGGTTTGCCGGTGACCCGGTCGTTCTCTACCGCGGCACCAGCGGCCGCATCTTTGCGCTGGAGGATCGCTGCGCGCATCGCCAGGTACCGCTGCATCTGGGAACGGTATCCGGCGATACGCTGAAATGCGGCTATCACGGCTGGGCTTACAATTGTGCCGGCAAATGCATCGATGTTCCCTATCTCGGGCGCGAACGGCTTCCGAACGGAGTCAGAAGCTATCCCGCGCACGAGGTTGACGGTCTGGTCTTCATCTTTCCGGGGAATGTGAGTCTTGCCGAATCGCGCAGGCCCGAAGCCGTGGGATCCCGCAATGACAGGCGCTACCTGACGCGGCGTCTGAACCGCGAGGTCGCCTGCCACTACACGTTCATGCACGAGAATCTGTTCGACATGAACCATCAGTTCCTGCATCGCCGGCAGATGGGCATGATCCGCGCCCAATGTCTGGGACGGCGCCAGGGCGATGACTGGTGCGAAGTGGATTACACCTTCGCCCGTACCGCAGGCCGCTCCTCGATAGGCGAGGCGGCCATCCTGAACGTGATCGAAAAGAAGCTAGAGGGTGCACGACGCGACCTGATGACAATTCGCACCAATTACCCCTATCAGCGCCTGAAATTCTGGGTGGACAGCGGCGAGCCCGTGCTCGACGTGTGGCTGGGCTATACGCCGCTCGATAAGGACCAGAGGACGAACCGCACCTTCGGCCATCTCTCGGTAAAAAAACCGCGTTTCGCCCCGCTCCTTTATCTCGCCTGGCCGTTTATCACATGGTTCACGGAGAACATCTTCCGCGAAGACAAGCACATCGTCGAAAAGGAACAGGCCGCGCACGACGCGCAGGGCGCCGACTGGAACAATGAGATTTTCCCGGCGATCCGCGACCTGCGAAGCCTGCTCGCCCGCTGCGGAGTTGCCATGGATGCGACGCCCATGGCTGCGGAATAGGACGGCAACCCGGGCGCGTCGATGCGCTTTGGCCCTCGAATTGATGGTGCGCAATGTCGTCGCCCATAGTAGGATCGGCGCCGAGGGTCCGGGCCACGACGGAGAATCGACGATGAACAAGTGCGTATGGACGATAGCGGCCCTGCTGATGGCAGTCTCCGGAACCTGCTCTGCGGAAAGTGTTGTGACGTATCACAACTCCCTGACCCGTCACGGAATGTACAAGGTCCCGGGACTCACCTTGTCCGCTGCAGCCAACATGCATTTGGATCGCAGCTTCAAAGCCAAGGTCGACGGGCATGTCTATGCGCAGCCGCTCTACTGGCTGCCGGCCGGTGCGAAGACGGGTCAGATCATCGTGGCGACGGAATCGAACGTCGTGTCCGCACTCGATTCCGTCACCGGGGCCGTGACATGGAAGACAAAGCTTCCGCCCTCGGTGCCGCTCTCCCAACTGCCTTGCGGCAATATCGATCCCGACGGCATTACGGGAACACCTGTCATCGATCCCGCGGCGGGGATTGTCTATTTCGATGCGTTGACGAAGGGCAAAGAGGGGCCGCGCCAGCTGGTCTATGCGCTCTCCCTGGCGGATGGATCGATCGTGTCGGGCTGGCCTTTGGACATTCAGGCGGAACTGGCGAAGAAGGGCGTGACCTTTTCGTCCTCGACGCAAGGGGAGCGCAGCGCGCTCCTTCTGTTCGGCGGCTCTCTCTATGTGAATTATGGCGGCAATTGGGGCGATTGCGGCTCTTACAACGGCACGGTCGTTCAGCTGCGCACGTCCTCGCCGGAACTCGTCGCAAGTTGGGCTACGCGCGCCAATGGCGGCGGTATCTGGGCACAGGGCGGCATCGCCGGCGATGGCGAATCGCTTTATCTCACCACGGGCAACACCTTCAACGCCTCAACCTGGAGCGACGGCGAGGCGATCATCCGCCTGCGCCCCGGCCTCGCACACTCCACCAAGACCAAAGATTACTTTGCGCCATCCAACTGGCAGTCGCTCGACAATCAAGATCTGGATCTGGGCGGCACGGAAGCGCTGCCGCTCAACATCGCGGTACCCGGATCGGCGCCGGCAAAGCGGGTGATCGCGTTCGGCAAGGATGGCAATGCCTATCTCGCGGACCGCACCAATCTGGGGGGAATCGGCGGCGCTCTCGCCGTCGCATCGGTTTCCACCGGCCAGATCATCACTGCGCCTGCCGTCTATCACACGCAGTCCGCAACCATGGTGGCCTTCACGAATTCCGGCGGAAGCGGCTGTTCCGGCAACAGCCTCACCATGCTGAACGTTGCGGCGAGCGGCAGTTCGCCCATCACTGGTGCGTGGTGCGCGCCCTTCAACGGCCGCGGCGCGCCGATCCTGACCACCACCGACGGCGAGGCAAACCCGATCGCGTGGGTCGCAGGCGCCGAGGGCGACAACCTCCTGCATGGCTTCAACGCGATCACCGGACAATCCGTGTTTGCCGGCGGTGGAACTGCGATGAGCGGCCTTCACCATTTCGTGACGATTCTTGCGGCCGAGGGTCGTCTCTACGTCGCCGGCGATGGGAAGGTCTACGCATTCGCCTTCCATTGAACACGATCGGCCTGATCGCTCGCGTTCATGCTTCGACAGGAACGGTATGGGGAAGTTGGAAGCGCCTCATTCCGGGCCGGTGGAAGGGTGGTAGCTCTTCTCTTCGACGATTTCCGAGGCCAGGAGCAGATTGATTGTCTTTTTTATCGCCGCGCGCTCGTCATTGCTCCTGTATACGGATCTGGCAAGTTCGATGAAAACCGGGCCGAACTCCCCTGCCGTTTCCTTCTGGCGGAGGAGGGTTTCGACGTCCCAGAGGCGCTGGTTCGTTGCCCTGAGCTGGGACTTGAGATTTGCGATCTCCCCGCCTTCGGCGAGAACCGGCTCCGCAAACTTCTGAAGAAGCGACAGCTCCCGGCGGACATTCGCAAGCGACTCCCCGGCGTCGAGTCTCTCGCTCTTGATCTCAAGAATGGTCACCTTGTCGATCAGTTCGCCCCATGAGATCGGAACTTTGGGCGCTGCGCCGGATGGCGTGCTCATGGACCGGTGTCCTCGCGAGCCAACTCTTCGATCAATTGCGCCTCCATGGCTGCGAACATTTTTTCCCAATCGTTGCGGCGTGTCTTTGTTTGTGCCCATCGCGTAAGATTGGACTATTGCTCCTTCACTGGTCTTGCGCCAACCTGTCGGCGGTCTTGCCGGCTCCGTTCTATCAGGAGCCGAAGACTGCCAAATGGCAAATCGCATTTGGGCTGCAACACATTCAAATTCTCTGGAGATCGCTGATGCGAATGATTTTGACGATCACAATTGGCGTACTGGGGCTTGGCCCGATTTCGAATGCCCTTGCGGCTGACCGAATGTCTGTCGTTTATACCTGTCCCACGGGAATGAAACAGGTTGCCAAGGTTTGCGTCACAGACGACCAGAAGCGCGCGCAATGCCTCTATCCGGCGGCCGTTGGTCAGCCGCCGAAAGGCGGCGGTACGCAGGATGCGAATCCCATGACGTGTCCGCGCCATCCGCCCGGGACGCGCTGAAGCGCGGCAATGGTCAAGACATGAGAATCGGGTCAAAGTCGAATTCATGCCGCTCACGAACGCTGGCGCACCAGACAGGATAGAAGTGGGGACCGGGTGCTCGGGGTTTTGCGCGCCGCCCACTGCCGCTCGCTCCGAATTATCTCCTCAACGAGGGAGCCACGCGGTTGTGCCGGACAGGATAGAGGTGAGAACCGGATCGTAGCCGCTGCATGCTCTCGGCCGCAAACCGGCTCCTGCGGCCCTTTTTCGTCGCACCGGCGCCAGCGAATACCCGACATTCGCGGTGTAAGGGACATCCAGGCACGAGAGGTCGCGGTCCTGACGCTCATAAATATGAGCGTCAGGACACAGGATTGAATGACGGCGGCTTACTGCTTCGCGACGCCGTAGCTAACAGCGGCAGCACCTTCCGGCACAGTCGGAGCGTGGTTCGGGCTCGACCAGGTCGCCGTAAAGGACTGCGATTTGGACTTGCAAAACTCCGCTTTGGTCGGAGGCGAAGGCGGAATCAACATGGGCGTGAGCGTCTCGATGCGACCGGTGACGGTCGTGGTGCCATGAAAGGTCATAACGGGAGACGAGATATAGGCGTATGCGAAATCCAGAAGCAGCGGCGCCTGTCCGTTTATGATATCCGTCGACTGGCCGAATCCCCAACCCGAATCAAATACGGTGTTCGTGCTCTTGCAGAGCGCCTGGAACCCGATGGAAGCGCCGGTAACCTCAAAATCGCCATTCGAGGAATCAGTCCCGACGACAATTTGAATCGCACTGCCGTCAGCCGACGTTCCATTGTACGTGCCCGTCTGTTGCGCCAACGCATGGGCGGGAAGGGCGGCAATGAGGATCGCGGCAGTATTCTTAATCACATTCGTGAATTTCATGGAAACTTTCCTTGAGCCCAGATGGGCCGCCCATCTGTCGAATGAGGAACCGGAACGGCGGCATCCCGACTGAGAGAACACTTATGTCATTGTATTTGCCCTCGTGTCGAGTCAGCAAGCTTGCCATCTTCAAAGGGTTAATGCGTCGAGACGCGTTCTATTTGCTATAGGATCGTTTCTCTGCTGAACGCTCGTGCTTGACTTCAACAAGCGGCTTCACTTGGCAACCTGCTGCACCGGAGAGGATGAAAGTGCGAACTGGCTTCTGGTACAAATCCGCCGACAGCCACGAGGCTGAGTGGCGCCATTTTTTCGATCGCGGGGCAGACGCGGTACAGGATGACCCCTATTTGCTCTTGCCCTGCAATTCGAACATGAAGTCGCCCGCATAGGCGCCGCCAAGGCAGGTCTCCAGCGTCGTCCAGGTCGTGCATCCGGTGCCGTGCCCGTTGCCCGGGTTCTGCCAC
>Ga0182024_10008967_pt1 | contig 20867 bp, 14 predicted proteins | sample P32metaG_FD_120480 | JGI IMG/M metagenome (GOLD analysis project Ga0182024, IMG submission 120480) | Permafrost microbial communities from Stordalen Mire, Sweden - P3-2 metaG (Illumina Assembly) | ecosystem: Environmental > Terrestrial > Soil > Wetlands > Permafrost | place: Sweden: Stordalen...
AATCGATCCGCCGCCCATCTCCTGACCATTGAGGACCATGTCATAAGCGAGCGCGCGGGGTTCAAGCGGCTGCGAATCGAGCAGCGCAAGATCGGCAGGGTTCGGCGCTGTGAACGGATGATTCACCGAGACCAGCCTTTTCTCCTCCTCGCTGTAATCGAACAGCGGGAAGTCCACTACCCACAAAAACTTGAGCGCCTGGTCGTCGCGCAGATTGAATTTCGCACCGAGTTGCAGCCGCACGTCACCGAGCAGTGGACAAACCTTGCCGCGTGATCCTGCAACCATCAGGAGCGTATCGCCCGTGTGCAAACCAGCGACGTCGATGGCGCGCTGGCGCTCGTCGCCACCGATAAATTTGGCGATCGGCCCCTGCCATCCGTCGGCGTTGATCTTCGCCCATGCGAGGCCAAGACCTTGCCGCGTCTTGATCGACTCGGTCAGTTCGTCGAGTTCGCGGCGCGAAAGTTGGTATTTGCCAGGCAGCGCGAGCCCGTATATCGAATCGCCCCGCGCGATCACATCGGCGAAAACCTTGAATGAGGTTCCCGCAAATGGCACAGTCAGGTTCTTCAATTCAAGGCTAAAACGCAGATCGGGCTTATCCGTTCCGAAGCGGTCGATCGCCTCAGCATAGGGCATCCGCGTGAACGGCCGCTCGAGCTCCACGTCCAAGGCGAACTTGTAGATCGACGCCATCATGCCCTCGGCCATCTCGTAAATGTCTTCGGGGCGCGGCCCGGTCATTTCAATATCGATCTGGCTGAACTCGGGTTGGCGATTGGCGCGCAAATCCTCGTCGCGGAAACAACGCGCGATTTGGTAATAGCGATCGAAACCGCCGACCATCAGGATCTGCTTAAGCAGTTGCGGCGATTGCGGCAGCGCGTAGAACTTACCCGGATTCACGCGGCTCGGCACCAGGTAATCGCGAGCGCCCTCGGGCGTGGCGCGGAACAGTATCGGCGTTTCAATTTCGATAAAGCCGTTGGCGTCGAGATAATCGCGCGCGCCGCGCAGGGCCTGATGGCGCCGCCGCAGATTGCGCTGCATCCCGTCGCGCCGCAAGTCGAGATAGCGGTATTTCAGCCGGACCTCCTCGGCGACGTTCTCCGACCCACCGATCGGAAACGGCGGCGCGTTGGAGGGGTTCAGCACCTCGGCCGCGGTCACTGCGATTTCGATTTCGCCGGTCGGCAGTTCGGCGTTGATAGTGCCGTCGCTGCGCCGCACAACCGTGCCCTTGACCGCGATGTAATACTCGGAGCGCGCTGCCGCGGCGACCACATGGGCGTCCGCATCGTGGGCGGGATTGAAAACCAGTTGGACGATTCCTTCACGGTCGCGGAGATCGATGAAGAGCAGGCTGCCATGATCGCGGCGAGTCGCTACCCAGCCCCACAGCGCGACCTCGCGTCCGGCGTCTTGGGCGCGCAGCGTTCCGCAATAGTCAGTGCGCTGCCACGGGGGCAACGGCGAAAATGAATTATTTTTTTCCGGCATCGGGGTTCAAGTCTGAAAGGATACCTATGCGAGTCGGCGCACGGAACAGCTAGCGGTTGAGCGCCGAGCAGAGGTGGCTGGCGATATCACCCTGAGGCACCGACTGCTGTGCGCTATTTTTCAGATCGCGCACCTGCACCACTCCCTGCGCGAGTTCGTTCTCGCCGATTATCAGGGCGAAATGCGCACCGAGCTTATCGGCACGGCGGAGCAGCGCCTTGAGTCCGCGCTCGGGCGAGAGCATCTCGATGCGCAACCCTGCGGCGCGCAGAGTTCTCGCCAGGTCCATCGCGGTGACGGTTGCACGCTCGCCCATCGCGATAATCGAAGCGTCGGGCGCACCATCGAGCTTGAAACGATCGGCCTCAATTGCGAGCGCGATGCGTTCGACGCCGATCGCAAACCCGGTCCCTGCCACCGCCGCACCGCCGAGGACTTCAACCAGCCCGTCGTAGCGGCCGCCGGCGACCACCGCACTCTGCGCGCCGACCGCCTTCGAGACCGCCTCGAAGGTCGTGCGAGTGTAGTAGTCGAGGCCGCGCACCAGTCGCGGATTGACGACATACGGCACGTTCGCTTTGGACAGCAGTTCCTCGACAGTGCCGAAATGTTGGTGGCACGGATCGCACAAATAGTCAGAGCTGCGCGGTGCGGTCTCGGCCAGCTTCGTATCGTTCTTGCAATCGAGCAGCCGCAGCGGATTGCGTTCGAGTCGCTGATGGCAATCTTCGCAAAGCTGATCGAGATGGGCACGGCCCCATTCGAGCAAGGCCTGGCGAAAGGCGGGACGACAGGTCGCGTCGCCGAGCGAATTGATTTCAAATTCAACTTCGAGGCCGAGTTCGCGCCGGAACTCATCGACCATGATCATCAATTCGGCGTCGCAGGCGGCGTCGGCGCGCCCGAAAATCTCGACACCGAACTGGTTGAACTGGCGAAAGCGTCCTTTCTGCGGACGCTCGCGCCGGAACATCGGCCCGTAGTAGTAGAAGCGCTGCTCCGGGTCGCTGCGATCGAGCCCGGCATCGATATAGGCGCGCACCACGCCGGGTGTCCCTTCGGGGCGCAGCGCGAGCGTGGTCTGAGCCTCGTCGCGATCGGCAAAGGCGTACATCTGCTTCTCGACCACGTCCGAAGTCTCGCCGCTCGATCGCTGATAGAGTTCGAGCCGCTCAAGCAATGGAATCCGGATCTCGTTGATCGAGTAGCGCTCGGCGACGTTCCGCGCCCGCTCCTCGACGAAGCTCACCGCCCGCGCGTCAGGTCCGATGAGGTCCTGGAATCCTCTTAGCCGTGCCAATCCCAAATTGATCCGTTCCCTCGCTGTGCCAGCGCCGCCGCCCATCATGTGCAACAGAAATTGCGAGCATCACCGGAAATCTATTCCGCCCATCGCATAAGAAAAAGGGGCCGCCCGCAAGCGGCCCCCGTCATGCCAAGTTTGAATGGCGGTGCTATCCGCCGAGGTCTTTAGACCGTCAGCAAATGAATCGTGCAGGCCGAGCCGAGTCCGATCACGTGGGCCATGCCGACCTTCGCGTTCGGCACCAGCCGCTCCTTCGCGCGGTCATCCTCGGTCAGATGCCATACGACTTCGCAGATGTTCGCGACGCCGGTCGCGCCCAGCGGATGACCCTTCGAGAGCAGGCCGCCCGAAACATTGACCGGGGACTTGCCGCCGAGGCTGGGATGCATGCCGCCGCCCTCGTCGATGAACTTGCCGGCTTCACCGTCGCCGCACAGCCCAAGGTTCTCGTAATGCACGAGCTCGGCCGTCGCGAAACAGTCGTGCAGTTCCGTCAGCGAAACATCCTGGGGTCCGATGCCGGCCGTCTCGTAGGCCTTCTTTGCTGCGCGCCGCGTCAACGTGCTGACGTCGGGCAGCGTGAGATCGCGCTCGGTATAAGGATCGGAGGTCAAAATCGAGGCCGCGACCCGCGCCCGTTTGCGCCCGCCAGCGTATTGCTTCAGTTTGTCCTCGGACACGAGGATCGCCGCCGCCGCGCCGTCGCCCGTCGGGCAACACATATAAAGGGTGTTCGGAAACGCCACCATGCGCGCGTTGAGCACGTCCTCGAGCGTCACTTCGTTGCGGTACTGCGAGAATGGATTCTTGGTCGCATGCTTGTGCGACTTCACCGAGATCTTCGCGAAATGTTCGAGTGTGGTGCCGTACTTGCGCATGTGCTCCATGCCCGCCTGTCCGAATACCGCAGGCATCAGGCCCGAGCCGAGGCGTCCCTCCGTCGCATACGCGGGATCGGTTCCGCCTCCGCCACCGCCGAGCAGCCCCTGCTTGCCCATCTGCTCGACGCCGACCGCCATCGTGATGTCGTACATGCCCGACGCAACCGCCATGTAGGCCTCGCGAAACGCCGTCGAGCCGGTGGCGCAGGCATTCGAGACGTTGATCACCGGGATGCCGGTTTGACCGATCTGCTGGAGGATTCGCTGCCCGATCATCGCATTGGACTGAAACAGATTGCCCGACGCGAACAGCTCGACGTCCTGGATCGAAACGCCCGCATCCTTGATCGCGATCAGGGCTGCGTCGGAGCCAAGTTCAGGAACCGACTTGTCGGGATAACGCCCGAATTTGATCATTCCGGTGCCCAGAACATATACGTTGCGCATTTCAAATCCTCCTCGGTGATTGGCGGCCAGCCATCGTTAGCGAGCCCGCCGCGCCACCCTTGTGTGAGTTAATCTTCGACTAAATTAGTTCTTGCTCGGACGGTACTGGAACGCTACGACCTCGTTGCCCTGCCGATCCTTAGCGACTACGTTGGCGACCATCTCGACCGGCATGCCGAACGCCTGCTTCGGATTCTTCTGCAGCTCCAACGGATCGATATCGACCAAGGTCGACTTCACGCTGACGCCTTCGGGCAGATCGACGATCGCGGTGATGTATGGCGTTTTGATTCCGGGAAACGACTGATGAATCACCGAGAAAACCCACACATTACCCTTATTCGAGAGCGGGATCTGCGTGAATTGATTGGTCGCGCCGCATTTCGAACAGGCGGTTCGCTTGAGGTCGAGGAACACCGCGCCGCAATTTCCGCACTTGCTGCCGACCAGATGCGGAGTCGGTTCCAGCTTCAGGAAAGGTAAGATCGGGCGCTTGCCCGGCTGTTCGACGCTCTCTGCCTTGGACTGTTCGGCCATTGAAATCCTCCGGTGCTCGCTCGAAAAGGCTACTAGAATTGACTGTTGCCCGTAGCCTTCCACGTTAGCCGCCGCATCCGCAAGTTTCCCACAGCCCTATGCAAATCGTCAACCGCCTGCGTTGGTGGGTTGGCTTCATTTTGCTGGTACCGCCCGTCCAGAGGCTTGGGACCGCACAAACTACCGGGCGGTGCATCGGCGCTCACGGTTCCGCCGGATGCGCGGCAAGCGCTCGCAGCGGAAGTTCGCCGCCGCGCCAGGTCGACACGCTGACGCCGCCGCGCCCGATGTCCGCACTCACCGCACCGATTTCATCGGTCCTTAGGACCATCGTCCCCGCCTCTTGATAGCGTTCCACCGTGCCTGCCGCGGGAAAATGAAACCGGTTATGATATCTGAGTGAGATTACTGCGACCTGCGGATGCAACGCGGCAATCAACGACGGGCTCGACGATGTCTTACTGCCATGATGCGGCACTTTCACGATCGCCACACCCAGGTCCGCACCCGTCCGAATCATTTCGCGCTCGCCCTTGGCTTCTATATCGCCGGTGAAGAGCACCGCGACGCCGCGATACTTTAGCCGCATCACCATCGATTGATTGTTCTCCTTGATCTCATCGAGATCCGGCGCCGGCCACAAACAGCGCACGTCAACCCCGCCGATGTTCCGCGGCGGCATTCCGGTCCCGCAAACGAGGCTTCGCGCTCGCACCACGTGGACCGCGTCGAGCAGACGCGCATAGCTTCCGTCGGGGCTATCGACTCCGCTGGTCCAGAACTCCGCCGGCTTGAAATTCCGCACCAGGAAAATGAGCCCACCGAAATGGTCGCGGTCGGGATGGCTCACCGCGACGATGTCCACGTGCATGATTTTATTCGACCACAGAAACGGCGCGACGATTTGTTCACCGGGGTCGAAAGTGCCAAAGAACGTTCCGCCGCCATCAACTAGCATCACGTGACCGTTGGGAAACCGCACCACCGCCGCGTCACCCTCGCCCACCGACAGAAACGTCACGCGCAGGCCGGGATAAAAATAGCGCTGATAGGTCCACCAACCCGCGTCGACTGCGAGAGCGATCGCCAGTGCGCCGGCCGTTGCGTAGCGCCAGCGTGCCCGCTCATGGGCGCGACGCATCTTCCTTGCCGATGGCGGCACAATTGGGTTCGCGCTCGCGAGCGGACATGCGCACCAAATTGCGATAAAGCCGTAAGCGATCGCGATCTCGATAATCGTGGGCGTAAAAATCCGCGACCACGCAAGCGGCCATTCCTCGAACCATCCGGCAAGCCAGTTACCCACGCCCGCGAGGCTCCCCGCGAGCAGTAACAGCGGTCGCGCGCCGGCCGGCCATAGAGCGCTCACCGCCGCCGCGAGGAGCCCGGTAATCACGGCGCCAAAGCCCATGATCGGTACGACCACCGCGTTCGCGACCAATCCGACCAGCGAAAACTGGTTGAAATGGAACGCCGTCAGCGGCGCTGTCCCGATTAACGCCCAAAATGAAACTGCGATGTAGCCGGCGATCAACTCCGCGACCGCATAGCCGCGCGAGACTCCGGCGTCGGTCATCTGCGGACGTATCCTCGTTCGCCACCACGCCGCGAAACGCCGCATCCCGACCAGAATCACTATCACCGACGCGAACGAAAGCTGAAAGCCGATATCGGCGGTCGATCCCGGAAGCGCAAAACAGATGATCAGCGCGGCGAGCGCCAGGCTGGCGAGCAACTCGCGCGATCGATCGATGAGGATCGCGGCCGCGTACGCCAGCACCATCAACAGCGCGCGAATCGTCGACACGTGGCCACCCGCGATCGACGCGTATGATGCCGCCGCAAGCGCCGCAGCCGCCGCGGCCAGTTTGTTGGCGTAACCACGAGCCATCAGCGCCGGGAAAAAGCCCATCAACCAACGCACGATGAAAAACGCCGCCGCCGCGACGAAGCCCAGATGCAATCCCGAGATCACCAGCACGTGCGCCATGCCGGTAAGCGCAAAGCGCTGCCGAATCGACTCATCGATACCGCTGCGATCGCCGATGATCAACGCGCGCATCTCGGCGTTTTGCGGATATGAGAGATTCGCATCGATGAAGGCGCCGATATGCTCGCGCACCGCTTCGATGCGCGAGCGCACCGGGAACTCGCGATGGCCGATGACCACGATTGGAGGCGGCGCTCCCGACTTCGCATAGTCCGCGAACATTGTCGCGGTGATACGGTTGCGCAGCAGCCATCCGCGATAGTCGAATTCTCCCTGGTCGCCGTCGTTGCGCGGAAACCGGATGCGCGAGCTCACCCGCACTTCGTCACCGACCGTGAAATGCGCCTCGTCGAGAATCGTGACGCGCACCACGCCGGTCGCCGGCTCAAGCGCCGCCGCATTCGCGCCGGCCCGTTTCACCCGCACATAGAGGTATGCGCGGCCACCCTCGACCCGTTCCGGCTCGCGTACGATCAAGCCCTCGATGGCGACGGCTGAATCGTCGGCGAAGCGGTACAACGTCGCGGGTCCGCGTATCGGTGCGAGCAGATCGCTTACCGGAATCGTCGCCGCAGCTGCGATCGCGGCGAACGCCACCGCAAGCCCAATCTCAGGACGCGCCGCAATGAATGCCGCAGCCGCGGCAAGCGCCAGTGCGATCGCAAATCCAATCGGTAGGTAACCGCCCGCGTTGCCGAGCGCATCGCCCGCGACCAATGCGATCGTAGCGATATAAAGCGGCGGAAAATTCGCCAGCCAAGATACCGCAGAGCTTCGCGCAAGCGCCCCTTGAGGAGGCGCCACGGGCCTGGTCGATAGGCGGGAACTGAATGGCGTCGCGACGGCGATTTGGATCCTCTCGCCAGTTCCAGAATTCTACTAACGGTATATGGCCACACCGGCGCCGTCCAACGCTCACAAACTTACGCACCCAAGCGATACCGCTCCGCTGTGTTGTGAGTCGATTGTCGAGCCTTTCCGGCAAGAGTAACTAGATGTAAAAGAATCCCACCAATCGATCATTTAAATGACTTCAACAGACGACGGAGAGACAGAAACGAAGTCGTTTCTCGAGAGCGAAACTAACAGGAATTGGATAGTACGAGTGACCGCGGATTACTAATGCGCGCAGATTAGGACTCGTGGCTGACCGGCTCTTCTGCCGATGACGATTCTGCCGAGGATGGTTCCTCTATTACCGGCGGTGTTTCGGATGCGGCGGCCTCGGCGGGCGCAGCCTTGGGTTTGTGCGCGAGCAATTGAAGCTGGCCGTTGCCCGCGTCGAGGTACTCGGCTGCTACGCGATCCTCCTCGCGCTCGACCTTCTCCTCCTGATCGAGCAGCGCCGACATCAGATCGAGATGCCGCCGGATCTCAGCCGCCAACTCCGCGTTGACGCCCTTGACGCTTGCAAGTTCCGGCAACGACGCCAGACGGATGCGCCGCAGGCTCCCAAAATGCCTTAACAGTTCGCGCCGCCGCACCTGGCCAATCCCTTGGATATCGTCGAGCACTGAGCGCAGCCGCGCGCGCCGCCGCAATTCGCGATTGTAGGTAATCGCGAAACGATGAGCTTCGTCGCGGATGCGCACCAGTACGAACAGCGCACTGGAATTGCGCGGCAGCACGATCGGGTCCTTGCGATTGGGCAGGAAAACGCGTTCCTCGGATTTGGTGACGTTACGATCGCGTGGGTGGTTGAGCACGTGCTGCTTGGCTAGCGAGATCACTTCGATCTGATCGGTGAGTTCGAATTCCTTCAACACCTGAATCGCGACGTTGAGCTGGCCCTTGCCGCCGTCGATTACCCACAAATCCGGATACTCTTGCTCCTCCTTTGCGCGCTTGAGCCGGCGGCTCAGGACTTCGTATAGGCTGGCAAAGTCGTCCTGTCCCTCGACCGTGCGAATCCGGTAGCGCCGATAGAGCGCCTTTTGCGCTACGCCTTCGTCGAAGGTGGCCTGCGATCCCACCACCATCGAACCTTGCAGATTCGAAATGTCGTAACATTCGATACGCTTGGGCACATTGCGCAAGCGCAGCTTGGCCTGCAGATCGGCGAGCATCTGCTCGCGCGTGCTTTCGTTATCGCGGCGCGAGGCAAAGCTCTGGCGCGCATTCTCCATCGCCATTTCGAGCAGCCGCAGCTTGTCGCCGCGCTGCGGCACGAAGATCTCGACCTTCTTGCCGCGCTGCTCCGTGAGCAGTTCTACGCGCACCTCCGCATCCTCGAGATCGACCGGTAGAATCACCTCGTCAGGAACGAAGCGGGCGCCAGCATAGTATTGTGTCAGTAAGTCGCCGAGCACGTCCTCGTCGGGAAATTCCAGGTCCTGAAAACTCCATCCGCGCGTGCTGGTGAGCTTGCCGTTACGCACCAGCAGCACGATCGCTTCGATAAATCCGCCTTCGCGGTAGAGTCCGAAGACGTCCTGATCGCCACCCCAATGATGCAGCACGGTCTGCCGCTCGACAGTCTTTTCGATCGAGCGCACACTGTCGCGCACGCGTGCCGCTTCCTCGAACTCCAGGCGCTCCGCATATGCCTTCATCCGATCGCGCAACTCGCGCAGGAGCTCCAGGTTCTTCCCCTCAAGCAGCATCTGCGCCGCGTGCAGATGCCGTTCGTACTCCCCACGATCCACCGGCAGCACGCACGGCCCGAGGCAGCGCTTGATCTGGTACTCGATACACGGCCGCGATCGATTGCGAAAGACCGTGTCGGAGCAGGTGCGCAGCGGAAAGACCTTACGGATGACATCGATAGTCTCGCGCAATCCGTCGGCCGATCCGAACGGACCGAAGTAGTGTCCGCCATCCTTGACGATCCGGCGTGTGACCGTTATCCGCGGCCATGCGTGATTCGTCACCTTTGCGCTCAGATACGATTTGTCGTCCTTCAGCCGGATGTTGTAGCGCGGCTTGTACTGCTTGATCAGATTGTTTTCGAGGATCAACGCCTCTTTTTCGCTGCGCGCGACAAGGGTCTCGAAATCGCGCACCCGCCGCATCAGGAAGCGTACCTGAAAGCGCCCGTCGCCGCCCTCGCGAAAATACGATCGCACGCGTGGCCGCAGCGATTTCGCCTTGCCGATGTAGAGCACCTTGCCGTTGCGATCGCGCAGCAGGTAGACCCCGGGCTCCGCCGGAATCGCATCTAGTTTGCGCGTCAGCTCGTCTTCCACCGCCGAATCGATAGGGGCGTCATCATCTTCGTTATCAAGCACCACACGCTCAGGTGCCTCGCTCTCAGCCGCTTCTTTGGGTTGGGGTTTTCGCTCGGCCGCGGTATCGATGCCAGGCGTTTTCGCTGCTGTGGCTATTGCCGCGGCGGGGTAAACGACCAGCGATTCATAACGCATGCCGACTTCGCTGCGGCTCGGCGGTGCCGACGGCACCTCCGCAATCGGTTCGCGGTCTGGCGTGAGCAAGGTCTCGGCGTTCGGGTCATCCGTCTTATGCGTAACGTCTGAATCGCGCGCGTCGTGCGGATGCATCCCTTCGGTTGATCGGATCGACGCGGCGGCCGCGCGCCGATTATTCGGTACCCTGTTCATCGTGGCAGTATTATACACCGCAAACGCCGATTTCAGCGCATGGTATCCTGTGCGGAGGGACCGAGAACCTTCGCTCCGGCAGCCACCGAGGTTGTTGAGGAATACAGACTGATATTTTTTGGGACACTGAAACCTCACTGAGGTTTCAGACTTCCCTTTTGAGAGCTTCGCATCACTGGCGATAAAGGGTCAGTGCTGATTTCTGAAACCCTATAGTCCTAATGGGTGGATCGATGACGAGGCATTTGCTCAGGCTAGACAGCCTTTTTGGCTATAACCACGGGCAAGCAATATGATGAATTATTTGCGTGGAAGGAACCCCCTGCCGATAGCGCCGCTCGATTTCACGGAGCAAGGAATAGATGAAGTCACGAGATGAGATTGAGAACGAAATCGAACTGAGTGACGTAGCTGCCGAGACAGACGTAACTGCGGAAACAAACCCTCCGCTAGCGAGATCATTTGCGGAAATTATTGGACAGGGCGGGCTTACTAGGCGGTTAATAGGGCTAGTGGGACTTGCTAGGCGCCGCGGAGAGGCACTTGGTCATATTCTCTTGCTGGGGCCTGATGGATGTGGAAAAAGGACCACCGCCCACATAATCGCGCGCGAATTAGGAGTGAATCTGAGGGCGGTGGAGGCGTCACAAATCGGAAGGGTTGGCGACCTTGCAGCGATTGTGAATGACCTCAACGAGGGCGACGTGCTTTTCGTCGAAAATACAAATCAGTTACGAAAAGATTTGGTCACCGTGTTGCTGCCGGCTCTGAAGGATTTTGAAATGAGCATAATTGTTGGCAAGGGGCACGGAGCACGGACCATGAGGTTGGCCGTAAGGCCTTTCACATTAATCGGCACGGCGGAAAGGCTTTCCGACTGTCAGCGCGATCTACTCAACGCATTTCACGCGGTGCTTTCGTTCCAAACCTATAACGAGCTTGAGATGGTCGAATTAGCGGCTCGATTGGCGGCGCAGGGAGGTATCTCCTTCGAGCCGCAGCGGAGGCCTTGCTGGCCAAGCTCGCCGAGGGGAATCCTGCGCGAGCCGAAATGATGATACGCAGGCTAAAGATGGTAGAGAAGCGGCCTATTAGTGAGCAAGATGCCAAGGAGATGTTATCGCTGTTCGGGTTTTACGGTGGTTCGTCAGCCCAGACGTTGGAGGAGATTCCGACAGAATGGGCCGAGCTTTCCGGGATCAACTTCGAGAAATTGATTGCTGCGCTGTTGAACAAAATGGGGTTCATCACAGAGGTGACCAAAGCAAGCGGAGATGGTGGTGTCGATATAGAGGCGATGCTCGACCGACCAATAATTGGTGGACGCTACCTGTTTCAGTGCAAAAGATTCGCTGCCGATAACCTAATTGGTAGCCCGACAGTGAGAGAATTTTACGGCGCCCTGGTGGCTGACCGGAAGGCCGTCAAAGGAATTCTGATCACGACCTCGGGATTCACGCCGCAAGCTCGTGAGTTCGCGGCAAACCTTCATATCGAACTGATCGACGGTATTGGGCTCGCACAATTGTTACAGGAGTATGGCCGACCAAGCGGAGAATAACGGGTTCAGACTGGATCGTGGAGCTGTCACCATCGCTAGACTCGAAGGAAAAGCCGGCGATGGCGCGTCGCATCGCAATACGGCAACATGCTGGCGTCGCCGTTAATTGAGTTGCCATTTTCGGCAGATCTCAAGAGCGTCTTCAGAGGCGGCGAGAACCGTCTCCGTTCGCGACAATCCGCGCGTTGCGCGACGCTCGCGGAATACCCGCCAGTTCATTTCGGCAGGTGATCGTCAGCGCGCGCGAGGCGTGCGAAATCGCCCGCCTGAAACCGCTCCGAGGTCAGCGCGTTGCCCGACGCTCGAGCTTGCGAAGCCGCTGGTCCTGATCCTTGGACTGCACCGTAAGCCGATCGTCGAAACGTTCGAACTTGCGCGTGAGAGTCGTCAGGGCCTTGTTAGCCTGCTTCAGTTCGGCGTCTAGTTTCTTGATGACGGCTTCTGCCGAGGCGGTAATTCCGGCGCGAACCTGCGCCGAAGCCGCCGGTATCTCACGACCGATTTCGGCGCGCGCCGCGGTCAGTTCCTTGCGCAACGCATCGCCGGCCTCGGCGACCTCGCGGCTTAGCTGCGCGCGCGCCTCCGCAGTAATGCGACTCGATTCCTCCGCAAGGCTCTGGCGTCCGCGCTCGGCCTCTGCCGCGACCTGTTGTTGGAATTCGTGACGTGTGGAGGCGAATTGTTCGCGAAATTCGACGCGCGTCGCGCCCAGGTTCTCACCGATGCGGACCATCTCGGCGCCCAAGTCCGCGCGCGCGATCGCGATATCGTCGCGATTCTCCGCGATGCGATCCGAGATAAACCGCACCTGCCGCCCGACTTCGCTGAACTGCCCGACGATTTCCTCGCGCAGGGCGTCGAGCCGCCCGCCAAAACCGGTGACGGCCTCCAGCACCAGGTCGAAACGCGCCGCCAGTTGCTCGAGTATCGCCCCCATCTTGGCCTCCACCTGCTTGGCCTCCACTTCGTCGGTCACGGCTCGCTCCCCTCTATAACGTACCTTGCTCTAGTTTACGACCTTGCCGAAGCGGTCCCAGCGGATGGGAATGAAACCCGTGCCGTCGCTATCCCACGACCAGTAGATGAACATCGCCCGGCCCTCGACCTCGTCGCGATTCACCAAGCCCCAGAAGCGGCTGTCATAACTGCGATCGCGATTGTCCCCCATCATCAGGTACTGCCCCTCGGGGACCTTCAGCGGGCCAAAGTAGTCGCGTGGCGATCCTTGCTGGCGTTCGTCCGGCGTCAACTCGAAATGCGCATGGGGGTCGTCGGCCAGCTCGCCATTGCGCCACAGTTTGCCGTCCTTGACTTCAATCGTATCGCCGGGGATACCGATTACGCGCTTGATAAAGTCCTTCGTCGGGTCGGGCGGGAACACAAACACGACCACGTCGCCCCGATGTACCGGCTCGAGTTTGAATAGGTAATGTCCCCACGGAATTTCATTTTCGAACGGCGTCAATCCAAAAAAAGAATCCGGCAGCCGCAGCCCGTAGATCAGTTTGTTGACGATGATATGGTCGCCGATCAGCAGCGTCGGCTCCATCGATCCCGACGGTATCTTATACGCCTGCACGAAAAACGAGCGCAGGATTATCGCCAGCACCAGCGCGATGATGAACGCTTCCGAGTACTCTCGCGCGGCCGATTTTTCCGGCGCCGGCGCGGTCCCCCGAGCGGTCGTCGGTATTTGATTTTTGAGCAGCGGTTCCGGCACGCCTCAGCTACTCCCCGACCTTCAGCAGGGCCAGGAACGCCTCCTGCGGTATTTCTACGCGTCCGACCTGTTTCATCCGCCGCTTACCTTCCTTTTGCTTTTCCAGCAGCTTGCGCTTGCGTGTGATGTCGCCGCCATAGCACTTTGCCGTCACGTTCTTGCGTAGCGCCTTCACGCTCTCGCGCGCGATGATCTTCGCCCCAATCGCAGCCTGGATCGCCACGTCGAACATCTGGCGCGGGATCAATTCGCGCATCTTCTCGCACAGCGCGCGCCCCCGGTCATAGGCCTTCGCGCGATGTACGATCACGGAAAGCGCATCCACCGCTTCGCCGTTGATCTTGATGTCCAATTTAACCAGATGCTCTGGACGGAAGTCCAGAAACTCATAGTCGAGCGACGCATATCCGCGCGTCGCCGATTTCAAGCGATCATAAAAGTCGAAAACAATCTCCGCCAGCGGCATCTCGTAATGCAGAATCGCGCGATGATGCCCCGAATAGCGCAGGTCCCGCTGCACCCCGCGACGCTCCTCGCACAGATGCATCACGGCGCCCAGAAACTCCTCCGGTACGTGAATCGACGCCAGTATGAATGGCTCCTCGATCGCCTCGACCGTGTTTTCCTCAGGCAGACGCGCCGGGTTGTCGACCATCACAAGCGTGCCGTCGTTTTTGCGCACCTGGTATGCGACCGTCGGCGCGGTCACGACCAGATCGAGACCGAATTCGCGCTCCAAGCGTTCCTGCGCGATCTCCATGTGCAGCAGCCCTAAAAAGCCCGCGCGAAACCCAAAGCCGAGCGCCTGCGAGGATTCCGGCTCGACGATTATACTGGCGTCGTTCAGCCGCAACTTCTCGATCGCCTCGCGCAATTCGCCGTACTGATTCGCCTCGGTCGGATAGAGCCCGGCGAAAACCATCGGCTTCAGCTCCTTGAAGCCTGCCAACGCCTCGGCTGCGGGGTTGTCCGCGTCCGTGATCGTATCGCCCATACGCATGTCGGCGACCGTCTTGATCCCCGCGACGATGAATCCGACCTCGCCCGGGCCGAGCGTCTCCGCTTGCTGCTCATGCGGCGTGAAGTACCCCAGCCGCATCACCTCACCGAGCTTGTCGGTGCCCATCAGGCGCACGCGCATCCCGCGCTTGAGCTCGCCGTCGAAGACTCGCACCAGACCGATGACGCCCTCGTAAACGTCGTACCAACTGTCGAAGATCAGCGCCCGTGGCGGCTTGCCGTCACCCGCGGATGGCGGCGGTACCAGGTCGACCAAAGCCTCCAGCACCTCCTCGATTCCCACGCCTTCCTTTGCGCTGGTGAGAACCGCCGCGCTCGCGTCGAGTCCAATCACTTGCTCGATCTCGTCGCGCGTGCGATCGACGTTGGCGCCGGGCAAATCGATCTTGTTGATCACCGGCACGATTTCGAGCCCGTGATCGAGCGCCATATAGACGTTAGCCAGCGTCTGCGCCTCAACTCCCTGGCTCGCGTCGACCACCAATAGCGCACCCTCGCAAGCCGCCAGGCTACGCGAAACCTCGTAAGCGAAATCAACGTGGCCGGGCGTATCGATCAGATTGAGCACATAGGTGCGCCCGTCCTTGGCCGCATAATTGAGCCGCACCGATCGCGCCTTGATCGTAATCCCGCGCTCCCGTTCCAGGTCCATCGAGTCCAGGAACTGCTCCTTCAACTCGCGCTTTGATAGCGCACCGGTACGCTCCAGAAGCCGATCGGCAAGCGTCGACTTCCCGTGATCGATATGCGCGATTATCGAGAAATTACGAATCAGGTCGCGTGGCGTCATTTATACTTTATAGCCGTAGAACTATGCCGAATGCCTCGTCACTGTAGATCGCAGTCTGTGCCGAAGCATGCGGGCGAGCGCTTCGATGCCACCTGCCCGGGCCGTCCAATCGCAACAGAATAGCATGGGCTCAACGGCTTTGCGCGAAGCGCTGCTCGAAGAACCGGTAGGTGCGCCGCAGCCCCTCCTCCAATGTGACCTCGGGACGCCATTCGAGTTCGCGTCCCGCCCGCGCCGCCGCAATCACCGATCGCTTCTGCTCGCCCGGACGCGCCGCCGCGAAGGTTGGCTGGTGCTCCGACTTCGCCACCGCCGCCAGCGCCGCATAGAGCCGCTTCACGCTGGTCTCGATACCGGTGCCGATATTGATCGGACCGGTCGCCGGCGCCGCCACCGCCGCCACGTTGGCGCGCACGACATCGCCAACATAGACGTAGTCGCGGCTCTGCTCACCGTCGCCAAAGATCGTCACCGGCTTGTCCTCGAGCAGGCGTCCGCAAAAGATCGCGGCCACGCCCGCCTCCCCATGGGGGTCCTGCCGGGGCCCGTAAACATTCGCGTAACGCATCGCGGCATAGTCGATTCCATACTGCACCTGGTAGAAGAACAGGTACGATTCGGTCGAGAATTTGGCCACACCGTAGGGGCTGACTGGACGGCACGGATGGGTCTCGTCGGCCGGGAAGGTATCCTGCTCGCCGTAAATCGCCCCGCCGGTCGAGGAAAATACCACCCGCCGCAGTCCATGCTGGCGCGCCGCCTCCATCAGGTTCAGAAAACCGACCAGGTTGACTTGCGCGTCGAAAGCGGGGTCGGCGACCGACCGCCGCACATCCATCTGCGCCGCGAAATGCACCATCACTTCGGGCCGCTCGCTCGCGATTATTCGTCCAACTTCGGCCGCCTCACGAATATCTGCCTGATAGAAACGCGCGCTGGGGTTAACTTGATCGCGCTTGCCCGCCGACAAATTATCGATCACGGCAACCTCATGCGTCCCCGCCGCGATCAGCGCGTCCACCGTATGCGATCCAATAAAACCCGCGCCGCCCGTGACTAATATCCGCATAGCAACTCCCGTGGCTCCCTTACCGCCAATATCCGGATACGAAGTAGAGGGTTAAGGACTCGATTTCACGGGTTTTCGACCCCCGTCGTCCAGGGAGAGTTTGCCTAGGGGCGAACCTGAGTCCGCCCTTAGGCGGGTGAGGGCAGATTTTGTAACCGCCGCCTCGAGTTAGGTTTCTCAGATCGCTCACTCACTTATCTCCACATGAACTAGGCCGCCCACCCGAGCGTCGCGCGTTTACCCTGATGAGTCTCTTACAGGGCGCAGCCCGCATTTTAAACAAAAGGGAAGTCCAGTCCTAAAAGTCAGGTCAAGACTGTTGGGCCGCTTGAAACCTCGTGAGGTTTCAGTTTTCTGAAAACTATAGTTCCGTGTTCCTCGACCACTCTCCCTTTCTCTTTTAAAGCGCCCTCCGCCCGATTGAGTAGTAGCGAAAGTCCAATGCCAGCATCAGCGGCGGATCATAGAGATTGCGCCCGTCGAAGATCGTCGGCTGCTTCAGCGCCGCTTTCATCCGATGGAAATTCGGATGACGAAACTCATTCCACTCGGTCAGGATGATTAGTGCGTCCGCGCCGTCCAGTGCGTCATAGTTAGTCTCGAAATACTCAATCCGATCGCCGAAGATCTGCCGCGCCGATTTCAGCGCCTCAGGATCATGCGCCTGCACGCGCGCTCCTGCTTGCAGCAACTCTTCGATCACAACCAGGGAAGGCGCCTCGCGCATGTCGTCGGTGCGCGGCTTGAAAGCCAGTCCCCAGATTGCCAGCGTGCGTCCTTTTATATCGCCCCCGAAATGCTGTTTGACGCGATCGACCAGCAGGCGCTTTTGCTGATAGTTGACCGTGTCGGTCGCCTTCAAAAGAGAGAAATCAAGATTCTGGGCCGCCGCGCTATGAATCAGCGCCTGCACGTCCTTGGGAAAACACGAACCACCGTAACCTACTCCCGGAAACAGAAACTGCGTCCCGATACGCTTGTCCGAACCCATCCCACGCCGCACGTCGTTAATTTCCGCGCCCACTGCCTCGCACAGATTTGCCATCTGGTTGATAAACGAAATCCGAATCGCGAGCATCGCGTTGGAAGCGTACTTGGTCAGTTCGGCTGACCGCGGATGCATCACCAGTACCGGATTGTCGGTGCGCAAAAACGGCGAATGAACCTCGCGCAAGATCGTCGTCGCCTGATCGCTGGTCGAGCCGATCACCACCCGGTCGGGACGCATGAAATCCTCGATCGCCGAACCCTCCTTGAGGAACTCCGGCACCGAGCACACGTCGATTCGATGCCTGACGGCGCGCCCGACGATCTCGCGCACCTGGTCATTGGTGCCAACCGGTACGGTGCTTTTCACCGCGATAATATGATAGCCACTCGCCGCCCGCGCGATCGCCTCAGCCGCGCTCAGAACCCCGCTCAGATCGGCGGCGCCGTTCGCGCTCATCGGCGTGCCAACCGCGATAAACGAAACCATCGACTGACTAATCGCGCTCGCCAGGTCGGTGGTGAAACTGAGACGATGTTCCTTGACGTTGCGCCGTACCAGCTCCTCCAGGCCAGGCTCATATATCGGCACCTTACCGGCTTTGAGCCGCTCGATCCGCTCGCGGTCGATATCGACACATACGACTTCGTTGCCGCTCTCCGCGAAGCAGGTGCCGCTCACCAGGCCAACGTAGCCCGTGCCTACGACTGCGATATTCATCTGGTTGTCAGAACTCCTCTTTGACCACGTAGATCGGCTTGTTCTGCGATTCGTGATAGGTCCGTGCGATCATTTCGCCGATCAGTCCCAGGCTCACGAATTGCACGCCTACCACCACCAGCAGTACTGCCAGCAGCAGCGCCGGTCGATTCCCCAGGGGCCACCCCAACACCACTTTTTCAAACACCAGGATCGCGGTCCACACAGTGCCGATCCCGCCAAGCAACGCGCCGATCGCGCCGAAAACCTGTATCGGCCGCGTCGAATAGCCCGAGAGAAAACGCACCGTCAGCAGATCGAGCACCGTGCGGATAATCCGACCCGGCCCGTATTTCGAAGAACCCGTGCGCCGCGGCCGGAAATTCACCTCGATCTCTGCGATCCGCGCGCCCTGCTCGGCCGCGATCGCCGGTACGAACCGATGCATCTCGCCGTACAACATAAGACGTCGTGCCAGATCGCGCCGATACGCCTTGAGCGTGCATCCGTAGTCGTGCAGCGCCACACCCGTGATTCGTGAAATCAGCGCGTTGGCCGCGATCGACGGCAGCCGCCGCGTCAGCGCCGCATTGCGCCAACGATCGGTGCGCCATCCGCTTACCAGGTCGTAGCCCTCGTCCAGCTTCGCCAGTAGTCGCGGGATATCGGCCGGGTCGTTCTCGCCATCGGCGTCGAGCGCTACCACCACCTCACCGCCCGCATGATGTAGCCCGCACGCCAGCGCCGCGGTCTGTCCCGAGTTGCGCGCGAGCCGAATCACCCGCACATGCGCGTCGCGCGCCTTGATCTCGCGCAGTACCGTGATGCCGCCGTCGTCGCTGCCATCGTCGATAAACACCACTTCGTACGATCGTCCGAGCGCACCCAGCGTATGCTCGAGTTCCGCATGCAGTGGCGCCAGGTTATCCCGCTCGTTGAAGAGCGGAATAACTATTGAGAGGTCCATCGCGAATGATGTGAATCGGTCAGCTCGAGGAAGGCGCGATAGCGCTGCTCGATATCCTCCCAGGTCAACCCGGCGATCCGATCGACCGAGAACTGCTCGACCACGAACGATCCCAGTACGCAGCCATAAACCACCGCCGTCCGCAACACCGCTTCGTTGACCACGCCCTTGCGCGCGATATAGCCCATAAAGGCGCCGGCAAAAGCATCGCCCGCACCGGTCGGATCGATTACCTCTTCTAGTGGATAAGCCGGGACCGCGAACATCGCGTCCTTGCTGAATTGCAGCACGCCGTACTCACCGCGCTTCACCAGCACCGTGTGCGGTCCCATCTTGATAATCGCGCGCCCCGCTCTCACCAGGTTATGCTCGCCGCTGAGCATTCGGGCCTCTTCGTCATTCAGCGTCAATATGTCGATTCGCGGCAGCAACCGCACCAGCGCCGCGCGGTCGTTCTCGATCCAATGATTCATCGTATCCGCGGCAACCACCTTGGGACTCGCAACCTGGTCCAGCACGTGCCGCTGCAGATCGGGCGAGATATTCGCCAGGAATACATAGTCCGCCCGATGCTGGTCGGGCAGCAGATCCGGCATGAAGTCTGCAAACACATTAAGCGCGAGGCTGATCGTGTCGCGCACGTTCATGTCCTCGTGATAGCGCCCGTGCCAGCGAAAGGTCGGCCCCTCACGCCGCACCAGCCCGCGCAAATCAATTCCGCGCTCCGCAAACAGGCGCTCGTCCTCCGCGCGAAAGTCGGTGCCGACCGCCGCCACGATACTCACCGGCGCAAAGAATCGCGCCGCCAGCGCAAAGTAGCTCACCGACCCGCCCAGCGCAGCGCTCACGCTGCCATGCTGCGTTTCAATCGTGTCGTATCCTATCGTCCCGACCGCCACGATACTCATTTGAAAGCATTACTCATTTCTATAAAGGCAGCACTCATTTCCGCGCGATACTCATTTGAACTTTGCAAAGCCCAGCCTTATTCATGGACCATCCTCATTGGGAATTTTGCTTAAAGGCGATCGTCATCTTCAGCATCACATTCATTTTTCATTCAAAAGACAACAATCTTTTTTGGCTTGTGACTATTCCCACTCCGTTCCGTGTATAGCCAGTCAATTTCGCGCATGGCTAATCGCTTCATCTATGACCGGTCTCTCCAGCTTGTAGTTGATATTCGGGCAGTGGCTAAACCTATGTGGCCGAGCATGCGCACCCCGATCCCACACGATTTAACCTACTTGCCGATTATCATTTAATATATTTCCCGATTATCGGTTTCAGCTTCGCTAGAGTCTCTGCAGGAATAGCCGCGCGGTCCGTTATGATCGCGTCCTTGAGCGAATCCCCGCAGGTACACGTCCGCCCGCGCGAGCCGAGCATCCGCGCCAGGTTCACGATCGTCTTTTGCGCCAGATCGACATTGAGCCTCATCACGCGAAGGATCTCACCGATGTCGACCGCCGCGACGCTCGCATGCCAGCAGTCATAGTCCGTCACCAGTGCCAGCACCGCGTAACAAAGCTCCGCCTCGCGGGCGAGCCGTGCTTCCTGCATCGCGGTCATGCTGATCACGTCGACACCCCAACTCCGGTAGAGGTTCGATTCCGCGCGGGTCGAGAATTGCGGTCCCTCGATACATAAATAAGTTCCCCGGTCGTGAAGAGTTGCACCCACCTCGCGTCCGGCCCCGGCCAAGTCGCGGCTTAGGTCCGCGCATACCGGATCGGCGAGCGAAACATGCGCCACGATTCCATCGCCGAAGAATGTCGGTTTGCGAGCGTAAGTATGATCGACGAACTGATTCGCCACCAGCAGGTCGCCCG
>Ga0182024_10008968_pt1 | contig 20866 bp, 20 predicted proteins | sample P32metaG_FD_120480 | JGI IMG/M metagenome (GOLD analysis project Ga0182024, IMG submission 120480) | Permafrost microbial communities from Stordalen Mire, Sweden - P3-2 metaG (Illumina Assembly) | ecosystem: Environmental > Terrestrial > Soil > Wetlands > Permafrost | place: Sweden: Stordalen...
AAGGCCACCATCATCCCGCGCGGCCGCGCGCTCGGCATGGTCATGCAACTGCCGGAGCGCGACAAGCTGTCGATGAGCCTCGAACAGATGACGTCGCGGCTCGCCATTATGATGGGCGGCAGGGTCGCCGAGGAACTGGTGTTCGGCCGCGAGCGGGTGACCTCGGGCGCCGCCTCCGACATCGAGCAAGCGACCAAGCTTGCGCGCATGATGGTGACGCGCTGGGGGCTGTCCAACGCGCTCGGCACCGTGGCCTACGGCGAGAACCAGGAGGAGGTGTTCCTCGGCTACTCGGTGTCGCGCCAGCAGACCATCTCGGAGGCGACCGTGCAGAAGATCGACGCCGAGATCAGGCGGCTGGTCGAGGACGGCTATCAGGAGGCGCAGCAGATCCTCACCGAGAAGCGCGCCGATCTCGAAACGCTCGCCAAGGGCCTCCTTGAATTCGAGACGCTGAGCGGCGACGAGATCAAGGACCTGCTCATGGGCAAGCGGCCGAACCGCGAAACGGTGATCGAGCCGAGCTCGCCGCGCGCCGCGACCGTGCCGAACGCCGGCGCCGGCCGCAACCGGCCGCGGCCCGAGCCCGGCCCGATGGAGCCGCAGCCGCAGTCGTGACCCGTCCGGGCGGCATGCATCCCTAACCTGCTGTGCCTTGCGCGCCGCGTTGTCCAAATGCGGCCACACGGAGACGCTATGCGCCGGCCCGGCAGGGAGGCGGATTCATGCGGAAGATACTGATTTCCGGCGTCGCGGTTGCTTTGACGGCGGGTTTGGCCGGTTCGGCGCTGGCGCAGGTTGTGGGCCAACCGACGCTGCTGCCGCCATCGCGATCGACCGCCGCCAAGCCGTTGCGGCCGGCGGTGAAGTCGCCGAGGCAGGCGGCGCAGCCGGCAAAAGCCCCCTCGACGCCGGAAGCGCGCTCCGCCGCGGCGCTGGCGTTGTCTGCCGATCCTGTTTTCGATGAAGGCACCTATCAGCGCATCAAGGAGGCGCTGCTGAGCTATTCGGCGCTGCAGGTCCGCGGCGGCTGGCCGATGCTTCCCGCCGAGGCCAAGCTCGGCCCGGGGGCGAGCGGGCCCGAAGTCGCGCTGCTGCGCCAGCGTCTCGTCATCGGCGACGACTTGGCCCGCGACAAGGAGACCGGCGAGGGCTACGACGCCGACGTGGTCGAAGCCGTCAAGCGCTTCCAGTTGCGCCACGGGCTCGACGGCACCGGCGCGGTGAACGCGCCGACGCTGCATGCGCTCAACGTGCCGATCGGCGCGCGCATCAAGCAGCTCGAAGCCTCGCTCGAGCGCCTGCTCGGCATGGATTTCACCTTTGCCGAGCGCTACGTCGTGGTCAACATTCCGGCCGCCTTCGCCGAGGCGGTGGCCAACGACAAGGTCGAACGGCGCTATCGCGTCATCGTCGGCAAGACCGACAAGCCGTCGCCGACGCTCTCCGTCTACATCACGGCGATTAATCTCAATCCGACCTGGACGGTGCCGCTCTCGATCACCAAGAACGAGATCATCAACCGCATGCGCAAGGATCCGAGCTATCTGAGCCGCATGCATATGCGCGTGATCGGCCCGCACGATGCCGACGTCGATCCGCAATCGATCGACTGGGCGTCCGACCGCTCGCCGAACTTCACGGTGCGGCAGGATGCCGGGGCCTGGAACGCGCTTGGCAATCTCAAGATCGACATGCCGAACCCTTATGCGGTGTACATGCATGATACCGATGCGCGCCGATTGTTCGACAAGGACTACCGCTTCGATTCGCACGGCTGCACGCGGGTCGACAATGTGCGCGATCTCGCCGCCTGGATTCTCCAGGATGTGCCGGGCTGGAATCGCGCCGCGATCGACGCCGGCATCGCGGGCGGCGTCACCAAGGTCGTCAATCTGCCGCACAAGATGCCGGTCGCCTGGGTCTATCTCACCGGCTGGGTGACGCGCGACGGCACCGTCCAGTTTCGCGACGACATCTACAAGCACGACGAGGTGCTCGACCGCACCGCGCTGACTGACGCGGTCACCGCCGGCGGCTTCGTGCAGCCGGTGCCGAAGGTGAAGCAGGTTTCCAATCTCGACAGCCGCTGAACGCGGGTAACACGCTTCCTCAACGCGCCGGGTCGCGCAGGCCGGCCTGCTTGACGAGCGGCAACGTCACGTCGCGGAATTCGCGCATGCCCGCCTCGTAGCGCGGCCAGGACAGCAGCACGCCGTCGAGGCCTATGCGCGAGAGCGCCGCCAGCCCGTCGACGATCTGCTCCTTCGTGCCGATCAGCGGATAGCCACCCCAGCCGGCAACGAATACTTCGGCGATGGCGCGTATGCGCTCCGGCGAATAGCTGCGCTCGTTGATCTCGGCCGCCATGGCGGCGACCACGTTGTTGGCGGCGGCCCAATCGCCCTTCTCGTGCACGTAGTAATCGTAGAACTGCTTGGCCTCCCGCTCGGTCTCGCCCTGCACGATCACGGCGAGCGTCCAGACCCGAACCGCGCGGCCATATTCCTCCCGTGCGAGCCGATGATAGGCCGCGACATGGGCAGTCAAGGCCTCGGTGTCGTGGCTGCGCAGCAGCGTGTAAACGAGATCGCAGTTCTTCGCCGCAAAATGCCGGCCGCGCTCGGAGGAACCGGCATTCATGATCGCCGGATAAGGCCTTTGGATCGGCTTCGGCTTCAGGGAGCCTCTTTTGATCCGATAGAAACGCCCGTCGTGCTCGATATCGTCGTCCTCGCTCCACAGCCGCTTGACGATGTCGAGCCATTCCTCGGCGCGGGCATAGCGGTCCTCATGCCGCGCCAGCGCCATGTCGAACATCTCCATTTCCGGCCCGTTCCAGCCGCACACGATGTTGAGCGTGAAGCGGCCGTTGGAAATGTGGTCGATGGCGGCGCACTGCTTGGCGGCGACGATCGGGTGGTTGAGCGAGACATGCGAGGTCGAGACGACGCCGCTATGCGCGGTCGAGGCGGCGATGCCGGCCGCCCAGGTATAGGCCTCGAAGCCCTGCCCCTGCGGATCGTGCGCGCCGCCAAAGCCGCGCCAGCGCGCCACCGGCACGATCGCCTCGAACTCCATCTCGTCGGCGAGCTTGGCCAGCGCCACCGTGGTCGGCCAGCTGATGTCGAGCCTGCCTTCGAGGCCCGACATCACGCAGCCGCTGTCGAGATTGGTCTGAAACGTGCCGAGCTTCAGCTTGCGGTCGCTGAACGCCGGATTGGTTCTGAGCCGGTCCTGCTGCATAGTCATCGACTGTCAATGATCGTAGCCCGAATGGAGCGAAGCGACATCCGGGCGAGCTTAGCACTTGTTGCGACGCCATGAGCGACGGACACCGCAGATGCGGCAGATGATCCTGGTCGGCTTCCTGCAGGCGCAGAACTGCACCAACCTGGCGAGCTCGTGGCGCCACCCGGCCTCGCGCACCGACAGCTGGTCGCCGGACTTTTATCGGCATCTCGGCCGCGTGCTGGAGGAGGGCAAGTTTCACCTCGGCTTCTTCGATGACCGGCTGTCGATGCCGGACATGTACGGGCGCGACCACGGCCATACCGTCCGGCACGGCATCCGCTGCGTCAAACTCGACGCCGTCACTGTCCTTACCGTCATGGGCATGGCGACGCAGCGGCTCGGCCTCGGCGCGACCTATTCGACCAGCTACTACGAGCCGTTCCACGTGGCGCGCGTATTCGCGACGCTCGATCTGATGACGCAGGGTCGCGCGGCCTGGAACGTCGTCACCTCGCTCAATGACGGCGAGGCGCAGAACATGGGCCGCGACGAGGTGATCGGTCATGATCTGCGCTACGACCGCGCCGACGAGTTCATGGAGATCGTGCTCGGCCATTGGGACGCCTGGGAGGACGATGCCATCGTCCAGGACAAGGCGACCGGGCTTTTTGCCGAAGCGGACAAGGTTCATCGCCTCGACTACGTGGGGCGCTACTTCCGCTCGCGCGGGCCGTTCACAGTGCCGCGCTCGGCGCAGGGCCATCCCGTCATCATTCAGGCCGGCTCTAGCGGTCGCGGCAAGACGTTCGGCGCACGCTGGGGCGATGTCATCTTCGTCGTCTATCCGAACCTCGAGATCGGCAAGCGCGACTATGCCGACTTCAAGGCGGCCGTGGCGCGCCTTGGCCGCGATCCCAGCGAGGTCAAGATCACCCACCTGGTCAACACCATCGCGGCGGCGACCAAGGCCGAGGCCGAGGACAAATGGGCGGAGATCGAGAAGCTGCCGCTCGAGATCGACGCGCTGTCGCTCTTGTCGGAGGCGCTCAACTTCGATTTCGCCAGGAAGGGCATGGACGAGCCGTTCACCGCGCGGGAATTGGCGGACACGTCCGGGCTGCAAGGCATCCGCGACCGCGTCGTCGCTGCGTGCGGCAACAAGCTACCGACGGTGCGCGACTTCATCCAGATCAGCGGACGCGGGCGCGTGCACAACCCCATGGTCGGCGGCCCGAAGGAGGTGGCCGACCAGCTCGAGCAATGGTTCGCCGCGCCGGCCTGCGACGGCTTTGTCCTCTCCGCCACCCACGTGCCCGGCGCCTACGAGGATTTCGTGCGCTTCGTGGTCCCCGAGCTGCAGCGCCGCGGGCTGTTCCGCAGGGATTTTGCCGGCATGACACTGCGCGAGAATCTGGGGCTGCCGGTGCCGGCAATAGGCGCGTGGCGGCGGCGCGATCCGGAAGCCTAATTTCGCTTTGCCGAATGGTGCGCTAAGCTGCTGCCGAGCACGAACAAGCGGTCCGGCTCGCGCTTCTGACGCCGAGACCGAGGGAGGCAGACAATGGCACGGCAGATCAACGCCATCGCGACGCTTTTCGCTGCACTCGTCGTCGTCGTCGGAATGATCGGCGCGGCCCGTGCGCAAGACTGTCCGCGCGGCGATCTCGACAAGGCTTATTGCGACCGCGACGGCGATCTGGTTGCCGATGCGCCGACCGATCCCAAGCAGCTGGCCAACCCGTCGACTTTGATCTTCGCCTACACGCCGGTCGAGGATCCGGCGGTTTATGCCAAGACCTGGGACGGCTTCATCAAGTACATGGCAGAGACGACCGGAAAGAAGGTCGTGTTCTTTCCGGTGCAGTCGAACGCCGCCGAGATCGAGGCGATGCGCTCGGGCCGGCTGCATGTCGCGGGATTCAACACCGGCTCCAACCCGATCGCGGTAAACTGCGCGGGCTTCGTGCCGTTCGCCATCATGGGCACGAAAGACGGCCAATTCGGCTACGAGATGGAAATCATCGTGCCGGCCGACAGCCCGATCAAGACGCCGGCCGACCTCAAGGGCAAGAAGGTGGCATTCACCGAGCCGACCTCGAACTCCGGATTCAAGGCGCCTTCGGTGATCTTGAAGGAGGACTTCAATCTCGTGGCCGACCGGGACTTCACCGCGGTATTCTCCGGCAAGCACGACAACTCGGTGATAGGCGTCGCCAACAAGGACTATGACGCCGCTGCCATCGCCAACGAAGTGATGTTCCGGATGTTCGATCGCAAGGTCGTCGATCGCGCCAAGATCAGGTCGATCTACAAGTCCGAATCCTTCCCGACCACCGGCTATGGCTATGCCCATAATCTCGATCCCGCATTGGTCGAGAAAATCAAGCAGTCGTTCTTCAGCTTCCCGTGGGAGGGTTCGGCGCTCAAGGCGGAATTCAAGACCGAGGATCGCTTCATCCCGATCACCTACAAGAAGGACTGGAGCATCATCCGCAAGATCGACGGGGCGACCGGCGTCAGCTATAGCTGCAAGTAATCCATCGGCGAAAGTCTGGGCGCAGCGCATGCTTCGGATCAAGGGGCTCACGAAGCGCTACCGCACCGGCGATCTGGCGCTCAAAGGGATCGACCTCGACGTGCCCGACGGCGAGGTGATGGCGCTGATCGGTCCCTCGGGCGCCGGCAAATCGACCGTCATCCGCTGCATCAACCGCCTGGTCGAGCCGACCGCCGGCACGGTCATGCTCAACGACATCGAGATCACGACCCTGGGCGCCCGCGAGTTGCGCCGTGCGCGCCGGCGCATGGGGATGATTTTTCAGGAATACGCGCTGGTCGAGCGGCTCTCGGTGATGGAGAACGTGCTCAGCGGGCGGCTGGGCTACGTCGGCTTCTGGCAAAGCTTTTTCCGGAAATTTCCACAAGCCGACATAGACCAGGCATTCCGCCTGCTCGCCCGCGTCGGACTCGATCAAATGGCCGACAAGCGCGCCGACGAACTGTCCGGCGGCCAGCGCCAGCGCGTCGGCATCTGCCGGGCGTTGATCCAGAATCCCGACCTGCTTCTGGTGGACGAGCCGACAGCCTCGCTCGATCCCAAGACCTCGCGGCAGATCATGCGGTTGATCAAGGAACTGTGCGGGGAGCGCAAGCTCTCGGCCATCATCAACATCCACGATGTCATGTTGGCGCAGATGTTCGCCGAGCGGATCGTCGGCCTGCGGCTTGGCGAGATCGTTTATGACGGGCCGCCGAACGGTCTGACTGCCGAAGTGCTGACCAAGATCTACGGCGAGGAGGACTGGTCTGCCACCATCCGCAAGGTCGACGAGGAGGCGGCCGAAGTCGTGGAGGAGAGCAACGTCATCTCGCTGGAGACCCGCCAGCCGCACCGCGACCGCCTGGCCGGGCTGACGTGATGTACGCCCCATGAGCGTCGCTGCAATCGGCCCGCGCCGTTGGACGAAACCGCCCCTGATCGGGCGCGCGTGGCTGCGCTGGACGCTCGGCATCGGCGCCGTGGCTTACCTAGCGCTGGCGTTCGGCACCACGGACGTGAACTGGGCCCGCGTTTGGGAAGGCCTGCCGCGCGGCGCGCGCTTCTTCGCCGCGTTCTTCCCGCCCGACTTCAGCAGCCGCTGGGATGACATCGCCGGCGGTATCCTTGAAAGTCTGTGGATGACCGTGGTTGCAACGGTGATCGGCATCGCGATCTCGATCCCGGTGGGCATCGGCGCCGCGAAAAACATCGCGCCGGCGCCGGTCTATTATGCCTGCCGCTCCATCCTCGCGGTGTCGCGCAGCTTCCAGGAAATCATCCTGGCGATCTTTTTCGTCAAGCTGTTCGGCTTCGGGCCGTTCGCCGGCGTCGTCACGCTGTCGTTCGCCACTATCGGCTTCTACGGCAAGCTCCTTGCCGAGGACGTCGAGGACATCGACTCCTCGCAAGCGGAAGCCGTGCGCGCCACCGGCGCCGGCTGGCTGCAATGGATCAACTACGGGATCCAGCCTCAGGTGATGCCGCGCATGATCGGGCTCGGGCTCTACCGCTTCGACATCAACCTGCGCGAATCCGCGGTGGTCGGGATTGTCGGTGCCGGGGGCATCGGCGCGACGCTCGATACCGCCTTCAACCGCTACGAATTCGATTCGGCGGCGGCCATCCTGCTGGTCATCATCGCCATCGTGATGCTGGTGGAATATTCGTCCGGTTATATTCGCCGCTGGGTGCAGTGATGGCGGTCGCGCTTCGGCACGGAACCAAGGTGTGGCACCGCCGCGATCGTGGCCCGCAGTTCGCGATATGGGCGGCGTGGCTCGTGGCCGCGGCGATCTTCGTCTATTGCTGGCAGCTCATTTCGGACAAGACGATCTGGGCCTTCGTCACCGACGCGCCGCAACAGGCGGCCGATATCGCCGCCCGCATGGTGCCGCCCGACTGGGCCTTCCTCCTGAAGCTCGGCCGGCCGCTTTGGGACACCCTCAACATCGCGACGCTCGGCACCGTCATAGCGATCATCCTCGCGGTGCCGGTGGCCTATTGCGCGGCGCGCAACACCACGCCGAGCGTGGCGTTTGTCCGGCCGGTGGCGCTGTTCGTCATCGTGTCGTCGCGCTCGATCAATGCTCTGATCTGGGCGCTGATGCTGGTCACGATCATCGGGCCCGGCGTGCTCGCCGGCATCCTGGCGATCGGGCTGCGCTCGATCGGCTTCTGCGCCAAGCTGCTGTACGAGGCGATCGAGGAGATCGAGGAAAGTCAGGTCGAGGCGGTGCGTGCGACCGGCGCGAGCGGCGCGCAGGTCACGGCGTATGGCGTCGTGCCGCAAGTGCTGCCGGCGTTTGCCGGCATTACGGTGTTCCGTTGGGACATCAACATCCGTGAATCGACGGTGCTAGGCCTCGTCGGCGCCGGCGGCATCGGCCTGCCGCTCAACGCTGCCATCACCACGCTCGCCTGGACCCGGGTCTCGCTCATTCTCCTGATCATCATCGCAACCGTCGTCGTCAGCGAATGGGTTTCGGCGAAGGTGCGCCACGCGATCATTTGAAACGGCAAGCTTCGCCGGCGCCCAAGGCAAATGATTCCGCGCGCGGCGCGCAGGGGAGGGTGGGATGGCGGCAGCGACCACACAGCTCTTTCTCGAGGACTTCAGCAGGGGGCAGATATTCCCCGGACATCCGAGAAAAATCACCGACGCGGACGTCCTGGCCTTCGCCGCGCTCACCGGGGACAAGCATCCGATCCATTACGACGCCGATTATGCCAAGGCCACGCGGTTCGGCCGGCCGATCGTCCATGGCCTGCATCTCATGGCGCTCACCGCGCTCGGCGCCGCGCCGCTTGCCGAGCAGCTGGAAGATTCGATGATCGCGATGCTGGAACAGCAGGCGATCTTTCAAAAGCCGGTATTCAAGGACGATACGGTGCGGCCGCAATTCGAGATCGAAGCGATCGATCATCGCCCCGGCAGGGAGTGGGGCGAGCTGACGATCAAGGTCCGGTTGATCAATCAGCGGGACGAAAACGTTCTCGAAGGCCGGCACGTGTACCGGATTCGCCGCAGAACTCATCGCCCGGATTTGCCACGAGAGGACGCGTGAGCGTGCGCAAGCCGAGCTATGCGGATGCCGTGCGCGACTTCGACTGGAACGCGGTGCTGCGCGACCTCGACTGGCAGGATCGCGCGCCCATCAACCTCGGACATACGATCGCCGATCGCCACGCCAATCGTGACGGCATCGCGCTCCACTGGATCGGCAAGGACCGCGCCAGGGTGACGATGACCTTCCGTGAATTGCGCGCGCTGAGCAACAAGGTCGCCAACCTCCTGCGCTCGCTTGGCGTGCGCAAGGGCGACCGTGTCGCCGGCATTCTGCCGCGGGTGCCGGAAACCGTCGCGGTCATGATCGGGACCTGGAAGGCGGGCGGCGTCTATGTCCCGATCTTTACGGGGTTCGGCGCCGAGGCCATCCGGTTCCGCTTGCGCAACTGTGAAGCCAAGGTTGCCTTTACCCATCACGAATACCGCGACCGCGTTGCCGAGCCGGGCGAAGCCGCGGTGGTGACCATCGCCGGCGCTGGCGCAATTGGTCTGCGGCAAGGCGACGTGGATTTCGCGCAGGCGATCGCGAGCGAGAGCGACGGCTTCAACCTGCAACCGTGCGCCCGCAGCGATCCCGCGGTGATCCTGTACACGTCAGGCTCCACGGGCGAGCCGAAAGGCGTGCCGATCGCCAGCAATTTCCTCGCCGCGATCAGGCCCTATATGCAATTCGGCGTGGACCTCAAACCGACCGACATGTTCTGGCCGACCGGCGATCCCGGCTGGGGTTATGGCTTCGTCTGCTATCACGTGGCGCTGTCGATGGGCGTTGCGGTTCTCAGTTGCGAGGCGACGCCGACGCCGCAAACCTTTCTCGATGTTCTGCAGGCAAACCGCGTGAGCAATGTGGCGACGGTGCCGACGCTGCTGCGCGGCGTGATGGCGCTCGGCGTCGACAAGCTCGCCGCATGCGATCTGAGCTTGCGCTGCATCAGCAGCTGCGGCGAGCCGCTCAATTCCGAGGTCATCCGCTTCTTCCGCGACACGCTCGGCCTCACGCCGATGGATCACTTCGGCTCGAGCGAAAACGGGCTGCCGCTCGGCAACTTCAACGCGCTCGATGCCGAGGTGAAGCCTGGCTCCATGGGCTTGCCGATGCCCGGCTTCGCCATGTCGGTCATCGATGACGACGGCCGCGAACTGCCGCCCAATGAAGTCGGATACCTGGCGCAGCGCCCAAGCGATGAGGGCTATTATGCGCTCGGCTACTGGCAAGACCCGCAGCGCAGCCGTGCGCTGTTCCGCCACGGCTGGATCACGGCGGGCGATCTCGCGCGGCGCGATGAGGCCGGATATTTCTGGTTCGAAGGCCGTGCCGACGATGTCATCAAGAGCTCCGGGTACCGCATCGGACCGTTCGAAGTCGAAAGCGCGATCCTGCATCACCCGGCGATCGCCGAAGCCGCCGTCGTCGGCAAGCCGGACGCGATGAAGGGCAGCCTCGTCAAAGCTTATGTGACGCTGCGGCCGGGGCAGGCCGGTGGTCCGCGACTGGTGCAGGAGATTCAGGATACCGCGCGCCGGATCGTGGGGGATCACGCCTATCCGCGCGAGGTCGAGGTGGTCGACAGCCTGCCGAAGACCGAATCGGGCAAGATCCAGCGCTTCAAGTTGCGGGCCGGGAATTGACCCCCGACAGCCGGAGGAAGGAAGAAAATGCCGATCTACGAGACGATCACAGTCGGCCGCTGGTCGGACCGGATGACTTTCTCGCCGGCGGTGCGCGCCGGCAATCTCATGTTCATTTCCGGCACCACGGCGGTCGATGACAATCTCAACGTGGTCGGGAAGGGCGACATCGTCGCGCAGACGCGATTCATATTGGAGAAATTCGGGCGGCTGCTGCGACAGGCCGGCGGTTCCTTCGACAACATCGTCGAGACGACCGAATATTTCCTCACGTTCGACGATTACAGGCGCACTGCCGACGTGCGCCGCGAGTTCTTCAAAGGGCCGCCCTATCCGGCGGCGACCGGCGTGTTGGTGGCGGGCTTGATCCGCAAGGACGCGCTGATCGAAATCAAGGCGACCGCCGTTCTTGGCTCAGTGTGACCCTGCGGCCGCTGTCGCAAAGGCGTCGAGCGCCTTGGTCAAGGCCTGGACGTTTGGGGCGACGTTGGCGCCGAGACCGTGGCGCTGCGCGATCCAGCTCGGATTGTCGTAGGCGAGCCAGACCTTGCCGGCCGCATCCTGGTACACCAGCGCCTTCAAGGGCAGATCGATGCCGGCCACCTGGTTGGCCTGCATCAGCGCTGTGCCGCCCCGCGCATTGCCGAAAATCAGGAGCTCGGTCGGCCGTAGCGGCAACCCGACGGCGGCGGCGCCGGCCGCATGGTCGACGCGGGCGAACACGGTCAAGCCCTTCGATGTGACCGCGGCCTCCAGCCGATCCATGGTTTCCTTCGGTCCGAAGCCGCTGGCAATCGTCGTCAATCCGTCTGCCATGTCGGATCCTCCCTGCGCAGCAAGCGTGGCCCGGATGAGCGAAGCGATCGCGGCATTGGCGCCGCTCGAACCCAATCAATTCAGCCTTAGCTCCGTGATGTGCTGCGGATCGGGCTTGAGCTCGCCCTTCTCGACGCGCTTGACGATGTCGGTGAGCACCGCATTGGCGCGGCATGGCAGGCCGACTTTTTCGCCCTCGCCCACAATGAGGCCGTTGATAAATTCAATCTCGGTGCGGCGGCCCTTCTGCATGTCCTGGCCCATCGAGGGGCGCTGCCCGGACGCGGTGCGGCCGGCGTCCTTGAAGCGCTGCTCGTCGCAGGCGCGCGTTGCCGCCTCGTCGCCTTCGCCGGCGCGCGCGATCGTCTCGGGCGGCAGGTGAAGGATTTCCTCCAACTGGTAGCCGTGCGCCTGTCCGACGCGGATCGCTTCGCTGCCGAGGCGAGTCGAGAAGCGGCGGATCGGATCGTTCTTCAGCATGTCGCCGCCGCCCAATCCCGTGCAGGCGGAAAGGCCGTTGGCCATGGCGTTGGTGACGAGTTTCGACCAGCGCTCGCCCCACAGGTTGCCGGTCACCTTGGCGCTGTCGGCGTAGCCGACCAGGCGGCAGATCTCCTGCGCGCGCTGCGTGACGCGGCCGTGCACCTCGCCGGCGCGAAACACGGTATGGGCCGCGCCGTGCTTGGCGGCGCCGCGATGGACCAGGCCGGGCTCCGGCAGGTTGACCGTGATGCTTGAAGCGATGCAGCCGAGCGTCTTGCCCCAGCCGACGATGCCGGCGATGGTCTCTTCGTTCATGCAATTCTGCAGCGACACCACGTAGCCGTCGGGCGCGAGATATTGCCGGATCAGCATGGTCGCCCAGGCGGTGTCGTAGGACTTCATGCACACGAACGCGATGTCGACCGGCGCTTCCTTGGCGAGCTGCTGCGCGTCGGTGACGTGGAGCGCACGCACCGGCACGGTGAATTCCGGCTCCGTCATGGCGTGCGTCACGCGAAGGCCGTGCCGGCGCATGTGCTCGACATGGGCCGGCCACGGATCGATGAACGTCACGTCCTCGCCGGCCTGCACCATGTGAGCACCGGCATAGCCGCCGACCGCGCCCGCGCCGACGATGGCAATCTTGCGGCCCATGCTTTCCTCCCGGCGTCGCTCACAAGTAGACGGATCAAACGTAGTCCATCCGGCGCGACGATCACAACGGTCATGGCGTATGGTAGTGCAATGCCGCTGCCAAATCGGGTCAGCCCGTTCGGAGAACTATCCGCGTCGCCCGCGCGCGGAAATTTCATGGGCAACCGCGGCGGGCGTTTCCACACCGAGGCGAGGACGCTGACGGCGCGGCGCTGGGCGTCGCGGCAATGGATCTGCTGCGTGCTCGACTTCAAGGGCCGCCGGCGCGACGTATGGGGCCGTTACTACACCGAGCTGTTCTTTCTCGACGAGCCGACTGCGCTCGCGGCCGGGCATCGGCCCTGCTTCGAGTGCCGCCGCAAGGATGCCGAGGCTTTTGCCGAGAAATGGCGACAGGCGCAAAACCTTCGCGAGCGGCCCAAAGCCGGCGAGATGGACGACATCCTGCACCGCGAACGCCTGCAGGGCCGTGCCAAGCGCCTGCACCGGCGTGACCTCGATGCTTTGTCCGACGGCGCGTTTGTCGCGCTGGAGGGGGAAGCCTACGCGGTGCGCGGCGAGGCGCTGCTGCGCTGGACCCCGCAAGGCTATGCTCTGCGCAAGCCGCGGCCGCGCCGCATCGCCGTCGATGTGCTCACCTCGCCGGCGATCCTCGCGGTGCTGGCGGCCGGCTATGAACCGAGATGGCATCCGAGCGCGGACGAGGATTAGCCCTTCATCGCCGCCTTGATTGCTGCCACACCCTTGCCGGACTTGGCCGCCGTGATGATGCGCGCCTCCTGCTGCAGGAGGCCGTCGAGCGCACTCGCCATGGCGTCGATCTTGTCGACCGGGACCACGACGGCGCCGTGGCGGTCGGCATGGATGAGATCGCCGCTCGCCGCCGCCATGCCGTGGATGGTGACGGGGAGGCCGAACTCGACCACGTGCACATAGGCGTGCGAGGGCGCGATCGAGCCGGCCAGCATCTGAAAGCCCTCGGCGACCGCCGGGATGTCGCGGATCGAGCCGTTGGTCACCGTGCCGAGGCAGCCCAGCGCCTGGTGCACGTTGGTCTGCACCTCGCCCCAGAACGCGCCGTAGCCGGCGGGCTGGTCGAGGTCCTCGATGACCATAACGCTCGGGCGCGGCTCGGCGGCGACGTAGTCGAGGTAGTCCATCCGCTTCTGCATGTAGCTCGGCCCGCTCACCGCGTCGCGGGCGCGGATGGTCACGGTCTTGGCGAAGCCGACCATCGGCGGCAGATCGGGAAACGGGCAATGCAGGTGCACGGCGGTGTAGCCGGCGCCGCGGCGCTGCGGCGCCACGATCTCGATCAGGTTGCAGACGGTCGGTGTATCGATCGACCGCAGGAATTTGAACTGGCCTTCCGACAGCATGGGCTTCCCTCTGACTTTCCTCTTGGCTTTTCACTGCTTCCAGGTCATCGCGACGATCGCCGCGATGATAACCTGCATGGCGACAATGGTGGCGACGCAGCCGCCCCAGCCGGCCGCGTTCCAGGCAAGACCGGTGAGGTACGCGCCGGCGCTGCCGCCCACATAGTATAGCGAGCCGTAGAGCCCGACGGCAGACGAGCGCCCCTCCGAGGCGGTCATGGTGACATAGCCGGTCGCGACCGCCTGGCACACCATGCCGCAGATCGCGCACAGCGTCAGCCCCACCAGGATCACGGCAACCGGCGCCGCCAGCATCAGCAAAGCGCCGACAATCCACAAGGCGATGGTGCCGAGCACGAAACGACGGCGGCCGAACAACGCGATGGCGCGCCCGACCCACGGCACCAGCACGCTGCTGACCAGGTAGGTCAGAAACAGGCTGCCAAGGAGCGTCGGCGAGAAGTTGTAGGGCGGCGCCGCCAGATGAAAGCCCACATAGGTGAAGGTGGCGATGAAGTTGAACAGCACCCCGAAGCCGACGGCGTAGGTGCCGAGAAGCCGCGGGTCGCGCAGATGCCGCGCCATTTGCCGCATCGAGGCGGCAAGGCCGCCCGACGGCACGAAGTGGCGCTCGCGCGGCAGCGTCAGTGCGACGATGATGGCGGCGGCGAGCGTCAGCAGCCCGACCACGCCGAACGCGGCGCGCCAGCCGATCAGGTCGGCGAATATTCCCGGAATGAAGCGGCCGCAAAAGCCGCCGACGCTCGCACCCGCAATATAGAGGCCGGCGACCCGCGCCACGTCGTTGCGCGGCCACTCGTCCCCGATATAGGCCACGGTGACGGTGAAGATCGGCGGGACCAGCATGCCCTGCACGAAGCGCCAGAACGCGAGTTGCGGCACGTCGCCGGCGAGCGTCATGAGCAGGGTCGGCACCGTGATGGCGAACATGGCGGCGGTGATCAGGCGCTTCCTGCCGACGACGTCGGCGATGGCGCCGGTGAACGGCGCGGTGAGCGCGATCGCCGCCGTGCTGGCGGTCATCAGCCAGCTGATCTCTCCCGCGCCGACGCCGAATTCGCGCGCCAGCTCCGGGAGTAGCGCCTGCGGCGAATAGAGGTTGACGAAGGCGGCGAAGCCCGCCGTGGCCACGGCGAGGCTGCGAGGATCGACGGACATGCGCCATTATGGGCGAGCCCCGGTGCGAAAGCACGCTTCGCGCTCCGCGCGGTCCGATTGAAATGCTTCGGCTTGCAAAGATTCCAGGCTGAAAAGAGAATGATCCATGCGACGCACCGCGCTCCTGTGCTTGCTGCTCGGCTTCTGCTTCGCCGGCGCGGCGGCGGACGACTACCCGTCGCGATCGATCCGGCTCGTGGTGCCGTTCGCGCCCGGCGGCGCGGTCGACGCCCTCGCGCGGGTCATCGCCAAGCCGCTCGCCGAGCGCCTCGGCCAGCCGGTCGTGATCTATAACCGCGGCGGCGCCGGCGGCATGATCGGCATGGACGAAGTCGCAAAATCGGCGTCCGACGGCTACACGCTCCTGCTCGATCACAGTGGCCTGACTTACATGCCGGGGTTCTATCGCACGCTGCCGTTCGATCCCGTAAAGGATTTCGACGCCATCGTCGTCGCGGTGTCGGGCATATACGTGCTGGCGGTGAATATCGATCTGCCGGTCAAATCGGTCGCCGAACTGATCGCCTACGCTAAGGCCAATCCGGGACAACTGTCGTACGGATCGGCCGGGATCGGATCGTCGCTCCACCTCGCCGGCGAGTTTCTCAAGCGCGCGGCCGGCGTGGACATCGTGCACGTACCGTACAAGGGCCCGGCGCCGGCCGCGACCGACCTCATCGGCGGCCAGATCCAGATGATGTTCGGGCCGCCGGTCACCGTGCTGCCGCTGGCGCAGGCCGGCAAAATTCGCGCCTTGGCGGTAACCTCGGCCAAGCGCTCGGCGCTGGCGCCTGAACTCCCCACAATGGCGGAAACGCTGCCGGGTTTTGAGGTCGTCGGCTGGTACGGGCTCGCCGCTCCTGCCGGCACGCCGAAGGGCGTGATCGCAAGGCTCAACGCCGAGACCAATCGCGCGCTGCAATCATCCGATCTGATCGCGCAGTTGCGCCAACTCGGTTATGAAGAGATCGGCGGCACGGCCGACGAGGCGAGCGGGCGCATAAAAGCCGACGTCGCGCATTGGACGACGATCATCAGGGACGCCGGCATCAAGCCTCAATGACGAATGGACCAGAATCTCAAGAGCGACGCGGACACGCTGACCAAGACGCTGTGCGGCCACCTGGCGGCGGCCGAGTTCGGCGATCTCACCGCCGCCGCGGTCAGCGAGGCGCGCCGTGGCGTGCTGGACTGGATCGGCTGCGCACTCGCCGGTAGCGGGCATCAGACCATCACGACGCTCGTCGCCGTCCTGGCGGACATTTCAGGCCGGCCGCAGGCAACCGTGTTCGGGCGCAGCCTGCGGCTCGGCCTCACCGACGCGGCGCTCGCCAACGGCCAGATGGGGCACGTGCTCGACTATGACGACACCCACATGGGCGGCGTGGTGCTGCATACGAGCTCGCCGGTGCTCGCCGCGCTGTTCGCGCTCGCCGAACGCGCGCCGGTGCGCGGCGCCGACTTCATGCTGGCTTATGCGGTAGGCTTCGAGGCCGGCGTGCGCAGCGGCCGCACCGCTCCCGGCCATCACAAGGGCGGCTGGCACCTGACCGGCACACTCGGCACCATCGCGGCGGGCGCGGCCTGCGGCAAGCTCCTCAAGCTCGACCGGCAACCCCTGACCTACACGATGGGCATCGCGGCGACGCAGGCCGCCGGCATGCAGCAGAACCGCGGCACCATGTGCAAATCGTTCCACGCCGGCAAGGCCGCGGCGAACGGCGTGCTCGCGGCGCTGCTTGCGCAGCGCGGTTTCGACAGCACGCAGGAGATTATCGAGGGCAAGCGGGGGTTCTGTCGGATCTACAGCGACGTGGCCGCGCCAGAGCAACTGATCGCCGGGCTCGGTGAGCGCTGGATGATCGAGACAAACGGCCACAAGCCCTACGCGTGCGGCGTGGTGCTGCATCCGCTGATCGACGGCGTCATCGCCATTCGCAACCGCGATGCGATTGATCCGGCCGCGGTGAGCGAAGTTGCCCTGCGCGTGCACCCGCTCGCGCTGTCGATCACCGGCGTGGTCGAGCCCTCGACCGGCTTGCAGTCGAAATTCAGCACGGTTCATTCGGCGGCCGTGGCCTTGATCGACGGCGCCGCCGGGATCGCGCAATATTCCGACGCCAGGGCCGCCGATCCAACACTTGCGACGCTGCGCCGCAAGGTGAAGGCGGTGGCGGACGAGACGCTTCGCAGAGACGAGGCCCACGTCGCGATCACCGCCGGCGGCAGCCGCTACGGCGTCCACATCGCGCATGCGAGCGGCACCGCCGACAATCCCATGAGCGATGCTGCAATCGAAGCTAAGTTCATGGCCAACGCGACGCCGGTGATCGGCCGCGAACGCGCCGAACGCGTACGCAGCTTCGTGCTTTCGCTCGAGGCGCAGCCGGATATCCGCGAGCTGATCGCGCTCCTGGCTTGAGGACTTGCTTGCCGTGTCGGATGATCCGTGTCGGATTGACCCAAGTGGGCATCCGCCATATCATGTTTGTTGCGGTGCAAGCCGCACCCGGGCCCGCGGGAAGGGTTGAACCCACTTGCAGCTTTCAAATAGTCTTTAGAGCCTTTGTGCAGCCGGTGTTGCGGGCCGTCGGCGATTGAATGCACGGAGGTCTCCCATGAGCCGTTTGCCCGATCGATCGAATCTCGACCATCTCAAGAAGCAAGCCAAAGACCTGATCCGCCTCTATCGAAACCGCGATCCCAAATCGATCGCGCGGTTTCGACACGCGTTGCCGGCCGCCGCAGACCGCAGCGACGACGAAATCGCGGCACTCAAGCTGCATCTGCACGATGCGCAATCATGCGTGGCGCGTGACTACGGCTTTGCATCGTGGGCGGACCTGAGGCGCTACGTCGAAGCGCTATCGGCCTCCCGCAACGACCGCGCGGGGCGCGTGCGTCATTGGCTCCGGCTCGTGTATTTCGGCGATGTCGACGGGACGGTCAATCGCGCCAATCCCCGCGTCGCCGTTCGGATGCTTGCCGAAAGCCCCGATTTGGTGGCCGACAGCCCCTATCTGGCGTGTGCGATCGGCGATGAGGATGTGTTGCGGCGGGCGACCGGCGCCGATCCGGCGTGGATCGACCGCCCGGGCGGACCGCTGAAATTGCCGCCGCTTGTGGCAATCACGCACTCAAGCCTGTTGCAGGTACCGGAATTCCGCGAACGGCTGCACCGCAGCGCGCGATTTCTGCTCGCGGCCGGCGCCGACCCCAATCAGCGCGTTGGCAGTCGTTGGCCGCCGGCGTCGTTGGACGAGCCTGGCGACCAGCACCCATTGTCCGCGCTCTACGGCGCCTCCGGCAGGAACCACGACTCTGAGCTGACGAAACTGTTGCTCGATGCCGGCGCTGATCCCAATGACGGCGAATCTCTCTATCACTCCCTGGAGAATCTCGCCTGCACGCGCCTGTTGCTGGAGCACGGGGCTCGCATCGAGGGGACCAACGCGTTCTACCGCGTGTTCGACTTCGACAACGTTGCCGCGCTCGAGCTCCTGCTCCAGCATGGCGCCGATCCCAACGAGCCCGCGCGCAACGCGCCGTTGACCGATTGGGGTTCACCGCTCATGTGGGCCATCAGACGACGGCGCTCGCGCCGGCACGTCGAGGCGCTTTTGCAGGCGGGCGCCGATCCAACGGTGAAGACGCCGACCGGGATGAGCGCCTACCGGCTGGCGCTGCAGTTTGGGCTTGGCGAGGTCGCCGAACTCCTGCGTGAGAAGGATGCCGCGGAACCGATCTCGGAAGAGGACCGGTTCATCGCCGCGTGTGCGCGCGGCGACGAGGCCGAGGCCCGCCGCATCCGCGCCGTGCGGTCCGATCTGCCCGGCTCGCTCCCGGCCGCGCGGCTGCGGTCGCTGCCGGACATGACGGCAGAAGGCGGCGACGATGGTGCGAGACTCATGGTCCGGCTCGGCTGGCCGATTGCGGTGCGCGGCGGCGACTGGAACGCATCCGCGCTCAATCTCGCGGTCTTTCGAGGCAACGCAGGACTGACGCGATTTCTTCTGGAACACGGTGCGAGCTGGACCGAGGAGCACGGCCACGGCGACAATGTCTGCGGCACCCTGTCATGGGCATCATGCAACGAACCGGTCGAGGGCGGCGACTGGGTCGCTTGCGCGCGGGCGCTGCTTGAGCATGGCATGCCGGGAGCGAAGCGCGATCTCGAAGATTCGGAATGGGTTCTGGTCGATGGACGCAGAAGGCGATTCTCCGACGAGGTCAGCGAGGTCCTGTTGGGCGTGCGCGAGGAGTCTTGACTGGATCGTCATGACCGGGTTGGGTCAATTTCTACCGATCCGGTTCGGCTCGTGGGGCAAGGCGATGAAGCTTCCCCGCAGAACGTTCTTCCATCTGGCCGCGGGCGCTGCCGCGCTCCCCGTCACGTCACGCCTCGCCTTTGCGCTCGGCTATCCGAGCCGGCCGGTGCGCATCATCTGCGGCGTTGCCGCCGCCGGCCCGACCGACATCGCCGCACGCCTGATCGCTCAATCGCTGTCCGAGCGGCTCGGGCAGAATTTCATGGTCGAGAACCGGCCGGGCGCCGCCACCAACGTCGCGACCGAGTTTGTCGCGCGTGCCCCGCCCGACGGCTACACGCTGGTGACGGTCGCCGCATCGGCCGCGGCCAACGCGACGCTCTACGAGAACCTCAATTTCAATTTCATCCGCGACATCGCGCCGGTCGCAGGCATCATGCGCGTGCCCGGCGTTATGGTGGTCAATCCGTCCGTTCCGGCCAAGACGGTCCCCGAGTTCATCGCCTATGCCAGGGCCAATCCGCACCGGATCAACATGGCGACGGCCGGCAGCGGCACCGGCCCGCACCTGTTCGGCGAGCTGTTCAAGCTGATGGCCGGCGTCGACCTCGTTGCGGTGGCTTATCGCGGCTCGGGGCCGGCGCTGGCTGATCTCTTGGGCGGCCAGACGCAGGTCATGTTCGATGCCATTTCCTCGCAAATCGAGCACATCAGGGCCGGCAAGCTGCGCGCGCTGGGGGTCACATCGGCGACGCGCGCGGCGGTGCTGCCGGACATCCCAACCGTCGGGGAATTCGTGCCGGGCTACGAGGCGACGGCATGGTTCGGGCTGGGCGCGCCGAAAAACACGCCGCCCGAAATCGTCGACAAACTCAACAGCGACATCAATGCCGCTCTCGCCGAGCCCAGGATCAAGGAGCGGATCACCGAGCTCGGCGGCGTTGCAATGGTGCTGACGCCCGCCGCGTTCGGCACGTTCATCGGCGAAGAGACCGAGAAGTGGGGCAGGGTGATCCGGACGGCCCACATCAAGCCGGAGTGATCCGACAGGCTGTCCGAGGAAAATGGGGCCGCCTGTCAGGCGGCCCCGTCACTTGCCGAACCGCCGTCTTGAACTATTCAACCTCGGCGGAAGTCGTGTCGCTGCCCCTGTCGTATCGCAACGTCAGCGTGTTGATGTGGCAGAGATCGACGTCCTTCCACAGCACGCCCGGGTACCCGGGATCGGCCCAGTCGATCCGGAAATTCCATTTGCAGCCTTTGTCGGCGGTGTTGAACTTGACGTAGATGTTGCCGCCGTTGGCAAGGACGCCGCCGAGCTCATTATCCGACCACTCATCGTCGCCCGGATTGTTGAAGCCGAGGAACTTGATGCCGTAACCGGTGCCGTTGACGACCGTCACATTTCGTTCGTCTTCCGCATACGAAAATGTCGTGCTCAATGTTGCGGCAGCCACGGCACACGCGAAGAACAGTGTTCTCATAGTCTCACCCATCCTCACATGGGGAGGTCCAGGTCAAGGGGATGAGATTCAGTCGCGCATAAGTGAAACTCCCGTCGCTGTTTCGGTATCCAAGGTCTGAGCCCGTTTTCATGATCTGGTCGTTTCCGCACCAG
>Ga0182024_10008969_pt1 | contig 20865 bp, 14 predicted proteins | sample P32metaG_FD_120480 | JGI IMG/M metagenome (GOLD analysis project Ga0182024, IMG submission 120480) | Permafrost microbial communities from Stordalen Mire, Sweden - P3-2 metaG (Illumina Assembly) | ecosystem: Environmental > Terrestrial > Soil > Wetlands > Permafrost | place: Sweden: Stordalen...
ACTGGACGGCCTTGAAAAAGGTCTGCGAGAGAAATATCCGCCGAAGAAGAGATTGCGCGGCGAATACCTCTGCGTGAACGTCGTCCGGTACGCGGATGACTTCGTTGTCACCGGCAGAACGAAAGAACTGCTGGAGCGGGAGATCAAGCCACTCATCGAGCAGTTTCTGCGCGAACGAGGGCTCGAACTTTCGCCGGACAAGACGGTTATCACGCATATAAAGGATGGCTTCGACTTCCTCGGACAAAATGTGCGCAAGTATAGAAATAGAAAGCTGCTCATTAAGCCCTCGCGAAAGAGCATTCGCGTGTTCTTGGAGGGTGTCCGCGGAATTATTCGGGACTCGCCGTCGCTGACAGCGGCCCAGTTGATAGGGCGTCTTAATCCCAAAATCCAGGGATGGGCGAACTATCATCGACACGTTGTCAGCAAGCAAGTCTTCGGTCAGGTGGATGACGCCATCTACAGGGCACTATGGCAATGGGCACGTCGAAGACACCCCATGAAGACGAGCGACTGGACGATGCGCAAGTATTTCGGCCGGCGCGGGAATCGTTCGTGGTGGTTCTTTGGCACGAAAAGCGAGACAGGTTCAGACCCGGAAACGGTCTGGCTCTTTCGCGCTGTATATGTGCCCATTCGGAGACACATCAAGGTTCAGAGGGACGCGCATCCTTATGACCCTGTGTGGAAGGCGTACTTTGTGCAGCGAACTCGGGGTTGCACCCGTGCCCGCTGAGGTTCGACCGCTCCGTCCTCGAACGGTCTGGCTTTCGTTCGAGGTGTTGGGTTCCACCGTCGCCTCCTTATTAGTATCGTTTCCGCGTCTCGTCAGACAGGCGTTTGAAAGGGCATTTATATCCTTGACCCACAGGTGAATTTAAGCTATAGTATTTACATGAAAGCGCCAAACACTCTGCAAGAAGCTATCGTTTACTTCTCCGATCCCGACCGCTGCTTTGAATATGCCAAGAAGCTCCGATGGCCGGATGGCAATGTCGTTTGCCCGCGCTGCAAGACGGCGAAGCACTCGTTTGTAAAGACTCGCCGCATCTGGTTCTGCTACACGTGCAACAAGCAATTCTCGCTGAAACTGGGAACCGTTTTCGAGGATTCGGCGCTTGGACTCGACAAGTGGATGACGGGATTCTGGCTGCTGGTCAACTGCAAGAACGGCGTGAGCAGCATGGAGATTCACCGCGCTTTGGGCATTACGCAGAAGGCGGCATGGTTCATGCTGCAACGCCTCCGGCTTGCTGTCCAAGATGATTTCTTTGGCTCCAAACTCGGAGGCAAGGGCGGGGCGGAAATTGAAGTTGATGAATCGTTCATCGGCGGCAAGGCTCGCAACATGCACGTGAGCGAGCGCAAGTGCCGCATCACCGGAACTGGCACGAAGGATAAAACCGCCGTCATGGGCATTTTGGAACGTGGCGGGAAGATTCGTACCACGGTCGTACCGAACCGCAAGAAGCACGCATTGCAGGGCGAAGTCAGAAGGCATGTTGAAGCGGGCGCTGCTCTCTATTCGGATGCCCTGCTCTCCTATGACGGTCTGGCGAGCGACTACGCGCATCAAGTCGTAGATCATGCCGTGCAATATGTCGATGGTCGCGTGCATACCAACGGCCTTGAGAATTTTTGGTCGCTGCTGAAACGCGGCATTTCTGGCACGTATGTGAGTGTGGAACCGTTTCATCTTCACCGTTACCTTGACGAACAAACTTTCAGATTCAACAACCGCAAGAACATGAACGACGGTCAACGCTTCGCGCTCGCCATGTCCCAGATCGGCGGCAAGCGCCTCACTTACAGCGAACTGACTGGCAAGGAAACCGACTCGCTCCACACGCCCGCGACAGGGGCGGGGCAAGCGTCACAGGTGCCCTTCTAGTCCTTGTCGGCACGCTTCGGTTTACACGGGACAGTGAGCTTCCTGCCCTTCTTTCTTTCCGTCCCGATTGCAGCCTTGGGAACCTTGAAAAGTGCTATCATTCCACGTTCAAAGTTCCTCAGTGCTTCCGGGCCTTCTATATATTCACGTTCCTTCATAGGATCAGCTTACGCCTAGCGGAGGGATCAGGGCGAGGCTTTTTCAGTTGAAGAAATACCTGATCGCTGGTGCCTTTCTTGTCGTGATTGTCGTAATGGTTTATGCCGTGAGGCACTACGGAGAAGTGCTTCCCGATTTCTGGAATAATTTCATTCCTGGAGTCCTAGCCAACATCACCGGCGTAACTATCGGCGCAATTGTCGGCATCCCCGTGGGCTTTGCGATCAATCATTATGCCGCTACTGTAGCTGAGCGCCGACATCATGACCGCAAAGTTACCGAAGTCCGGCAACTGCTCGAACAAGTCCGACTTGAACTGAACTTACACAATGCGACATACCCACGACTTACTCAGAGTTTTATGAACACTAAGATGGGAACGGCGCTTCCAGCAGCCGAGGTGTCTATGTTGCTGTTAGGCACAACATTTGGGCGCCAGCTTATCGGTAATCGTAGCGTGATAGATATTGGCGAAACGCTGACCCTTTTCGAGGTGAGCGGTTACTACGGGCGCGTCGAAGAATTGAATCGGCTCCTAGCGCTACGTATGCAGGATACGCAGCACCCCGAGAATTGGGACGCGCAAATCGCGAACATGGCAAACTTCGTCTCGTTCGCGAGAAACCAAGCGGACTATGAAATCCAACAGGCGGTCGAGCGATTAACCGGGAGGGGAAGAGTTAACGGATGAACGAAACAGGGATGCCAGTGCTTTGGGCTTCTTCACGAATCATCACGCCGTTGAGGCGCGAAGGGGAATTTACGATCACTCCCTCCGGCTGTGAAGAGGCTGTGGTGTCTGTCTGGTATTTCAATGTCGCAGCTAACGGGCGGATTACGAGTACCGGCTCGTTAACTACGAGGACGTTAACCGCAGTGCCTTGTTCTTTCATATAAACCTCCAACAGGTACTAGATGCTACTTTCGAGGTGAATGGATGTCAACGACAAATAGTAAGCGTGATGGGCTTCTCCAGTCAATAGAGGAAAGCCTTAAGACTAAAGTGATTAGCTATCTTACCGGAGACCGGCCCGGTTTGGCGACCCAGATCGGCGCGGACGTTATCCCAAGATTTCGTCGCCACTTGGAGGCAATTGGCGAGGTTGAATCCATCAGCCTTTTCCTTTACACAAGGGGAGGGGACACGAACGTGCCGTGGAGACTGGTCAATCTCCTACGCGAATATTGTACTAAACTCGCTGTCCTTGTACCCTTCCGGGCGCACAGCGCCGGAACGCTGATCTCTATGGGAGCGGATGACATTGTGGTCGGCAAAATGAGCGAGCTCACTTCGATTGACCCCAGCGTGGCTAATCCGTTCAACCCCCCAGACCCAACGAATCCAATGGCCCGCGTCCCCATTAGTGTTGAGGACGTAAATGCTTTCAAGGAACTGGCGAAGCGCTTTGGCGTCAAAGATGAAGACCCCGCTCACCCTGAGCATAATGCCGCCGTGTTCTTGGCGCTAGCTTCTAAAGTTGAGCCCTTAGCTCTCGGAAATGTGGAACGCGCCCACAAGCAGATAAGCAAACTCGCCGCCGACTTACTATCTCTCCATCCGCCAAAACTGTCGAAGGAAAGGACGGACGAGATAGTAAAGATGCTGACCGTCGGGTTATATTCTCACGGCCACATAATAAATCGTAAAGAAGCTGAAGTTATAGGTCTAAACGTCAAAATGGCAACAAAAGAAGTAGATGCTCTTCTCTGGAACTTGTTTGATGATTACTCAAATGAGATGGAGTTAGAGAAACAATTCAATCCAGCCCAGTTAGCATTAGGTCAAGCGGCCAATGTTAGGGTCTCGGCAAAGCGGGCGTTCGTAGAGAGTATAGGGAAAACAGATACATTCGTGTCCGAGGGAACGATTACCCGTATGCAGCCGGGAGCGTTCCAGTTACCTCCGGGGATGCAAGTGCCTCCCCAGCTAGCGCAAGTGCAGGTTGCAGTCCAGTTCGATTTTGAGGGCTGGAAGATTGTTCGATAGTTGTGAGAGCCCGCGTCAGAGAACTCGTATTCGCCCCTGGGCGACGTTTCTACAGCACGATTGTCTCTCGAAACCCTGTCACGGCAAGAACAATTATACATGTGCGTGAAAGATATAAATGCCTTTGAAAGGCTTGAGCCGTGTGAGGGGAAACTCTCACGCACGGTTCTTAGAGGGCTGGGCGGGAGCAATCCCGCCCGGCTACTCGACCGGGGTTGGGGTTAGTTTGGCGTGAAACCGGCGCAGTCCGAAACGCCCGTCCGAGCCGCGGCTGAGCGGCGTCCACCCGGAAGAGGAAGAAGTGGAGATGAAGATGCGAAGTTAACCGCTGGTGTCGATCGAAGAATGCCCGAGCCGTTGGTTGTCGCCAACCCCAACTACGGTTTCAGATAAGGTGCGATCTCTTTACGTAAATCCTTGCTGAGATAGTGACCAAGAACCGCATCCTGAGCCAGGCCATCCGCGTCAGTTCGGGACAGCCACGAACTGGAGGTGTAAAGGATAGCGCTCCCGATTACGACTACTTTACCGAGTGTTAGATTGGCATTCCACTCAGCGATCTGCTTGGTGAGAGCAACGGGAACAGGAGTGCCCTTCGGCAATTGGCCGAGGAGGAAGTAAAGCTGGACGACCTGAAGTTTTTCATTGTTCGGATCGCTACCGATAGCGGTCACGTAAACGTGGAATCTGTCCGACTCGCCTTCTTCTACAGTGATGACAGCAACATAACTTCCTTCCTCGGAACTAGTGAAAGGAATTTCGGCGGTCTTGAATAGTGCTTCGATCTTCTTGCTGGATGCTTGAGGTTGCTTTTGGGCAGCCAGTAAGGTCGAACCCAAGAGTGCACAACTCAGTGCTACGAGTGCTAGCTTCCTCATGTTTTTCTCCATCCTCGTTGGATTTGACCAAGTTTCGAGAGTCTAAAAACCAATTTTTCTTTTCGGGACTTGGCTGATCACGAGCTCAGTGATCTTGCCACCTTGGGTGAGGACTGCAATCCCCAGATCAGAATAAAACCGATAGTTCAAATCCGGGTTTACCAACTGGCGGAAGTCGTAATCCGAATCCCCCAGCAAGCGGTCCAAATACGCGCTCGTCATCCCCACCTTCAATTCGATGAATTTTGTGCCCAGTCCCATCTCTCTTATCTTGACGGCCGACGCTTTGTCACCGCAAAGGATAATCGCAAGCACTTCATCCGTGCCTATTACCCTGATGCCCTGGTCGGGGTAATCGAGCCTCACCACGTTGGTACCGCGTACCACCGGAGTGCTGGAGCTTGCTGGTCCCAGTTGGTCTTTTGCTTCCGTTAGGCTTTGCCCCAGAGCAATCTGGCCTCTGCTGAGATCTAGGGTGGCGACCGGTCGGAACCGAACTGTCATCTGCGAAAGCAGTGCGGCTTCCGTTTTGGCCATTGTTCCAGACTGTTTGCACAGGACAGCATAGCGTTGATACGCGAGCTGCCACCATGCCAGCGAGGAGTCGGTCTGCCGCAGGTAATTTTCGAGTTCGCCAATAGCCAATAGCTGCCGCTGACCATCCGGCGACTGCGCCAGCAGGAGTGCGTGGTTGTACGCGAGGGCGCTGGACAGCGAGCCATCCCCTCGAAACAAGCTCCGATCCCTGCCTTTTAGAGAAGTCTCCACTTGGCTGAGCGTACTCATCGCCTTCTCAGTACTACCGAGCGCCGCGTAGGCGACAGCCAGGTTTATGTCCTCGGACAGCCGCGAGACTGGATCTAGAGAGGGGTCACCATCCGCTAGTTGCGATGCTTCCTCCAGGAACTGCGCCGCTTTCCCGGGGTCCTTGCCTGCCGGACGAAACAAGTAAGCGACGCCCAAGTTCGCTTTGGGCAGTGAAAGCGCCGGCTTCAACCGAATCGACTCCCGTAAAGCGCCCACCGCGTCCCACCACAGTTCCTCGTTGACACCCCGAACCTTCACTTCCAGGGATTTCGGCCGACGATAGAATCCACCTACCACAATCTGTCCTACGTCAAAGCGGCGAAGGTCGTCGGTATCCAAGGAGTCGGCATACTGCATTAACAGCGCATATCCGAGGTTGGCCCACGCCTCATACGAGGCGGGAAAATCTTTTGTGACTTGCCGGAAGGCCCGCTCAGCCAGCGGGTAGTTCTGTACCAGCAGGAAGTAGACTCCGTTATCGAACGAGCTCATCGCCCGCCACAAACCGGCCTGTTCCTTATCCAACAAAGCTATGCGGTCAAACCAAGAAGGGTGGTCCGCGGCTAGTCCTTCAAAAGAGGAATAATTTAATCCCAGATCGATCATTTTGCGAATCGCAGATAAGCCACCGAGGTAAGAATAGTTGGCCCGGAGAGCAAGCTCCATTCCTTTGCGATCAGCAGCGATCTCTTGCTCCCTGCTGAAGGTTGCCCTCAAGAACTCGGTTCCTCCCGTTGTTGCTCTTGTATGCCCGAGAATATGGTGTGAAATCTCATGGCCGAGCACGTAGGCGATACGGTCGGAATTCCCCTCGACCACCTGCTTGAGAAGACCGTTGTAACAGACCACAACCGGGTATTGGCCGCCGTCCTGGCTCCTCATTGTTGCAAAAGCATTGATTTCATCCTTGTCGATGATTTCCAGCCTGGGAGGCCAAGGCATGCCAGTTGGCGGTGGCACAGAGACTAGGAGCCGCTGGAATACCTGCTCCGCTAACGCGCGGTCGGATTCATTGACCTCTGCGACTGCTGGAGCGCAGATAACCAGTCCGGTCAATAGAAGGACAGTCAGACAACAGTAGGGCAACAACGCTTTCATCAATAGTTCCTTTTCACACGTTCGACAGAATGTCGCTCCGGGCCGCATCATTGGTCGCTACTATTGGGGGTCCGCTAGATTAGGATGCTTGTCGTTGCGCAGCTCCGAAGCCCCCACGGAAGGTGCGTTGAAATACTTCCACGCTGCTGGATGAACCGCGGTGGGGACGAGGAAATTGGTCCCGGAAACGCCCGGCAAGGAAAATCGCTTGGGCGAAGTCGACGGGAGGTTGGCGTTCGTCAATCCCGAAGCAATGCCCGGTGAGGGAGCAGACATCAGGGCATGTTGATTCTTAGCCAAGGACCGCATGAGGTGGTTCGATTGAAACGGGGTGATCCGAACGCCAGTCTGAGCCAAATCACTCGGCTTCATCCTTTTCGTGAGCGAATCTGCTGATTGAACGGTAGCAGAACTCTCTTGTGCAGCCGCAGAATGAACAAGAAGCGTACCGAACAGGGCAACAACAAGCAAACGGATGATACGACTCCTTTCGCCGAATATCATTTGTTTACCTCCAAGGAGAGAACGCTGTTGCTTCATCAACTTGCATACTAACGCTGAAGGGTTCGGTACGGATAGTGCTGAACTCAGAAACGGTCCAGATCGACTGTCTTCATTTCGTCGGATCACTTGCGGGGCCGTTTTGGCCTTCTTGCCAACTCCCAGGAACGCTATACTACAGGCCTTCATGTCCGCTGCAGTGCCGACCATGATCAACTCGCGTCGCTTCCGAGTGGTCGCCAGTCTCGTGTGTCTCCTATTGACAATCTGCTCGGCATCGAGTTTTGGCCAGCAGACACCGGAGGCACCGCAAGACTATGTTCCACCCGAATTGCAGGCTTCTAACCCCGAGGTCAAGGCGTTCCTCGATTCTGCCGAGAAGTCGGGCCGGGAAGGAAACTACAGCGAGTCTTTTCAGCAGCTCCAGAAGGCGTTCGAGCTGTGTACTGGGAAGGGGCTTGTTGCCGATAAAGCACTGATTGAGGCGAAGCTAGGAGTCGCTTCTTTTGTACAAGGTAAGCTTGACGATGCGAAGGAATACTGGGTTCGTTCCTTATCAGATTCGGTAAGCACTTCGAATCTTGTCCTGCAGGCCGACGTATTGGTGGCTATTTCGTCCATGGCGCAAGCGGCAGGTAACTCGCCCGAAGCACTTGACCTCACAACAAGAGCCCTTGATCTGGCGCGGAAAAGCAAGAATTTGTTTATGCAATCCCGCTGCCTTGGGGAGTTAGGTCGCCTTCAGCTCACTCAGGGCAAACGGGAAGAAGCGCGGGCTTCAGTGGATGAGGCACTTCGCATTGACCGTCTTAACGGGTACAAATTGGAAGCTAGTCATACCCTGTATCTGGCTTGGGTTACTTCGCCAGACAATACCAATCTTGACCAGGCAATCAGACTCGTGAGGTCAGCCCGAGATCTGGCAATTAAGTACGAAGATTACCTGACCTTCATGCAGGCTTCAACTTCCCTTGGGCAAGCGCTGGTTCAAAAAGGGCAACTAAGCGAAGGCATAGCAATCCTAGAGTGCTCACGAGTAGGCAATTCCGAGGAAGGCAAACCCCTGTTCCGACGGCCCGCAGCCTACCAGGCTGCAATGTCTCTCCCTTATCCGAGGGTGGCCTTTCTGGAGGCCATGGCGATGGCTTATCAGACTGGTCAGCGCCCGGATGATGCACTCAAGAGCTGGCAAGAATTGTACGATGTCGCGAAAAGCGCCGGCTTTACGTTGGCGGCGGCAGAGGCTGCTTTCAAGATGGCAGGAATCTACTCATTGAAAAAGGAGCCCGTCAAAGCGATTTCCTACTATTCCCTGGCAGAAAAAGGTTGGAAGGAGGCGGGAAACACACCGCGCCGGATCGACGCTCTCACTTCAGAAGCTTCCTTACTGTTCCAGCAAGGGGAGGGCGAAAAATCGGTACAAGTGGACGAAGAGTTGTTGCCGTTGCAGAAGTCCTCGAAAAACAGCACGGGCCAGTTCATTACCGATCTCGCCATGGCCGAGATCCTACAACCGAAAGGAGATCTGGGCCGAACGGCACAAGCCCTTAAAGATGCAGAATCTGTGCTGTCTCCGGATCTGACGCTTCCAAATGTGGAACCGAAACTTGTGTTAGAGCTCTATGGCCGAGAATGCGATTTAGCGGATAAGCAGGGGAATCCCCTTCAAGCACTTATTGCATTGGAAAAAGCCATGCTCCCTGCCGGTACTGCCGTCGATGTAAAGGCGATGGCATACATCGAGCAGCAGGTGAAGAAAAGGTTCATTGACTTCGATCTTAGAAGCAAGGCAATCAAAGCATACGACGCTGGGGATTTTGGGAATGCCTTGGTGTACTACGAGTTGCTGGATGATTTTGATCTGACCGATGCTATCTGGAACGACAAAGTTGATGACTACCGCAAGAACGGCACCGAGAACTTCGATAGGCTTCTCAACCTGCCTTTCAAAGTCATTTCCCAGCCAGATGGGGCCATGACGCTTGAGCGAAATCTCGAGGAGATGGGCCCCGTCGTTAAGAATGCAAGGCTGACTATTCTGTGGATGCTCAGCAACCACTACATGCTCGCGCAACGCCCAGACATGGTTGTAAAGTTTGCGACTGCCGCTCTGCCCTCCTTGAAACTTGGAGAGCATGATCAGCCTAATCGTTGGGATGTCGAACTCAGCTGCGAACTAGCCTATTCGTTGATGATCCAAAGAGACCTCGACGCGGCAGCAGAAAAAGCTCGTTTGTGCCTTCAAAGCTCGAAGAACCTGGGAGATCCTGGACTTCTCAATCTTGCTCACCAAACCAATGTGTGGGTGCTTCAGGCGATGGGAAAACAAAGCGAGGCACAGGAATCTGAACAATTTTTGTTGCAGCATACACCAGAAGATCCACAGCACTACGTGGAACTTGCCCAGCTTCAGGCCCAACAGGGGAAATCGTCCGAAGCGATCCAGAGCTGGCAAAAAGCTCTTGAGCTATTCGAGGTCAAGAAAGACATTAAGAGTGTGGCATCGACGCGCTTGTCTTTAGCGGGCGCAATTACGTTGAGCAAGGGTTCGAATAACAATAGCGATGTCCGCGAAAACCTGGAACAGGCTCTTACACTCTACCGGCAGATTGGAGACGGGGAAGGCCAAATTCGGGCTTCGATGTTTCTTGGAGAGTTTTTTGGCAACAACAAAGACATAAAGAAAGCGAGGGAGTATTTTGAAAAAGCTCTCAAATTGTCACGTGAATTTAAGAGGGCTGATTTGGAAGCAGGTGTGTTATCAGAGGCTGGTCAAGCCTACGCTCGCTCGGGCGCGCCTGATTCCGCCATAGAGTATTACAAGAATTCCGCCGCCATCTACCACAACATTAACGACCTTGCCGATGAAGCGTTCCAACTTCGCAACGAAGCGTGGGCATTAAATGACCTGCACAAGGCGGACGAGGCTTTTGAAATTGCTATTAAGGCGAAACTGGTAGCCGATACGAGCGGTTCTTGGATAGCCCGATATTGGACTCGCCGCGCCCTCGCCGCGGGGTATGAGAACCGTGGTGAATTCGAAAACGCTTTAGCCATTCTTCGCGAGGCCCGTACGATTAGCGATTCCGCGCATCAAGAGCTGAATTCTGCACAGGCAAGTTTGGCGCTGGCGGAAGCCTTCATAGACGTTGGTGGATGGGAAGACGCACGCGACGCCATCAATCTCTCGCTGCCCATTTTTCGACAGTTCAACGACAAAGACAGCGAGATCAATGCTTACGCCGACCTCATGGATATATACGGAGCGCGTGAATCGGGGCTTAAGGATTTTGACAAGGCGCTCGACAATTATGAAGCGGCCTATCGGATGGCAAGAACAAACGATCCGGGGCGGGCCGCTGCTCTAGCCTTGGGCGTGGAAGAGATCTACTGGCAACAGAAACGATTCAAGGAGGCCATCGCCAAAGTAAATGAGGCTCTCGATTATTACGTACGAACGAAGGACGATTGGGATGAAGGCAATGCGTTAATCACCCTTGCAGAGGCTCAGCGTTCTGATGGTGATTTGCACGCGGCATCCAGTAGCTTGGCGCGTGCTGAACCTCTGGTAAAGCGTATCCACAATTTTTATATGACCGGACGCCTCTACTACGGCCAAGCCAACCTTTTGAAAGCGCAAGGACAGTTGAAGAGTGCAATCGAGCAATATCAGCGTGTCATTGCCCTCTTGGAGCAAATCAAGTCCGACAGCGATCTCGACATACAGCGGAAAGCGTCTGAAAACTATGGGTTCATCTATGGTGAGTTGGTCGATACCTACTACTTGCTCAGCAGCGAGGATGTACCGAACAAATTGACAGACGCTGACAATGCCCTGCGGTACTCTGAACTGAACAAATCTAGAATTTTCACCAATTCCTGGGGTCGTACCTTCATCGATGTCCTTAAATTGCAGCTTCCCACTGAACTGCAGCAACGGGAACAAGCCTTGTCCGCCCGACAGGACGCCCTTCAGTCCGAGCTTGCGCAATCCATGTCGGGGCAAGGCCACAGGACGGAAAAAGAGATTCGGGGGGAACTCAGCACCGCGAAAAACGAACAGTCGGCGCTTGCGAAGGAACTTCGCCAGGCGAACCCAGCGTACGCCGAGGCTCGGTACCCACAGCCAGTTGACATCTCAAGTCTGCCGCTTCGTTCAGACGAGACGTTCATCGAGTTCAAGATGCTTGAGGATTCGCTCCTCGCCTGGATCATTGCCGGTTCACAAGATGGACCGCGCTTGGTGGCTTTTTACAAGGTTCAACACCCGCGGCAATGGTTTGAAGAGCGGATTCTCGAAATCAGAGATGCGTTTAACCGGGGTCAGTCTACCGAGTTTGATCCGCAGATTTCTGAGCAGTTGTTTAATGCTCTGTTTCCAGCGCCCTTCGCTCAATATGTGACTAGTGCGAAATCCATCATATTCGTGCCCGACGATATTCTATTCTTGGTGCCCTTCGAACTTTTGTCGCCACGTGCGTCACAATCGCAATATCCACTATTAAAGATCCCGACCTCTTACTCCCCTTCCGCGGCTGCCTTGCGCTTGTCACGGGCGGTCATTCGAACGAAACGCGATTGGCCAGCTCAGTTTCTTGGCATCGCCGATCCGGTCACTTCAAAAGATGACGAACGGTACGCCTCGGCCAGCATCCTCTCGAAAGTCGAATCGTTGACGCCAGAAGCCTCAGAAAAAGAGAACACACATCCGGTGCGTGCGCAATTGTCAGTGGACAATCTTAAGACCCGAGGCTACATCTTCGGTCGCCTGCCGAATACGGCTACTGAGGTGAGGAACATTGCCGCACTGTTCCCATCTGACGCACTAACGCGTACCGGCGTGGATGCCACAAAGCGAGAGCTACTGCAAACCGATCTAGGCAGGTTCAGGTTCGTCCATTTTGCAACCCATGGATTCTTCCCGGTAGAGCCTGGAATCAGAGAGCCTGCACTGGTGCTCTCTTACGATGGGGGGGAGGAGGCGCGGATGATGCTCACATTGTCCGAAGTGCTTCAGTTGAAATTACATGCTGAGATGGTCGTTCTTTCTGCGTGTAATACGGGATCAGGAAGGGTCACCCGAGCCGAAGGCGTTGCCAGCTTGGGAACAGCATTCTTGGCGGCGGGAGCATCCAGCGTCACGGTGAGCCTTTGGAAGGTGGACGATAAGTCCACTTCGATTTTGATGCAAGAGTTCTATCGGAATCTCCTGAGCGGGATGCCGAAAGATGCTGCTCTAGCTGCAGCACGTTCAACGCTTGTATCCGGAGGCTATACCAACCCCTTTTTTTGGGCTCCATTTGTGCTGACGGGTGAGTAAGTCCGCCTCACGAGCGGGCACCGGATTATGAAATCAAATGAACGCGGACGGAGCTGTAATGTTGCTCGACAGTCGTGACGGGGCTACTCCGACTGACGGCCGATCATCCATGTAAGTCCACTGTCAAGGGAAAAAACAGCTCGCCGGGCGCGCGCGAGAGTGCGCGCACTTCAGCGCTTTAAAGTTCGGCCCGCAGCTATGCCTCTCGGCGATGGTTCCTGCTCTCGCAGAACCAATCATCCATTAGTTGCCTCAGGCTCGGAAGAGCCGTCGCACAAGATTGAGTTGGTGTTCTCTGCCAGTCTCGAAACAGTCGTGGGAGCCTCGGGAGTCAGAACTCCGTCGCTCAATCGGCCGTCGGCGGGACCTGGCAGCCTGCACGCCGTGTGATCTTGATTTTTCTCTTCGTTGCGGTTTTTATGCCGCGGCGACGTGAAACTCTCCTACGGGCACGAAGTCCCGTTGCTCGCGATCTACGGCGAGCAGGTACGTCAGAATCTTTCGCGCCACCGCCAGGGTGGCACGATTGGCATTCCCTTTCTGTTTCTCTTTTGCGTATAGCAACGCGAGGCTAGGGTCGTATCGGGGAGCTAGCTTCGCCGCTTCCACCAGCACATGCTGAATATGCTTGTTGCGCTTCTTGGAAAGCGGTGTGCGCACCGTCTTGTCGGCGGATTTTTGTTCATCACCGCACAGCCCACAGTAGCTGATGGCTTGTCGGATCGATCGGAAGCGCGAGATGTCACCCATCTCCAGGGCCCACGTCAGCGCAGTAATCCGGCCCACACAAGGAATCGTCTGCAGCCGGCGTACTCTCTCGGCCAGGAGCGGGTCACGCTCAAGCGAACGGATCAATGCAGATTCGATGTGTCGTAGTCGCAGGATTGAGTCCTGGCTCACTCGCAGAAGTGGTCGGATGCTCTTAGTGGCATCCTCACTGGCTAGCAGTTCCGAGACAAATCCAAGCCGGTGCAGTTGCTGTCTGTCGTAGCTCACTCCGGTCTCCATCAGCAAGCTCGCCAGGCGCGTCTTCAATTGCACTACCTGCCGTACCAGCAAGCTTCGATAGCGCAGTGTTCGCCGCCTCTCCCGAATCTCGAGTGAGTCCATGTAGCACTCGGGCAGGAAGTCGCAGCGCAGGCAATCGGCGATCTTGCTCGCGTCGACCCGATCGTTCTTTTTCTTGGATGCGGCAATCGCCCGCAGCATCAGTGGATGCGCTACTTTCACCGCTGCAGCGTGCGGCTTGAGGTGATCGTAAATCCAGCCGGTAAAGATCGTCGCTTCCATGGCCGCCGTCCAAGGTTGGGGAAGCGTTTTCATCCAAGCGTCGAGGTCTCGGCGTGTTGCTGCCACTTTGCCTTGCTGGTAAATCTGGCCGCTTGCATCCTTGACACAGAAACTGATGCTCTTCTTGTGTATATCCAGTCCGATGTAATACATATGTCCTTCGAGGAGCCTCCGTGGTTGTGGTCTGAATCAACATGGCCGTTGAGTTCAGCTCTTTTTACACCACGTGCTCCTCTTGGACTTAGCATTCAAACAGTCGGACGCTCTCTCGTCCACGCGTGAAATCTCGTTATTCGAATTGGCTGTGTGCTAGGAGTGTGCCGGATTTTCAGGTTAATGCGTTCGCAAGGCGGCCCAGAGCGTCGTGCTTCCGCCGGCTTTCAGCGCATGCGTTCCGACCCGCAGCACGCGGGGCCCCTCGCCCGTATCGGAGCGGTTCTCGCCGGTTTCGTGGAAGAAGTCGACGCCGCGCGACGGCCATTTCATGCGGCCGCGGCAATCAGCCAGAGCGCGCGCGGCGCCAATCGCTTTTTCGAGCTGATTCAGGATCGAATAGAAGCGGATGAGGTCTTTCAGCCGTCTGTCGCTCATGACTTCTTGCGCTCACGCCAGACCTGTTGCCACCCCTCGAATTCACTGGGCCTGATCTGGTAGCGCGCGAAGTTTCCTTCGTGCAGGCTGACAAGCTCGCTCTCGGCCATGTCCCTGAATTTCTCCCGGTCGGCCTCCGGGATGCCGTTCTTCTCCACCCAGGCCGTGATATATGCCGCGGCGGCTTTCCTGTCCATCCGCCCGCGCACCACCTCGCCGACGATCTGCCGCAACGCGGCCTTGTGCTTGAACCTAAACGGATCGGGCTCGCCCAACGACTGGCGCACGGCGGCATAGCGGGCCGCCGACCGCTCATACGCCCAGATGAATACATCCCGCAGCAGATCGATCTTATTCAGTTCATAAACGCCCAGGATCGCATCCATGTAGATCGCGCGCGGCACGTCGATGAAGGACAGCGGTGAAAGATTGCGATTGATGAACGGAATGTTCGCCGACAGGCGCGACACGCGCTTGTTCACGTCATCGAACGGCTGCAGATAGGGCAACTGCACCATCGCAAACAGCGCCTGCTCGAACGGATCTTTGATTGTCGTGGCTTTTTCCAGTACCTCGTTGAAACACTCCTCGATCAGTTGCGGCAGCTCCAGAGGATGGAAAGTGGACTTTCCGATGCCGACGCCCATACGGCGTAACCTCCCCGGCGCGCCCGGGTCGGGCAGAAGGTTCTGCGCCAGAATGCCATGGAGGTTTAGGATCGTGTAACGGTTGAAGCCGATGGCCTCCGCGTCATTGACCAGGAATTCGATCGCGTCCTTGTGGTTGACGATCATCTGCGCTTCCAGCCGGTCCCGACCTACCGCCGCCTCGCCGAGTTCGATCAGCCGCGTCGTATCCAGCAGCGAATAGGTGTTGCCCTCAAGGCGGCTTGAGTTCCACGACAGATCGATGAGCAGCCGGTTCAAAATCTGCTTTGCATAAGTGCCCGCTGCCTGATCGTCAAAGTTTGGCTTGCCGACCTGCGCGAGATGCGCGCGCTGTTCTTCCGAAAGATAGAGCGTCTCGTTGGGCCGGTACGAGTCGAGAAATTCACGGTTGTAGCCAACCGGCTTGCGCGCATTGAGTGGTTGGCTCAAATAGGCGCGCATTTCCTGGCTGGCCGGAGACAGCGGCACCGCCGCCTCCTCCGTCTTCTCCGCTGCTGCGGGAACAGCCGCAGGCTTTTCGACCGCCAACGCTCGTGGCTCCGCCTCCGCCGCCGGTACGCGATATCGCGTCCACCGCCGCCCCTCGCCGTCCGTGATCAGACGCCCCTTGTCGACGAGATATTTGAGCCTGTACTGTAGGGTGCGATCCGCAAGCCGCTCCGGGAGCGCCTCGGCCACGTCGCTCAAGCTCGCCCCGTCGGGGTGCTTCGCGACCGCTTGCTCGATAGCAGCCAGGGATTCTTCCGGAATGCGAGGAGGCATAGTGTCCTATCGTTGCGTATAGAGTTCTATGCGCAATTAAAACACAGCTATACGCAATTATCAATGGTTATACGCAACAAAAATACCGTCTATACGCAATTGCTGCCGTCTAAGCGCAATTAAAACGAACCATAATTGCGTATAGAACCGATTCGGAGCCCCCTTTACGCTCACACAGCGACGATGAACACCATGACCATCACCGCGACTACGACCACTACCATCACGCCGCCTTCCTGATCCGGTTTCGATCGACATTCTCCTTTGCGTTTTCAGTCCGACGCAGCATGGGCCGCGCGCGCCGTCAACGGCCGGCCCGCTCCGAGGGTCCGTGTTGGCCGTTGCCCTGGCGGTCCCGCCGATGCTGCCGCCGCCCATGCCGATGCCGGTGATGACGCGGGATGGCTTCCCGTGCCGCTGCGCCGGGCGGCGTAGCGGTTTTCGCCAGATGGCCCGCCTCGCGGCGGGCCATCGCGTGAAATCCGGCGCGGCGCTTAGGCGCGAATGCTCCAATCGATGGACTATCTACTTGGAATACGTGACATCGCCCGGCAATCTCTCAAGCTCGGAAACCCCAGGCGTTGTTATCCAAGCCATAAATTCTTCGGGCGTCAGGCTCTTTTGCAGGAGCCGCAACACAGCTTCGACGAATACACCGTTCTCTATCAGCGTCAGATCGGTTGAAGCGGCGGCCTTCCGCTTGGAAGTCTCGTCGAACGCAGGCTTGCCCAGTGTGATGCGCCGCATGCTCTGGTCATAGTCGGCGGCCTTTTGAACCACGGCCCACGCATCTTCCTTGTTGATAAGCGCTGGGTTCTTCGTGGCGCTCTTGCATTCGATAAGGGCTTCCATCTTTCCGAGTCGAACAAGCAAGTCCGGCACATTTTGCCGCTTGCCGTCATCGATCACCGTGACGGTAAATGCCTTTGTGAAAACCAGGAGATCATGTACGGCCTTTTCATATTCGGTACCGTTCTCCGCATAGCAGCGCTCCACGAGCGACTCTGCTCCAAGCTCCTTGGCGACGCGAATATGCGCGGATTGCATCGCGCTGCTATTGTGACCCGTCGTGACCGCGATACCTTTTTGGAGTGCTATCACCCTCAGCGAGCTTTTTAGAATGTCCAGCAGTTGATCGCTGCCGGCCTGCAGGACATCCTGCAGCGTATGAAAGCCGCGCTTGACCAATGCCATCGCTCGTTGTCGGCCCACTCCCGGGACGCGATGCCGTTCGGCGACACGCAGAAGGTCCAACGTATTTGCCGGCACTCCCCACCTCACCCTGCGTGCAAGAAGATCAATTTGATTGCTAACCCGCTGAGAACATCCAATCTCCGGAACCGTGGATATCAGATGAACGCCGTCTATGATCCAGGAGATATCGCCTGACAGTCGCTGAATCATCCCGGACGACACGCCCGTCTGGTGCGCGATGCGTCGCTCAATTTCTCCACCGATATACAAGCCGATCGCCTGGGCGCACTGCGCGGTTCTCAAATCAGCTTCGTCAACCTTTACCGGTACTTTCCTTGCCCTCCAAAAATCGATGGCGCCGTACGATTCGCCGCTGGTGAAAGGCAAATAACGCGACGGACGACTCGATGTGAATTCCTTCGACGAGCACGCGGCGTAGATGATTCCATCGCTGTAGTCATCAAAGTCCGCAGCGAGCGCCGCGGCGCACGATCTCAGCATCCCGGCGAAATGGACCGCCGTATCGGGCAGGAGACCCGAAATCGCCGTCGCTTTTCCAAGACGCGTGATCGAAAGGAAGCCATCCTCATCAAGTATGAGTTTGTTGGCAGTCAGCCAGGAGACTGCCTCATGGCAAAGACCTTGGAGGTGAGACAATTTTTTCGGGTTGTAATTAAGCGTCTGATACCAATACAGCGTATTCCTGAAAAATTCGTCGATGGCTTCGAGGCTGGTTGCAATTCGCGATGCGACCAAGGACAGGAGCGTCTTGCGAAGACTCAGCCGAAGCAGAACCGACTCAAGCTTTTCATTGACGGGCATGACCAGCCTGTTCGCGTGCGCGATCTCGACTGTGTCCGTTGGAAGCAGAATGGCGTATCCGTCTTTGTGCAGCCCGAGTCTGCCGGCCCGCCCGGACATGTTGCGGTATTCAGAAAGGGAAAGCTTCGCGCCCTCGTCACGGTACTGAAAAGTGAGTTTGGGAAACACAATCGTCCTGAAAGGAAAATTGACCCCCGCCGCCAATGTCGAGGTCGCAAAGCAGACTTCAAAGCGCGATTTGGCAAATCCGTCTTCGAGGACCTGTCGTTCCTGCGCCGACAAATCGGCAGTATGAAACGCAACGCACTTCTCGGCAAAGCTCTTCAGTTTCTCGGAAGACTCCGTCGGTTCCGAAAAGAGGTCCAATTGTTCTGCGATTTCAACACCCGATGCGGTTCGCACGCGGCTTCCCGTGAAATCCTCGGCATACCGGGATGCCTCTTTGCGCGTTTCGGTGAAGACCAGGATTGGACCACGCCCCTGCTTCAGCAAATAGGCAACGATATCCTTTAGGTCCTGTGAACGGACAGGACAGGGTCGCTCCGCCCCTGTCTCCTGCCCGAAAGTCAAAGAATAAACGCGGCCCTGTGTCCAGATTTCCTGATGGAGGGGTGTGCTGCGGACCGAACTTTTCACAAGCTGACAATCAAGCCAGCCCGCGAGGTCTTCCGGATTTTCCACCGTCGCCGTCAACGCAATGAACTGTTTGACATGGCGCTGCTTGAGAATCCCGCAGAGAGTTTCAATATCCGGCCCTCGCGATGCATCGCAGAGTATCTGAAGTTCATCGGCAATCACCAGGGAGTTGGCTGGACGAATCTGACCGGTGAGAATGAGACCGATTGCTTTTTCATACGTCGCCACGCGGATCTCAGCATCGACGTTCCCCTCTGACCTGTCGCCGGTACTCAGGGCTAGGTGCGCAAGCGGTTCTTTCGCTCGTTCACCGATTCGTTCGGTGAAATCGAGAAATTTCTGATCAGCAAGAGCCTTGTGCGACACGAGGTAAGTGACTTTCAATCCCCGGCGGAGGGCCGCCAGCATGGCGATCTCCGCGATCAGAGTTTTTCCGGAGGATGTCGGAGCGCTGACGACCAAGCTCGTACCGGAAGCCGCTCCTGCGCTTATGGCTTTCTCTTGAACATCGGTCAGACTGGTGATGCCCCATGAGGTAAGTTTCTGCGACAGCCAGTCATCGAGGTCCTTGTGTAGCAACTGTTGCTGACTCATGAGGAAAACTCCTCGAAATGCCGATTTACAGCATACCGCAGGGAGCCGTGCGGATTGACGGCGGTGAATTTCGGATCGACAGCCATGCGATGGCTCGTGCAAGCAACAGAAGGGCTTGCGGCCCGAAGAAGCGTCGCCTTGGGCTTGCCCGGCTCACGCCACGCAAGCGCTTGCGCTGCGGGGCGCCGGTCGGGCTCTATTCGCCCGCAGGGCGGGACTCACCGAGCCGCGCGGCGTCTCGGCCCTCAGGGTGACGATCCCTCACGCGGGCGCGTCGAGAGCAGCGGCTATGGCGTCGTCTTCGAAGGTGCGAATGCCGTCGCGGACATTGTTACGGAAATACCGCACGTTGCCGGCTGTGTCGGTGCGCCACCGGGCCGCGATCATCTGCGGCGTCGGATACCACGGCGGGTCACATGCCAGGTCCGGCTACGTCGCCGTCGCCAGCAGGAGATCGAGCGCGAGGGGGCTGTTGTCGGCTGCGCGTTTGAGACCAGGACTTTCACCGGCCCGACGGCGTCTCCATCCAGGCGATTCATCAGAACGGTGTCGAGAACGGAGCCCTCGTAGATGAGATAAGGCTGGCCGGTGGCCGAATCGACATTGGCTTCCAGCGGGCGCTTATAGCCTGCGGACGTTTCCTCCTGTTTTCCTTCGACTTCTGGGGCGAGGGGACTATGGTTTGCCTGCCGTTCGGTATGGTCATACTGGGCAGGCACGATCTGACCTTGCTGCGGCGGTTGTTGCGGCTGTTCGGCGGAACGGGAGTACACGAGGTTGGAAGCGAAACGGGCGTCGTCAAGCCGTTCGCGTTCTTTCGCGGCGATTAGTTCCGCCTGCTGCTGTACGGGAGTAAGTTGCATCTGCATGTTGCCCTGCTGCAGTTGTGGGCAAGGCCGGCCCGGAACACAGGGCACGGCAACGCCGGTCGGGCCGTAGGCCGCGGCGGCGGCCTGCTGCGAGGGCGTCGCAGACGCAAGCGCGGGATCTGCCATTGCAGCGGCGGCCATGGTTGCCTGCTGTTCTTTCTGGCGTTCGGCCTGAAGCTGGTTCTTCAACTCCTGCACGTTGCTGTCGGTGTTGTCCTGCAAGGCCGGTTGCGGTGGTTGTCCCTTAACTGCGCCCTGTCCTGTGGGCGTCTTCTTGCCGGACGAACTGAAGAGTGCCGCCACAATCACGAGCAATGCCGCACCCAGATAAACGAAGGTCTTGAGGTTTTTCTGCAAAACGCCTTTTGGCAGCGCCAGGTTGCGCTGCAACGTTGGCTCCGCTTGCGGGTCGGTGCGTGCTTCTGTGTGAGGAGTAAACTCGTCGTCGGTCATCACAGTTATCCCTTCCGCGTGAAGCTCATCCGTTTCTTACCCAGCTCCACATATCCGTCGTCCATGACTTTCGGGATAATGTAGGTCCCTTCCCGGAGGTCATAGGTCACGAGATTCGGCTTGCCGTCCTTCATCTCATAGACGCTGAACTTTTCTGGCGCATTGGTCTTGATGTAGGTGAATTTATCGTCGTGGTAGATCGACTGGATATCGAAGGGAGATTCGTTGGCCTTGTAGACGTAGTCGAACTTGAGCTGTGTCGGATAGGCGCTCTTGTATTCATCCACTGCCTGCTCGACGTGCGATTGGAGAGCGGCAAGCTGCTGCCGCGATTGTTCCAAT
>Ga0182024_10008970_pt1 | contig 20864 bp, 24 predicted proteins | sample P32metaG_FD_120480 | JGI IMG/M metagenome (GOLD analysis project Ga0182024, IMG submission 120480) | Permafrost microbial communities from Stordalen Mire, Sweden - P3-2 metaG (Illumina Assembly) | ecosystem: Environmental > Terrestrial > Soil > Wetlands > Permafrost | place: Sweden: Stordalen...
AAGAACGCCGCTCTCCTCGGAGCGTATGACGCTCCAGTGGTTTCCGGAATCCATTCATGATTTTATCGCCCTGCGCGCACATCGCCGAACATGACCCGGCCGCCGCCAAGCGCGTCGCCCTGCACATCCTCTACTGCGTCGAGTATTTGCTGTCGGACAACCCGAAACTCGGCGCACCTGGCCGCGTCCCCGGCACGCGCGAACTGATGATACCGAAAACGCCCTATATCGTCCCTATCGCGTGCGTGGCTCAAAAATTGAAATCGCGCGTCTACCGCACCTCCCGCCGCTGGCCCAACCGCCGCTGGCCCAACCGCCTCTGACCTATCCTTCGTCCTGACCGACCGTCTGTTCTAGATTTCCGATCCATTCCTATGCGCTGATGGGTACTGGCCCCTTTCCATCCCCTCTGGTCCCTTTTGAAATGTAGGGATGGTCCCTTTTGCTGTGGAGAGATTGGAGCCGAGCAAGCGGGGTGAGCAATTTTGATCAGATATCCCCTGCTGAGAAGCGCATGCAGGTATCGGGATGCCGAGGCACGAGGTTGGCCCATGTCGGAAACAGAGCAATTTTGGCAGTACGCTAAAGAGGCGATCCTCTCCGCCATCATCGCTAAAACCGAAGAGGACAGGCAAGACTTTTTTGATCTCGCGCGGACCTGGACGCAGGCGGCATTAGTGGAACGAATGTCCGGAGTTGCGACCATAACAGTGTGCCCGAGAGTAGTAACTGTCGCGTAGGTGTTTTCTCATTTTAATTGAGTTAAGTGCTGGATAGCGGCCGGGCCGATTTAATGCGCCCCCCAGCCCCTATGATTGTGTCAGCGCCAGATGCCCAGTACTAACGGGAGGTCCCGACTTCGGTCGCGACCTCTTTTATTGGCCGCCCCAGTTGGCAGCCTTATTCACTTTGAGCTTATTCACAGCCCAAGCCCCGCCACCAAAACCCACAGGATGATAAGCCCGGCGAATACTATGCCGAGGATGATCGCGGATTGCTTGAGACTCTGATGGGTTTCCGGTTGCATGGTCGCCTCAGTTGGAGGCCTCTTTCATATCAAACCCCCGGTGGGATGTCGCCTATCGGTCCATCGCTAGTGGGTTCTTTGGTCCGAGTTCGAACAAGCCGAAAATGGCATCGGCACATTGGTGAAACATAGCTCCTCGAACAAAAAGGCCAACCGCGCGTCGAGGGACTAGCGTATTTCGGTGCGTCTGCTGGCGTCTCATTTGTTTTTATGAAAGGAAATGTGCGATGCCTATCGGCGTTCTTTTCTGGGCCTTGATGATACTTTGGCTTATATTCGGTCTCGTATGGTGGCGTTCTCCAAATTTCATCGGCAATTACGGCTGGATCGGCAACGGCCTCTTTCTTTGGCTTTTGCTGTTCCTACTGGGATGGGGGGAGTTCGGGTTTATCTTGCAAGGCGGAGGCGCCCCCTTTCGCTGATCGCCGTGGGGCAGCGACCCATCTCTGCGACCCGCTTGATACTCGACCAAAAGCCAATTGCGTCCTGCGATCTGACGCAAGCCCGACGCCAAAAATCATCGCGCCGGAACCCTCCGGTCACTAGCACGGTTCAGGCGAGCACTCTCGCGATCATGAACGACGCCTGTAAGAGTAGCTATCACGAGTGGTGCGCCCCCAAGCTAGCAATACAACATCAACTAACGATTTGGCGTGGTAAAACGCACAACCAAAGATTTGCTATAAAAAAGAACCCCAAGCACTATACGCACTAAGGGTTCCGTAGTTGTTGCCTCAACTTAGGCTTATCTAGCCGGGGCGGCTTGGGGTGTCGGGGGGATGGGGAGCCGCCTCGGTTGGCCTAGTTTCTAGAAGCTATGTGGTGCGCTCTTTACCGCAATGCGGGATCACGCATTAGTGTTGTCCGCTCAAAGCGCGCAGCCTGTTTTTGGGATTGGCAGATAACTAGGTCCAATTGGGTCAGGGGCAGTCCCTTTGGAACGCTGCTATGTTGTCTTACAAATTTGCCGCTGCCTGTGTCGGTGCGATACTAGCTATAACGGTAGCTGTCGCATTGACTTATTCTTTCACTGAGACGAATGACGGAAATTTTTCTAAAGCTGCAAAGCTTGATGTTTTGCCCAACCAGCCTGGCACTGAATGCCCGAAGATTGCATGGCCGTACGGATGCGAGTGGCATCCGGCTTATTTGAACGGCCGCACTGGCTAGTCTTTCCAAAACCCCCTGAAACGATCCGGTGCTAGGGCAGCGTACCGCGTTGTGTTCTGGATATTTTAGCCAGCGCGTAGCCGCAAGCATGCCTCAGCATATGAGCATGAACTTTGATCCCCAGCTTCGCGGCGCGCCCAGCACGCTCAACCGGCGCGCTCAGCGGAGCACCACGCTCGCTTACAAAGACGAATGCTGACTTCACGCTCTCGCGCTAATGCCTGCGCAACGCCCGCAGTTCCCGACCTGTCAGCGGATGCGTGGCAGGCGTGCCGTTTTTAACGCGGCGGACGTGGAGGGTTGCGGCAGTGAAGTCGATTTGCTCCCACCTGAGATCACAGACCTCCGCCGCCCGCAACTCATGCCGGAAGGCGAGGAGGGTCATGAGTGCGTCACGCTGACCCTGGCGGTTGGCGTTGGCTGCCTCGATTAGCCGCTCCACTTCATCCGCAGTCAGATGCTCTCGCGTGCGTAGCTCAGCATTTGGCCGTCGCACTGTTCGATTTACAATGGCTGGCGCGACCAGCACCAAGGATGAATTTGTCATTAGCTTCCGCTCCGTTCGATCTGAAACTGTTCAACGTTCAGTTGTTTTATGAACGGCTACGAAATCCTCCTCGCGGTCCAAACGCTCCCTCAGTGTGCCAGCGTTCGACGATCTTTGTTGCTTCGGCGACAAGCTCCGCGCGATGGCTGGCTAGGTAATCGTCTGCAACGGCGACAATGACCTTATGCTGGACCTGCTGGACCTTGAGGCCCTGAGCCTGCATCCGCTGCTTAACCGCTTTGATCGCCTCGCGTATGGCCAGAACCCTAACTGCTCGGCCCATAGCGCGGGCTTGGGCATGGTTTATTGTCGGGCTCTGATATACCCTGTGATTAGCCTCAACCATTTAATTTCCTCCAATGGAGTTGAGGTCAGAGCCTGCGGGCATTCGTGGCCGCTCGCAGGCTCGCTTTTCAGCGCGAACATCATATCACGACGCGATCGGTGCTGACAATAAAACTCGCGACCCATTTGTTATTTGTTCGATCTTTGTTTTCTCGCTGACACCGTGATTAATCGCGGTCGACTGCGTCACGTGTCTCGCGCCAGGGGGTACCCCAAAAATGCATTGGCGCGAATGGGGCCCATCGCGTCATTTATTGCGATGCAATCGAATGTCGGTTGTTGGGGGGAAAGCGGAAATCTCGAATTGATGATGGGACCGACCGGTTTACTGACCGCCGGATTTCGCGGCTCCTAAGGCGGGCAGGGCGGCACAAAACGTTACCGCCGTCGTACTCACACCGTACTGGGCGGCCGGCAGCATCGAGGCCTTCTCGCAAGCCGTTGGCGTGTAGCAGAGGAGAGTGAAGCGAGTTTCGGAAGTCAGGTCGTGCAGGGTCCGCCGCCGAAATTCCTGTGAATAGACAATGGCTAACAGCGCTAATCCTTTAATAAGGAATCGGACTTAGACTCCCGAAATATATTCTAGCGGTAGTGTATCTACCCGCAGGGCGAAAATCCCACGGGTTTTTTTGCGCTCCAAGTGCAACGCAGCGCCACGAAGAATTGAACTAGATCTCCGAGCCATTACGGCGCCGCTGCTTCGTCTCAGTCAGCTGACGACATTCTTTCATCGCCGCAAAGCTACTCAAGATCCACTGCGAAGCGCTTTAGATCTGCGAGCGAACAATAAGACAGGGCTTCCTCATGTGTGGCGCGGAGGACGACACGCGGCGCTTGGTTCGCTTCGAGCGCTTCCTGCCATCGCGGCGCGCATAAGCACCAACGGTCCCCTGGCTGGAGACCTGGGAAGCCGAATTCCGGCACCGGCGTTGATAGATCATTGCCATGCGATTTGGAAAACTCCAGAAATCCCGCCGTCATCACCGCGCAGACTGTATGACTGCCGACGTCCTCCGGCCCGGTATTGCAGCAGCCGTCCCGATAGAACCCGGACATTGGTTTGAATGAGCAGATCTCCAGCGGCTCGCCAAGGACGTTACGAGCGGTGTCCCTTCGCCTGCGTCCGTGATCTCGGTCGTCCCTCAGCATTATTCGCTCGGTTAAGTGTGCCACTTTGCAATAGTTATTGCCTAATCACGCCATCAAGCCAATCAGAAAACGCGTCCAACGCCTCAATGAGAACCTGCGTGTCGTTGCGGCCAGTCCGCGCCGGCACGTGAAAAGAATGATCGGCGTCCGCAAGCAATTTGAGCGTTGCAAGCTTGCCAAGCTTTTTGCACACCGGCTGAAGTTCGTCGAGCGACGCCAGAGTATCGCGCGTGCCTTGTAAAAACAGCATCGGGATTTTGACGTCGAACAGGTGCTCGGCGCGATCATGCGAAGGGCGTCCGGCCGGATGCAGTGGAAATCCCAAGAACGCTAACCCTTGCACGTTTTCCAACGGTGTCTTTGACTGGGCCTGCGACGTCATTCGACCGCCGAACGACTTACCTCCGGCTATGAGTGGAAGTTTTGGCAGCCATTTGAGCGCTGCAGCGGCTCCAGAGCGGACAGTCGCCTGCGCCATCTCCGGTCGATCCGGTCGGCTGCTTCGATGCTCCATGTACGGAAACTGATAGCGCAACGTTGCGATGTGTCGCTTGCCAAGCTCCGCCGCCACGGCGGTCATGAAGGGATGATCCATGCCTGCTCCGGCGCCGTGCGCCAGCACGTAACACGCTCGCGCTCGAGGGGGCGTTTGCAGTAATCCGGAAACGCGAACAGTGTCGCTTACGGAGATCTCGACGGGGATGGCTTCCAGGTTGGACATAACAGGACATCCGACCCAATGACGCCATTAGTGTTGGCATCGGGAGAGCGGCCGGCGACATTCTATCACAGCTGGCCCGTAAGCTGATGGCATTCTTTCACGGCCGCCGCTCTGCGCTTGTCGATATAAGCGGCCAGATCGACAAGATGTACGCCGCGTTGTGCCTTCTGGCTCGTCTCGATCCGCACGATGGGCAGGGCAATGTCGCCGCGGAGCGCCTTGCGCAACAGTTTCTCCACAGTCAAATGGCCAAAAAAGTCGTGGCACACTTGATCCAGTGGCACCACGGTTTGGCCGTTGTACTGCGCCATCAACAAAAACAGGGTTGGTGCGGAATGTTTCTCTTGATCTGACATGAATACGCAACTCACGACCGGTCACTGCCTGAATCGTATTTACGAGCATTGGTGGAAATAGCCACTGCTCCGATTTCCAATCGGAGTGCTGACCGGGATTTCGTGATTCAGCGGTCGTTAACCGGACTCACTTGAGGGTGTGCCGGAGCGTAAGTTCGGAGGAGAGCCCTATGCGAATCATGAATTTACCGAACCTGCCAGCTGGACCAAATTCGCTTGACGAGTGCGTTAAGACTTATTTGGAAAGGCGTGCTGCTGGTAATGCACCCTGGCCGCATGTTTCAACTCTTTTGACGGCATATATGTCGTGGCCTAACGATCAAGAGCGAGGAAACAGCTTCGTTGCGACTTGTCTCACACGCTTAGGGATGTCTTCGGAAGAAAGCGCCAAAGATCTTCTCCTTGATCTACGGGTAAACACTGCATTGGAGATGTTCGGTGGGATGAATGCGCTGGCAAATGTGGCATTCGACCAGTTATCGGCGGAGATCGAGCAAATTCAACGCCGTTGGCTCCTGGTGGCAGATATATTTCAGCTAGTTGTGGACATGGCGTACGAGGAGCCTGCAGTCCTTCGCCGTGGGGCAAGCATTTCAAAAGCCATTGATCTCTGTGAATGCGAACATGGTCTGCCGGGGCATTCCCAGCTTTGGGGCGCGTGGAGCGAGTTTCGGGACGTGGCCCATCTTCTTGCAGCCAGCGCCTACTTGGCTCACGAGGGAATCGCTCGTGCTTGTGCTGTAGAGCAAGAATCCATCCTAAAGGCGATCTGGATCGCACCGGATGCCGTCCTTGCGTTGGCATATGGCCTGCAGGAATTCGGATTACAGCCCAAGCCCATTGCAAAGGAGCCCTCAATTCTGAGGCCTGATGAGCTCTGGCGGGTTCCGGATAACCAAGCTCCCGCGACGCCCTTCATTGTGTTTCGGCGTCTAACTGAAGCTCAACGAGACTTCTTGAATTCGCGACGCGTCGGGCAACGCGTCGCCTAGAATAAGTCCGCACTTATCCGATTTGAAACCGGAGAAGTGCCCCATCATTCGATCCGCCGCTATGTAAACCCTCGCGCCGTCGATGCCGGCGGCGAGGAAGGTGGTGGTCATGAAGGCCGAACAGACGAAAACCAAATTCTACACGATCGAACAAATTGCGGAGTGCGTGAACGCCTCGACCCGTAGCGTCCGACGCTGGATCGATCAGAAGCTTCTTATCGCACACCGCCTCAACGGCTTGGTCCGTATTTCAGAGGCGGACTTTACCGCCTTTTTGGCGGCCCGACGGGACGACTGAACCATGTCCGTCCCTGTCACTCAAAGTCCCGCATTTTCAGGCGTTTCTGAAGTTTCGGGAATACTCCCCACGAATAATCGTCCCATCTTCTCGATGGTAGTCTTCCCGAAAGTCACCCCCTGTCCACCAGGGACCGCCAGCGTCCCTTGCAGATCATAGGAGTCCACTCATGACCGATACCTCGTCTCTTGCCGGCCCGACGTTGCAGGATGTCCTCGACGGTTTAGCCGGTAATTCCACCCTTTCTGACATTCGCAAGCGTGACCTGCGCTCGGCAGTCACATCATTCGCGGCGCTTATGGATAGTAGCCCCGCCCATGTGGCTCTCGACCTCGACGCCATCCGGACGGTCCTCGATCTGATGGTGCCGATCCAAGCCAAGGTTTCCCGCAAGCGCTGGGCCAATCTGCGGAGCGACCTGTCCGCGGCGATCGCCGCGTCGGGTCTGCGGCCGATGGTCAAGACATCGAACGTCGAACTCAGCGAGAGCTGGGTGTCCCTTTTGGCCAAGGTACCTGACCGGAAGATGCGCGACGGTCTTTCGCGGTTTTCCCGGTGGGCCAGCGAACGCCAGATTGCCCCGCGCGACGTCAATAAGGAGGTAATTGACCGATTTATCACCGATCTGAAGAGCTCGAGTCTGGTCCGCAAGATTGCCGAACTGGGTCAGACCATCGTCCGGTCATGGAATAGGGTGGTGCAAGCCTATCCCGAAGATGGCCTCCAAGAAATCGAGGTGACGAGACGGCTCAACGGACCGCCGCGGTTTCCTTGGGAGCGGCTGCCCGAGTCCTTTCGTCAGGACGTGGACATGTATCTTCAATGGGCTTCTGTGCCGGATCCACTCGATGACAATGCACGGCGTTCGCCATTGGCGCCTAAGACCGTTCGTTTGCAACGGGACCACATTCACTCGGCTGTAACTGCGGCGGCTGCAGTCGGAATAGATGGGAGTGAACTCGTCGGCCTAGCATCGCTTGTTGAACTTGAGACTTTCAAGAAAATTCTGCGGCATCGCTGGGAGAGCGAAGGCCGCAAGCTTTCGGCTTACACCCACGGTGTGGCAGGGTCGCTCATCTCAATCGCCAAAGAGTGGGTGAGGGTGCCTGCCGACGCTTTAGCCGCGCTTAAGGCAACCAGGCAAAAGCTTGGCGCTCTGCCAATCGGCTTGACCGACAAGAACAAGAACGTGCTGCGGCAATTCAACGACAAGCGGCTGCTCGGACGACTTGTTAATCTGCCGGATAGGCTGTGGCGGGATTTGTCAGGAAAACTAAAAACCTCGAGGAGGGACTTCATCGAACTGCAAAGCGCGCTGGCAATCGACATTCTTCTGGTGGCTCCGGTGCGGATGAAGAATCTGGCGGAGCTCAAATTCGACGAGCACATCCAGTGGCCGCAAGGGCAAGGGAAACCAGCGATCATCCTCTTCAAAACCGAGGAAACCAAGAACAGGATTCCCTTGGAATTCGATTTGCCGCTCAGTCTTTCCGACCGGCTGCACACTTGTCGAAACAAGATCGCGCCCGCAGTGACCGGAAGGCGTCCTGACCACCTGTTCGTGACTTGGAAAGGAAAGCCAAGAACGCAAGCAGCGATCGCGCTCGCTATCGAGAAGACGGTTCTAAAATATGTCGGCATCAAACTGACGCCACACATGTTTCGGCATTTAGCTGCCAAAATTAGGTTGGACGAAAGTCCGGGAGCGTATGAATTGGTTAGGGAACTCATGGGTCACAAGAATATGCAAACGACCACAAATTTCTACGCGGGGATTGATACAAGGCGCGCCGGAAGAGCTCATCTTGAACTGATTGCTAAGATCCGTAGTTGTGCCGGTTCGAGTCCGGCCGGCCGCAGGAATGAAATCAAGCAGGTCTAATTATTTGCCGATGATCGCAAATTCCGTCGCGACTAATCGCGGCATGGCCTACTTCAGCAGCTATCGCTATACCCCCCTGCGCCCGCGGGGGGGGTAATGCAAAGTCTGGAAAAGTAGGCCACCTGCCGAAATTGGCAATTCCATCACAGGGACGCTTACTGAATTTCCCCAATTCTCGATTGTGTACAATCACTAATTGACGACGGGCGCGTAGAGGCCGAGCAGTAGCCAATCACTTGAACTGAAAACCATGCGGAAACAACTCTAAGAGACGAAAAGTAGATTGATGTCCGTCCTTTCGGAAAGTCGTTATCTGTGTATCGGTGCTTCCGAATTCTGCAAGCCGCTGACGACACGCTCCGCAGGGAACTACAGCAATATTGGGATCCGATATGAGGTAGAGTCTTTTGATCTTTTTTCCGCCAGCGAGATGCATCGACGCTATCGCGCCTGCTTCCGCACATGTCGATACGGAAAAGGACTGGTTCTCAACATTTACGCCGTAATAAACATTGGCATTTTCGTCTTCAACCGCAGCTGCAACATTAAAATTCGAATATCGAGCGAAACAATTTGGAAGCAGTGCTGTTAGTCGGTCTCGGATTATTTTATCGTTTCCAGTAGTCGGAATATCCGCGATTTTCTGTGAGCCGGTAGCGGCAGCAGGCGCGATAACAGAACCGGGAGAAGCCTTACTATTCAACGCTCCCCAAACACCCAGCATCATCGGTCCGCGGTCGGCGCCGGAACCAGGAGCGAGAAGTTCGGCTCCATAAGCGCTTGCAAAGGAAAAGAAATACTCCTGAGTTGGAGCGGCCAATCTTAGTAAGCACCAAGGTCGCGATCTCAAGCTCTTTATTCCATCGAAGAACATTTTTTGGCTGGTGTCATCAGCTTTAATTACCTCGAATTGGAGCGGGCGAAGGTCCGCTTGATTTATATCCTTCCAATCACAGAAACTTCCACTCTGAAAAAATCGGCGAGAGGTCGGAAGTTTGCAAATTGTTGTGCCTCGAACCTTGACGTGGGCAGTCGGCCCAACGTCACCCTCATGGATGTAAAATATATCAGTGTAATCTCGAAACAAGGTGTGATGCAGAGCCCGACTCTCCCAACTTGCCCAAGGCACCAGTTTAGTCTTGTCTGTTTCATGCGGTCGGAATGCGTAGCCAGTTATCTTCAATTCTTCCCTGGGAACGTCATAATGCAATACGAGGAGAGACAGATTTGATCTTGAAGCATCATCAAGGAAAGCCTCAACGTATAGTCCACAAACGTGATAGACGTCCGATAGGCGAAACCAAATATAGTTGATGATCCAATCAACCAACCAAATAGCAATGAAATATGCTATCGCCACAAGAAAGAGCCCGGTCCAAAGAAGCGGCTCATAGAATTCATTTTTAAGGAGCCGCTCGTAAAGTTGACCGTACCCAATAACCCTCAAGGCGAGATAGCCGGTAATGGCCGCAGAGATAATGTGTACGATGACGGCTTTTGCGACCTTCATAAGCAGGTTCCTCTACCGGAGTCGGTGCCGACCTCGGGGGCGACGTTCCTTCCATATTCCTCCCGCCGAATAAGAAGGTCGATCAGCGCTTCTGGATTTCCATCTATTCTATTGTACCGGCGATTGAGTAATGTCTATTTGATGACGGTCTTGCCCGACCAGCAGCGCAATCGAGTATGTCTTGGGGGGATTTCGCGACTCACTTGAAGCGAGGGGTTGCAGTACTAACAGGCCGCCATACCACTCACCCGGAAGGAGGGTGTCGTCCTTTATCACCGATTTTTCGAGTGTCGCTAGATTTTGCTGTCCCTGCTCGATCGTGGCGGAGATCAATGCATCGTTTTGAGCACTCGCATTTGCTTGTGCAATTGCATTGGCAGCCGGGCTGTAGCCGGTCGTTTGCACCTGATAGGCGCCGGTCGGCGTATAGACTGTGCTTGTGGAATTATAGTGACCTGCGGTTGCCGCGGATGCAGCGTTGGCGCCAACCGCCAGGCCGGTCAAAATTTCTGCGGCAACTTGCCGATTCCTCTCCTCCTGGACTAGTTCATCAAAAGTGAAGACTTTTGAGCGAGACGACTTGCTGATTGACCAGCTGTGTCGCTGCAATGTTCGCGACACGAAATTGCAGCGGCGCCGGACTTAAATTGTAAATGCCGACGACAAACGTGGGCCGGCCACTAGATCGGAATTGCCGCAACGCTGGCTTAATCATCACAAGCGAACTTGGCGCGCGCGATACCAGCGCAGCTTGACCATCTCGGACGATCGAATCTTGTCCAGGCCGCGCCTGGAAAGTTGCAACCTCATTTGCTGCACAGCCGCATAGAGCTGCGACAAGCAAAATGATGCCTACGATACGCATGATACGCATGACACCCCCCAGTGCCGTAATGTCATGATCTAGCAACTATGGCGGGAAGGCAAGTGGTGCGGTATAGTGACCGTATTAGATGGAGGGACGATTGTGCACGCCTATAGTTTGGCTCTGGCAATACTTTTACCCATTACTTTAGCTCACACAGCGAGCGCACAAGCCCAAACGTTCGGCGACTTTGACTGTACGGTCGATTGCTCTGGTCATGAGGCCGGGTACAATTGGGCAGATCCACACGGCATTGATAACGAAGAAGACTGCCCCGACGGAAATTCTCAATCGTTTCATGAAGGCTGCATCGCTTACACCCGGGATTCAAATCAGGGGGCGGACGAAGACGATCAGGGCAATACGGTAGGGATGCCCCAGGAACGACCGGACGGCGACGACAACGACGATGATGACGATAAGTGACGACGAGACGCGGATACGTGTGCACGGAAGAAGCAGACGAGAACGGAAATCGTGGCACGCTCAACGGACAGTGATCGAGGTAGTCGTATATGGCGCCATGTATCTGACGGATTGATGCCCGCCAAATGGAGGGATCGATGGACGTCGGGTTGGTCACGAGTGTCCCCTCCAAAGCGTTTGTCCAGCGTCGCTACAGGGCTTTTTGTGGCCATCTGATGGGCAAAATATACTCAGGAAAAGCGCAGTTCCACCCTAGAAAACACACCGTTAGTGATTTTAGGGCAAACCTATACAATAGGCTTGGGCGCAGGCTATCTCCATGACGGCCATTTCAGTAGACCCTCAATGACGACCTTTTCGGTGGATACTCACCTTTTTCGGGAGTTAGGAGAGTTGCTGGTTGGTCGCGATTCGACGGCGCTCATCGAACTCATAAAAAACGCTTACGACGCAGACTCCACCCGAGTGGTCGTCTACGGAGAATCGCTATCGCACGTGGGAAGAGGCTACATAACGATTCAGGACAATGGCATCGGAATGTCGCGTCCGGAATTTGAAAAGGGGTTTCTCACCATAGCATCTAGAGCAAAAGATGATGATACGCGACGATCAAAGGTCTTCGAGCGAAGGTACACGGGCCAAAAAGGCTTAGGACGCCTTGCTGCTCACAAGCTCGCGCGGGTCCTTGAAGTGAACTCTTCGAGATGGTCCGGCCGTGTTACCAAAAGCGATCCCGTAGGTTCACTGCCGTCGCAGGGTCAAAATATCGAAGTGATCATCGATTGGGATCGAGTGGAGGCCAGTCAGACCCTTGCAGACGTCGATAAGACTGACGCCATCAAGATTGAGACTGCAGCCAACCCAAATTCGACCGCGGGCACTACGATAACATTGCGAAACCTCCGCCGACGATGGACGCGCACCGAGCATGGCCGCTTTTTGGAGGAGGTGCAGGCATTTCAACCGCCGCAGCCGTTGATTGACCCAATTCCAAAGAATGTCTGTGGACCGCTCCTCTTCGATGCTCCTCGCATACGTGACATATCCACAAAAGCGGGAAACCAATTCAGTGTGGAGCTTGAGGGCGAACTTGCTCCGCCAGACGACTATTGGGCCGCAATGGTTGAGGCAGCAAATTGGATCATTGAGATCGATGCTGACCGAAGAGCCGGTGAAGTTAAATATCATATCGCACCCACGTCATCCACATTAGATCGTCTTTCTGATGCAGTACCGCGCGAATTCGCTATGCCACATCCTTCGCCAAAGGAGGGACCTTTCTTCCAGGCCCGTATTTTGAAGCGAACCGGAGTTGTGCCCGGAGACGACCAGCTGAAGAAATGGGCGGGTCGGTCGAGCGGCGTTCGGGTCTTCATGGAAGGCTTTCGAGTCCTACCGTACGGGACTCCGACTGACGATTGGCTACAGCTCGATAGAGACACCGCGGAAAGAGGCCGCTGGTCCCTCGATCCGGAATCCGAACTCACCGGTCAGCTCAGAAAGGCAGAGCGTGACGCCGAGGCTGGATTAATTCATCTACCTAACAAGCACTATTTCGGAGCGGTATTTCTGACGGAACGCAATTCTCCTGCGTTGCGGATGTTAGTGAATCGCGAGGGTTTCATCCCCAATCAATCATTCGAAGACCTAACAACCATTGTCCGTACAGGGATTGACCTCTCCACGCGCGTTCAAATGGCGGCGAGTGAAAAGAAGCGAGCTGAACACCGGGCTCGACGACAAACTCCGGATGAGGGCCAGGCTGAGCAGTTCTTATCTGCAACTCAAGCTGCGTAACAGCACGTAAGCGAAGCAAGGGCTCACGCAGCAAAAGCCCGCGAATTCGTCTCAGCAGGCAAGATTGAATCGGCTAGTCGTGAATTTTTGTCCGCATTGACGCAAGTGGAGAGCATTACAGCTCAAGCGGAAGAGGTATCGCAGGAAACGGCGATGTTCCGAGTTCTTGCATCGGTCGGCACCCAGGTTGCGTCTTTCATCCACGAAATTAACGGTCTGCTCGAAATCGCAAATGCGATCGAAAAATCACTGAATAAAATCATGAGTACACCGGGGCTCCCGAAGGAACACAGGCGACAGCTTGCAATCCTACAGAGAGATGCCGGCGATCTCAAACGCGCTATCGAACGGCAGGCATCGTACTTGGTTGACGTTGTTACACCCGACGCGCGTCGCCGTCGCTCTCGTCAAGTCATCGCCGAAAAATTCGACACAGGCGTAAAACTGATTGCCGGCATCGCGGGAAAGCGTGGGATAAAGATCATAAACAAAATTCCTTCTGAGCTCCGGTCCTCTCCAATGTTTGCGGCGGAGCTTACAACTGTGTTTTCGAACCTACTCTCGAATGCAGTCAAGGCGGCGGGTTCGAAGGGCACTATTCGCGCGATCGCGAAACAGAGGGCTAATGGGACGATAAATTTGCGAGTAGAAAATACTGGCACAGTCGTCAAACCGCGCGATCGCGAGCGCTTCTTCCAACCATTCGAGTCTACTACCGCCAATGTAGACGCGGTACTCGGTCAGGGCATGGGTCTCGGACTCACGATCACTCGCGCGATGCTCGAGGAGTATGGAGCAACAATTCGGTTTGTTGAACCCACTAGTGGTTTTGCAACTGCGATAGAGATTGTTTTTCCGGAGTAATTCATGTCTTCGACTAAGGGCGTCGTTCTTATCATCGACGACCGCAATGGGGGGGCGACCAAGAGGCTTCTCAATGACTCCATTCCGTCAATTGTGCGGCATCCCAATGATGTCACCTCCTCTGACCTAACCAGGGCCAAGCTCGTCCTGGTTGATTATAAGTTGGATGACTGGCCGGAACGGAATAAACAGCAGACGCCGTCCTTAAAACCACAAAACGGTATCGCCCTGATTTCCGTTCTACGGTCGAACTTGTCCTCTCTGAAGGCGCATCCTACAGCCTTTGCCTTGAACTCGGGAGTGCTGAAAGAGCTGAGCGGTGGAGTCGATTCAGCCGGCCGGGAACACGCGATAGCGAAGTCGATCGACTTAGAGTGGGTGTTTGCGAAAGGCAGTAAGGGAGACGATTTCGCGACCGCGGTGGGCTCTCTCGCGGATGCCGTCGCGGCGCTGCCCAGCAAATGGCCAGCAAGTTCAAAGACGAAAGAGCGAATTTTGTCGCTTTTAGGGGTCCCTTCAAAGGCCCGCTGGCGCCAATCCGCCATTGAAGCCATTGATCACTCTAATCCACCACATGAGATACTGATACAAAATGGTACTGGTATTGCTGTGCTGCGTTGGCTGCTTCACGCGGTGCTACCGTTTCCGACCTTCCTGCTTAACGAACGTTACCTTGCGGCGCGATTGCGCGTTGAACCGAATTCTTTTTCCGAGCTTCTCAAAAGTAAAGAAGGTAGCAAAGTCAGAAGGGTTTTGAGCTCCTTCGAATATCGCGGTGTTCTCAGAGAGTTTTCCGGCGTCAGGTGGTGGCGAGCCGGTATTGAGTACTGGATTTGGGAACATACCCACGGAAGAGCTTTCGATCAAAACGCGGTGGAAAGGTTGGTGCATTCAACGCTGTCAAAAAAGCTTAAATTCACGCGGCTTCCTAATCCGGTAGTTTCGTTGGATGAACAACTTCGTCCGAGCGATAGATTAGTTGATCTTAAAGCGGCGGTAGAAATTAGGCCCGATGGATGGCCGTCCTTTGCCGACGGCGCGTGGATTTCAAGAGATCTCATTGCGGACCCCGCATTTGTAGCCCTCGTGCCGCAAACCGAAAAAAATAGACTGTAATCGCCGCATGTCCGTGCAATTTTCATTTCAGGAAATGTTAGTCGAGGTCAACGCCTTCGCCGGCCTTGCGGAAGACTTTATCGCAGCTGGTTCCAAGCATGTCTTGTCTCGATTTCGTGGACAACTGGAAAACTATCGTAACTCGGCGACGCGAGAAGCTTTTGATTGGGAGATTCCGGAATCCGATCCCCTTACGACGATTGGCACCAAGGACTACGAGCCAGGCGGTGGCGGTCAGAGATTTTTGGTCGCACAAATCTCTGCCAAGTGGAGAATAAAAAAGGAGCCATCTCCGAAGAAAAGCATGCAGGCACATTTCTTCAGTGTGACCGGGCTCGCATCGACGCGAATCCGTCTGAAATGCGTCGGGAGGAATAACCAGCCGTCCGAAGAAATCGGAATGTGGCGAATGGAAATCGGTGATCCGAAACACCCGGGTTGCTTTTTTCACTCACAGATTCTTGGAGAATCTAACGACTTCCCGTTTCCACATTCGCTACCCATTCCGCGGCTACCCAGCATTATAATGACGCCAGCCTCAGTCGCCGAGTTTGTCTTCGCAGAGCTTTTCCAAGATAGTTGGGGGCCGAGCGCTGCTCTGAGAGTCCCGCATTTAAATCGCTGGGCTCCAATTCAGAAGGAGAGACTTAAGCGCCTTTTGGATTGGAAAATTCAACTGTTAACGAAAAGCTCTGGATCTCCGTGGTCGTCATTGAAGGCAGCGCAGCCGAATGACGATTTGTTTATTTGAGCGCGCTAGCGGGGTTGTACGTGAATCGTAGTGGCTTGATTGAGAGTAAACGGCGTATTCGCGTTCCTAGATCGTGCGTGGTTCAAACACCGAACGTCCTTGCCGATGCAATGATTAAGGCAATCGGCAAGAAAGAGACGGACACCTGGCTTGAACCTTGTGTCGGCAACGGAGCGCTCCTAAGCGCCCTTTCACGCTTCGGGGTCGAAAGAGATAAAATCTTTGGTTTGGATGTTGCAGCCCATCCGCAGCCGAATGATCGATTTGGGAGAATATCGCGGGGAAGAGAATTTTTGCGGTGGTCTCGATCGACAAGGATGAGATTCAACAAGATTGTAGCAAATCCGCCGTACGTCGCCATTGAGCGCCTTGATCCGGCTATTCGGAAGGCTGCTATGGAGACGTCACTGTCTGTCGAAGTGAAGATTACTGCAAACGGAAATGCCTGGTACGCGTTTCTGTGCGCGGCAATCCGGCTTCTTAAGGAAGACGGCAGTCTGTGTTTTCTCCTACCCGCGGCGTGGGAATTCGCAAACTATGCAGCTCCTTTGCGAGAATCAATCTTGGATTACTTTACTAATGTTGAAATCTTTCGGACGGCCACGCCAATCTTTCGAGCGGAAAAAGTTCAAGAGGGCGCAATTGTACTGCTCGCTAGAGGGCGCCATAGCCAGAAGCGCGCGTCTTCGAGCGGTGACGTCAAGCCAGTCTACCGATATGAAGTGTCATCAATTGATGAACTCGTTATCGCACTCTCCTCGCATGAGAGAGGTGACGCGCGGGTGGGAAAATGGCGGAATTCGATTACCGCACCGTCGATTCGCAGTTCGGCAGAACATCAGCCGCTCGGGAGCATATTGAACATTCGTCTCGGAATTGTTACCGGCGATTCCTCTTATTTTCTCTTGACCGAAGAACGTCGCCGGGAGCTAAGACTGCCACTTCTTGCTGTTGTGCCGGTGCTTTCTCGAGCAAGGCACTTAACTTCTGCACAAATGACTGCGGTTCAATGGAATCAACTCAAAGAAACTGGAGCGCGGGTGTGGCTTTTCAATCCTCCTACTAGGGCAACTGCCGATAGCTCTGTCCAATCGTATTTGCGATTCGGCCGCAACGGTGGATGTGAGATTGATAATTTTAAAGTGAGGATCCGGAAACCCTGGTTCCGATGTCCGGCGGTGAATGCGAGCGATGGCTTTATGAGTGGGATGTCTAGCTGGATGCCCTGGATCAGCTTTCGAGGTATGCCGAACCTAGCCGCCACTAATACCTTGTATGTCGTGAACTTCGTTGACCCGCTTCTTAAGCAGTCTCAGCGCATTGGTGTTGCTATGTCGTTGCTTACGTCATCTGTGCGCGATCAAATGTGCCAAAGTGGCCGCGCATATGCCGCCGGGCTTTTGAAATACGAACCGAGCGATCTGCTAGCACTTCAAGTGCCGAACATCGGCAAGGTCGTGGCGGGTTGGTCAGCTTATAGGCGAGCCTTGCGGGCCCTGAGTGAGGGCGATGAATTAGGATGTAGAAAGATCGCCGATAGTTGCGTCGTGTAGTTTCGGGTTGTTTTTCCTGAAGTACTTAAGGAATTTACGTAGATCGGCCACTTTATGTCCGTTTACGACTCTTCCGTCCGATGGCTACCAGCCAAGACGGCCACCCTCCCAAAGCCGGTTGCGCCATATGATTCTGACCCGGCCAAGGCCGCCGATAAGTGCTTCGATCGGGATACCGGCATCGTCATCGCCACAAGCGTATTGAAAACCTATAAAGACGCGCTCGCTCAATATCATTTACGGCCCGAGCATAAGTTTCTCAACGGTAACCATGCGGATCGGGGAATTACGAGACGCCGCCATGTACGGGCAGTTGCGGTCCGATATATCGGTAAAGAATCGAACCGATGGGAGGAACAATATTATTTGGGCTCTGATGACGGGGCAGACATTCGCTACCGTCTAAATCTGCCAGAGCCAAAGCCCTTACTCGTCTGGGTGTGCGCGCGAATATCCGAAATCGGCCAGCGTAAAGTAGCGAGGGAGACAGGCGTCGCGCGTCGGACGATCGAACGTCTGATGAAAGGCATACAAGTGCGCGATGGTGTGGTGGCCAAAATATGCCGATTTCTTGACAGTCGATGATTTATCCCCCCGTAAATTTATTCCGCAGGGCGAGACAATTCGTCCGACCGATATTGCACAAATTCGGCGAGCTCTCCGGGCATAGCCAAAGGGCATGAACCCAAGAGGGCTGGATGCCGCCGCCGACTGAGACGACGCGCCGAGCGATGTACGACCTTGTCTGGTCGAAGCCCATGAGCAAAGTCGCTCAGGACTTCAGCATTTCGGACGTTGCACTAAAGAAAAGTTGCGAAAAACATCGTGTACCAACTCCCCCGAGAGGACACTGGGCCAAGAAGGCAGCGGGCAAATCAGTAAAGCAAATTCGCTTTGTCGAAACCGCCGACCCATTGGACGAGAAAATTACAATCTTCGCAAGCAGTCAGGCGGAACTGCCAGCGCCCGTACGTGAGGTGCTGCAAAGGGCACGAGAGGCGCGAGCTGGGAGACCCAAGCCACCATCCGCTGCGGCAACGTCAACGGTAATCCCAATAGAGCGAATCCATCCGACAATCGCATCGACTGCCGAGAAACTCCGAACGCACAAGCCGGACAGGGACGGGGTTGTATCGGCGCACGGAAACGGCTGCTGCGGAATAGATGTCGGCATCGCAAGCATCGAGCGGTGCATTGCCGTGCTCAATGCCCTAGCCCGTTCACTCGACGCTCAAGGCATCGCTATTATTGCCACTGGTGGCGGCATGGCCATAAGTACGGAGGGCGCAAAAGTCCCTTTTCGGCTAAACGAGTATGTGAGGCGCGATAAGCACGTTCCCACCTCGGACGAATTGCTCGCGGAAGAACGGAGACGGGAACGTCAACGAATCACTTGGGATTCATCTTATGGGCGGCTCTATCCAGACTGGGACTTTGTGCGCACGGGCGAATTAATGATCGAAATTGAAAACCAATACGCCCACGGATTAAGGCGCCGTTGGAAAGACGGAAAGCAAACGCGTCTTGAACATTTAGCCGACGAGATCGCGACTGGGATTATAGCCTATGGAGTTGCCGTAAAGCTGAAACATGAGGAACGTGAACGGTGCAATCGTAATTATGAGCGCCAACGGCGCGTAAATGAACGCGCTGATGCTCGGGAGGAAAGAGAAGGCGAGCGGCAGAAGATCTTGGATGAGCTGGTTGCGATTTCGACGGAGGCGAGCAAGCTCCGTGTGTGGCTGGAGGAGGCCAAGCGGTGGCCAGAACGATCGCAATCCGATGAATTCACTCGATTTGTGGAGTGGGCACGCGCCCGGCTTGAATATCTCGAACACGCGGTCGATCCGGACGGGATCGCTGAGAGCCTCAAACAGAGCCAGCTTTTTCCGGAAGCTGATCCGCTTATTGATCCCCCGGAAGACCTAATTGAGGAGTAGTCGGCCCAAGGTATAGCGGAGACGGTCGGCGTGCTGGTAGCTCTGCCTTCGGTTGCAATCACGATGAGTTCCATGCAAATTTAATGGAATTTTGAGTTCAGATAACGGTAAGCTGGGACATTATCTCCATGGAGAAGACTTTATTCTTCAAAAGTTGCCTTGGTGTTTTCCAAGGCGGAGGTTGCCGCGCTGCCGCATTCGCGGGCGCCTATGAAGAAGCAATACGGCGCGGTGTCAGCTTCAGCGAAGTAGCTGGAACCTCGGCTGGTTCGATTGTGGCTGCTTTGATTGGGGCTGGAGCAACGGCTGCCTTTGTCAAAGACGAGCTCGCGAAGCTAAACTTTAAATCCTTTTTGCAAGAACCCGACAGAACCGCGAAGCGAGGTCTTTCGCTGGCCCGTCTGTTGCCTAAGAATTACGCGGATCTTTATTTTGACCAAGGCTTCCATTCCTCCGTAGTGATAAAGACGTGGATGGAAGGTTTGTTGTTCGAGCTACTACCGCAGGAGCAGCATCCAATTGCATTCAAGTCTCTACCTTTCCCAACTTACATAGTTTCAACGGACCTCGCTCGCTCCGAAGCGAAGGTATGGAGTCAGGATACTACCCCTGATGAGTTAGTATCTGAAGCGGTCCGGGCGTCGTGCACTATTCCTATCTACTTTCAGCCGATCAATCGAAGGCACATAGATGGAGGTTTACTCAGCAATCTTCCTGCTTTTGTTTTTGCGAGTCGCGGGACGCTGCGCAGATCTCTTGCGAGTAAAATCTTGGCATTTTCCCTCATTAGTGAAGATGAAGTAGCTGACAAGTGGGACACTAAAGGCTACTTACTTCATCTCGTCAGCACACTTGTAGATGGGGGCGCGCGCCTACAACTCGACTTACAACCAAATGTCCACGTTATAAACATTCCGACGGGCAATGTTCGAGCCACTGATTTTGACAAAATGACTCCAAAAACGATCCAGAAGCTCGCCGATGGCGGAGCTTTAGCGACAAAACACTTTTTTGATGAAGAACATACTTACGTTCGGACATCATCGCAAAAAGATTCGATCTGCTTTGATAAGGATGAATTTTATTGCCGCATTACGCAGGCCATCGAGATGAACACGGAGCGGCTCATCGTTGCCAAACACAACACTGCATGGGTGTACAAACTCCTTCCAACGATACTCTCACTACGTCAACGCGGCGTGCGCATCGACGTGATTTTACCAGAGAGTGGCGATCAGCCGGGGGATGGTCCATATCGCCGAAGGTTACTCCATGCTTTGGGTGCGAACGTTACACTCGTAAAAGGAGAGAGCTATGTACCGCCTCGTGCAACGATCATTATCCCGCAGGACAAGACGCAGACCAAGGTCCTAGTAGGTGTTGAAACGCAACCAAAATCCGACGCAGACGCGGTTCTTTATCAAGGCTATCTCGATGCAGGCGTAGTCAGCGCTACTTTGGAGAAATTAGAAAATCAGATTGGCACAGTCCAGCTTACGCATGAACCTCCTTTGCTTACGAGGCTGCCTGACAGTGAGATTATTCAATCCCTTAG
>Ga0182024_10008971_pt1 | contig 20859 bp, 18 predicted proteins | sample P32metaG_FD_120480 | JGI IMG/M metagenome (GOLD analysis project Ga0182024, IMG submission 120480) | Permafrost microbial communities from Stordalen Mire, Sweden - P3-2 metaG (Illumina Assembly) | ecosystem: Environmental > Terrestrial > Soil > Wetlands > Permafrost | place: Sweden: Stordalen...
GTAAATGCGCTGGAGAAGCTGGGGCCGACATTCGAACAGCTCGAAGGAATTGGGTAATTGAGTAATTTTGTAATTGGGTAATTTGAAAACCCTCCGATGCTGCCGGATTTTCAATTACACAATGACCAAATTTCCCGATTACAAAATCAGAACTATGCCCTCACCCGTCACTACCATCGCAGAAATTGGCAAGCATGAGGGGCAGGCGGTCACGATCCGCGGCTGGCTCTACAACCTGCGCGAGAGCGGGAAGCTGTTGTTCCCGCAGTTTCGCGACGGCTCGGGCATCATTCAGGGGGTGGTGCCGAAGAACGCGGTCCCGCCGGAAGTGTTCGAGGCGATCAAGACGCTGACGCAGGAGTCGAGCGTGATCGTCGAAGGCAAAGTGCGCGCCGACAAGCGTGCACACGGCGGCTACGAACTCGATGTGGCCAATGTGCAGGTCGTGCAGCGCGTTCCCGAGTCTTCGCCTTATCCGATTACTCCCAAGGAACACGGCACCGACTTCCTGATGGAGCATCGGCATCTGTGGGTGCGTTCGCAGCGGCAGGCGGCAATTCTGCGAGTGCGGGCCGAGATCATCAAGGCGGCGCGCGACTTCTTCGACGAACGCGGCTTCACGCTGACCGATCCTCCGATCATTACGCCAGCCGCATGTGAAGGCACCAGCACACTATTCCCGGTCGATTATTTCGACGAGCAAGCGTTCCTCACGCAGTCAGGCCAGCTTTATGTGGAAGCGACTGCGATGGCGCTGGGCAAAGTCTATTCGTTCGGTCCCACGTTTCGCGCGGAAAAATCGAAGACGCGCCGCCATCTCACCGAGTTCTGGATGGTCGAACCGGAAGTCGCTTACGCCGAACTCGACGACGTGATGGAACTGGCCGAGGGCCTCATCAGTTTCATCGTCAAGCGCTGCCTGGAAAAGCGGCGGATCGACCTGCAGACCATTGGTCGCGACCTCTCCAAACTCGAAAAAATCGAGGCCCCGTTCCCGCGAATCAGCTACGACGATGCCGTGAAGAATCTGCAGGAAGGCCACGCCAAAGGTGCGCTGGAATCGAAGTTTGAGTGGGGCGGCGACTTGGGCTCGCCGGACGAGACCTACCTATCGGCACAATTCGACAAGCCGGTGATGGTGCACCGTTATCCGGCGAAGGTAAAGGCGTTTTACATGGAGCCTGACCCGCAGCGCCCGGAACTGGCCTTGTGCGTCGATGTGCTCGCGCCCGAAGGCTACGGAGAAATCATCGGCGGCTCGCAACGCATGGCATCTTACGAATTGCTGCTGCAGCGCATCCACGAACACGGCCTGCCGGAGGAAGCCTTCCAGTGGTATCTCGATCTGCGCAAGTTCGGCAGCGTGCCGCATGGCGGCTTCGGCATGGGCATTGAGCGCGCCGTGGCCTGGATCTGCGGGTTGGAGCACGTGCGCGAGACGATTCCGTTTCCCAGGATGCTGTACCGGCTGTACCCTTAAAAATTTGGTAATTGAGCAATTTGGTAATTGGGAAATTTAATCGGTATTCGGTGTTGCTTTTGAATTACTCAATTACTCAATTTCACATTTACTGAATCCTTTTTGACTGAAACTATGACCACAGCTACCTCCGCCAACATCACTCCACGAAAAATTCGCGTGATCGGTGTGCCGCTCGACCTTGGTCAGTCCCGGCGCGGCGTCGACATGGGGCCGTCGGCCGTTCGCGTGGCGGGGCTTGAGGCTCGCCTTGAGGCGCTCGGGCACGAGGTGGAAGACGGCGGCAATGTGGCCGTTGCTATTCCTGAACAGAAAAAAGAAGGCGACACTCACGCCAAGTATCTGAAGGAGATCACCGCCACGTGCACCAAGCATGCGGAGTTGGTGGTCAAGACTCTCGAGGCGGGGAAAGTACCTCTCGCTCTAGGGGGAGATCATTCGATGGCCGCCGGCACGGTCTCAGGCGTTGCCGAGTTTTACCGCCGACAGAACCAGCCAGTCGGCTTGATCTGGATCGACGCGCACACCGACATCAATACGCCCGAATCGTCTCCCAGCGGCAACGTGCACGGCATGCCGCTGGCAGCGTTGATGGGCCTGTGGCCCTCGGATCTGGGGAACATCTTCAACTTCTCGCCCAAGGTGAAACCACAGAACTGCGTGCTGGTCGGCGTGCGTGACATCGACGCGGTCGAAAAGGAGAACGTGCTGCGTGCAGGCATTGGCGTCTTCACCATGCGCGACATTGACGAGCGCGGCATGCGCACGGTGATGGAAGAAGCCCTGCGCATGGCCGCTCGGGGTACCGCCGGTTATCACATCTCGCTCGATATGGATTGGGTGGATCCGGAAGACGCGCCGGGCGTGGGCACTCCGGTGCGCGGCGGCGCGACCTACCGCGAGGCTCACCTTGCCATGGAGATCATCGCCGATCACGGACGCATGCTAAGTTTCGAGATTGTCGAAGTGAATCCCGTGATCGACGAGCACAACAAGACGGCCGATCTGGCGGTGGAACTGGCGCTGTCGGCGTTTGGGAAGAAGATTCTGTAACGTGCGCTGGCGTTACTCCTCAACAAAATTCAGATTGTAAACGTCCGCGGCGGGCATACCCCGCCCGTTCACCACCAGCTGCACTTCGAAATGGCGGAGTACAACCGGTCGCCCTTGCAAGTCGCTGTAGGAGAGCAGAGCTTGAATTTGTCGTTCGAGCGCCACGACATTGTGCAATTCTACGGTGGTACCATCCACCTGCGCTTCGGGCGTGCACTCCCGCGTAAGATGCGCACCCCAAATGCGGATGGGGACTCCAGCGCCGTCGTGCTGCAGGCCTGTTGCCGGCTCCACAAAAGCTGGGGTCACGTTTCCGATCTCCTGGCTCGAAGGCGGCTGCGGGAACACCTGAGATTCGCCCCCCATGGTGAACCAATCGGTGGTGCCGAATGCGCAATGGGCGCGGAAGCGCACGGTTGGACCCATATCGAAGCTGGAGGCGTCGAGAAGAAACTCAATCTGCCCGCGAGGCTGCACGTCGACCTCAAACCTTTGCACCTCTCCCACCCCTCGTGCATAAATTGAGATATATGCCTTTGTGACCTTCTCCGGGTGGTCGATTTCGTAAGTAAGAGAATAACGCACCGCAGGCACATGACCGTCGCGGAAGGGAATTGTCTCCGGCGACATGCTGACGATCAAGGGCGAGATGCCGGCCATAAACATGCGGTGATGCCGCGCGGCGGGCGCAGGCACGGTCGGCGCGGGAGCGTTCGCGATGGGCGTTGCCGTTTGGCCGGTGGGGTTCGCGGGCGACTCTGCCGTCGTGCTGCTTTCGGCACCTTTGCGGCATCCGCTGGTGAAAAAAATCGCAGCAGCGAAAAGCGTGCAACAAGCTCGACACTTGAAGTTCAGCATTTGCAGTGGGTCGTCGACTTTAGTGTACCAATCGTGCGATTGACGTGGAACTCGAGCTGCGTCCACACTGGAAGGTCATGAAAAAGCTTCGGGTCGGTGTCCTGTTCGGCGGGCGGAGTGGAGAGCACGAAGTTTCGTTGCTCTCGGCCGCATCGGTTCTCAACGCAATTGATAAAGAGAAGTACGAGGTCGTGCCCATCGGCATCACCAAAGATGGCCGCTGGCTGACGGCCGAGCACGCCGAGAACCTGCTGACCGGCAAACTCATGATCGAGCCCCGCAATCTCCGCGCCGGCGATCCCGAGACCACAGCTTCGGCCGCGGTGCTGGCGCGCGGAGAGGCAGTGGTCGTGCCGCCGGAACCAGCGCACCGCCAGAGCGGATTGGTTCCCTTCCAAACCGATGCGATGCTGCGACGTGCCAGCGACCGCGCCATCAACGTGGACGTGATCTTTCCCGTGCTGCACGGCACGTTTGGCGAGGATGGCACGATTCAAGGGCTACTCGAACTCGCTGACATTCCCTACGTAGGCGCGGGCGTCCTCGGCTCGGCTGCCGGTATGGACAAGGACATCATGAAGTCGTTGTTCCTTGCGGCGGGAATCCCCATCGTGAAGCATGTGACAATTCTCCGCAGCTGGTGGGAGAACGATCCCAAGCAAATTCAGAAACGGATCGAGAGCAAGCTGACTTACCCGGTATTCGTGAAGCCGGCGAATCTCGGATCGTCGGTGGGCATCAGCAAAGCGCACAATCGCAAAGAACTTGGACCGGCTATTGAAGAAGCCGCGAAGTTCGACCGCAAGATTGTTGTCGAGCAGGGCGTCGGCGGCAAGAAGGAAAAAGCCCGCGAGATCGAGTGCTCGGTGTTGGGCAATGACGAGCCGTCTGCGTCGGTGCCGGGTGAGATCGTTCCCGGCAAGGAGTTCTACGACTACACGGCAAAGTACGTTGACGAAGGTTCGCAGCTGATTATTCCCGCAAAGCTCACTAAGTCCGAAACGAAAAAAGTGCAGGACCTGGCGGTAGCCGCATTCCAGGCAGTGGACTGTTCTGGCCTGGCACGCGTGGATTTTCTGATGGATTCAAAGACGCGAAAGATTTATTTAAATGAAATCAATACCATGCCGGGATTCACTGCGATCAGCATGTACCCCAAGCTGTGGGCTGCCTCTGGACTGGCTTATGCCGACTTGATCGACCGGCTGATTCAATTGGGGATCGAGCGCCACCAGGACAAGAAGAAGAATCAGTACAGCCGGTGAAGGGCATTAATGATTGTTGATTTCTGATTGCTGATTGAAAACCCGGACTCTGCTACTTCTTTTCCGCCGCGCACACGAAGTTAGCCGCGTCATTAGTGTCGCCGCTCCCTTTGTATTTGGCGTCTTGCGGATACGCGCACAGTGATCGCGTCATGGTGGCGTGCTGCTTGTCCTCGGCGGCGTTCTTCGTAGCGATGATCGTGGAGGGTGCGGCACCCTTCTCCACCCATTGTTCCAGAGCCGCATCTACGCTGTGCTGAGGATCGTCGCCGCTTGACTTGCCGACTTGTCCGAAGGAGTCAGGGCCGGGGCCGTTGCCGCAATGCTGCATTCCCGGCGCCATGTACAGGCGCACGAACGAATCTGCATCGCTCTGTCCCATCTTCGCAATGACACTGTCGTAATAGTTGACAGTGTTGATCGCCGGAATCGCCGGGTCATCCCAGCCGTGATACAGAATCAGTTTTCCGCCCCGAGCCTTGAAGGGTTTCAGGTCCGCGTTGATCGCGTTCAGCGCGCTCGCCGTCTTCTCCTCGGCCAGCTTCAACCCGGCTTGGAGCGTGAAGGTCTTGTAATCCCAATCAGATTTTTCATACACCATGTTCGAGAAGTACCCGATGCCGAAGGCCGCCATCAGGCTCTTGGCTGGCGCTGGGCCCGTAATCCACAGTCCCCATCCGCCCTGCCCGTCTTCCGCACCGGGCAAAAATCCGGGAAAAACTTCGTGTCCTTGCGCATCGTGCGGACCGGCGTAGATCTTCTTCAGCGCGGCGGCCTGCGGCGGGGTCAAGCACGTTTCCTGATCTTGGTCCGGTTTGCACTGGATCGTCGACGGATCAAAATGGCACTGCCGAGGATCGTTGAGGATCCCGTCGCGCACGCCATCGAGTTCGTCACAAGCGGCGAGCACGGCGGCGGAGATCGTGGGAATTTTCGCCGGAGGAATAAAACTGGCCGGATCGAGAGTCAGCGCCTGCGTGTCCGTTGCCGCAGTCGAGAGCAGCGCAGTCCAATAATTGGCCGGAGCCCCGGCCAGAATGCCGTCATAATCCGCGGGATAGCGCTGCGCCTCCATCAGCGCTTCGCGCCCGCCATCGGAACATCCCGCAAAGTACGACCGCTGCGCAGCCTTTCCATAGAACGCGTGCACTGCCTCGATGGCGACTCGAGTCATCTCATGAATTCCGCGATGGCCGAAGTCAATGACCTTCTCCGGATGCCCCAGCGCCCAGGTCGCATCGATGGGCGATCCCGCGTGACCCGTGTCGGTGGCAGTTGCCGCGTATCCCTTGCTCATGGCGATGCCGAGTTGCATGTCGTCGATCAGCCCGGCGAATCCGCCGTTGCCAACGCCTTGCAACTTTCCGTTCCATCCGGAGACCGGCATCCAGACTTCGATCTTGATATCGGAGTCCGCAGTCGGCTTCGCCTCCGCTACCACGCGGCAGAATGCAGGCAGGCCTTTGTAGAATGCGGTCTGGTCGGGAACGGGGAAGGGCAAGGGAGGAGCCACGAACGTTCCGGCGGCGACCGTCTGCGCGAGTGTAATCGTAGCGCCGGCAATCTTTGTCACGGTCAGCTTCTCGCACGAGCCTTCCGACAGAGCGATTGCGCTTGCGACGAACAAAAAGAATGAAAGTCCGAGCGTATACCTGAGAGTAGCCTTCAATGAACGCTCCATCATCGGATCGTGATCTTCACTGCGCTTGCGCTTTTCCCATGAACGCGGCCTGGTCCGCCTTCATCTTCTTCAGGCCTTCCGTTGGCAGGTACACCATGTGCCCCGAATCGAAAGTCGCAAAGGAAACGTTATCCCGATATTTCTGCGGCAGGTTGAGATGGTCCACGGTGTAGTTGGCGGCGTAATATGGCGTTGCCAAATCGTAATAGCCTTCCATCACCAAAATCTTTAGATAAGGATTCTTCACGATCGCCTGGCGCATCGCCGAAGCGGTGTCGGGAAATCCCTGAATCGCCGATCCCCAATCCCACTTGTCGAAGCCAACGTCTTGCGCACGCACGTAATAAGGCATGTCGGTCTTGTAGCCCAGTTCGGTGCGAATGTAATTGTTAAACACCGACGTAAATGGCGGTTGTGTGGCCGATCCGGTCGGATCGTAAAACGGCGTGTCGAGCAAGCCGTTGGGATCAGGGCCGGTGTAGCGCGCGTCGAGCCGTCCGACGCGCAGCTTCTGATCGATGAGCAGATAGTGCGTGAACTTACGGACGTTGATGCGTAGGTCGGCTTCGTCGATCACCTCTTTGCTCAGGCCGGTGAAACGCGCCAGTTGATCGATTATTTTCTGGCGCTCCTGCGGGCTCAGCGAGTCTCCTTTGGCCAGAGCCTGCGCGTACTCGGTCGACGCCCATTGTTCCGATTCCTGCCGCGCGCGGTTCATGTCCTGCGCGAGATCGGGCGACAGCTTGTGATGATAGCCCGCGATCATGGTGTACGACGGAATCAGAAAAATATAGGGCTGATCGTTGGTGTTGTTGTCCTCGAGCGTTTCAAAGTTCAGCACCGTCGAGAGCAGTGTGATGCCATTGAACGAAATGCCGCGATCCGCAAGGTATCCGGCGATGCCGGCGGAGCGCGTAGTGCCATAGCTTTCTCCGAACAGGAACAGCGGCGACCCCCAGCGCTCGTTGCGTGTGATGTAAAGCCGAATGAATTCGCTGAACGCTTCGATGTCGCCCTTGACTCCCCAGAATTTCTTGAACAGCTCGGCGTCCCCGGCGCGGCTGAACCCGGTGCCAATCGCGTCGATCAGCACCAGATCGCTCTTGTCGAGCAGCGTGTAAGCATTGTCCTCCATGCGGTAGGGCGCGGGAGGCATGAAGCCATCCGGTTGCAGCACCACCTTGCGCGGACCGAGCGCTCCCATGTGCAGCCAGATGGAGGCCGATCCAGGACCGCCATTGTAGGCGAACGTAAGCGGCCGCTTGGCGCTGTCCTGGCCGTCGAGCGTGTAGGCGACATAAAACATTTCCGCTTCTATCTTTCCATCGCCGCGCTTGATGGGGAGGCGGCCGGCGGTGGCGCTGTACTTCAGCAGTTTCCCGTCAACGGTGATCTGGTGATGGGTCGCGACCGGCACGGCCTCGGTCATGTCGTAATGCTCTTCTTTTTCTTTGTCGGGAGCGGCCTCGCGCGGCGCGGGCCTTTGCTCAACGACCGGCTCGGGCTTGAGTGAGCTCTCCGCAGGCTTTTCGGAGGATGGCGTCGCCGTCTGTTTCTTCGGAGTTGCGGGTTTGGGAGATTCGGTTTGTTGGCCGAAAGAAGTGGCAGCGCAACAAGTGGAAAAAATTAATGAGAAGAAGACGGCAGCGCACGTCCGGGAAAGTCTCTGCATGGTTCAGTCCCCACGAATGAATTATCGCGACCAGATTGTCTGGACTTTGCGAGTGGGAAGAATTGTACAACACCCCCTACAAGGGAGACGGGGCGACTTGCATGTTATCCTTCCGCGCATGCGACTGCGACTTAGGTTATGGCCGTTATTTCTTTCTGTGGCGCTGACGGTGTTACCGCTCCACGCGCGCGTCGTCCGCGTCGAAACTGCTACCCGCACGGATGTCCTTGGGGGCAAGGACTTCGGCGACGCGGGCGCCTACGAGCGCATCACGGGACGAGTCTACTTCTCCCTCGCAGTTGCCAATTCGCACAACCTGCGAATCGTCGATCTGAGCAACGCGGTAAATTTGAAAAACAGCGAGGTCGAGTTCTCTGCGGACTTCATTGCCGTGCGCCCCAAGGACGCGCACAAGGGCAACGGTTCGCTGCTCCTGGAAGTCCCCAATCGCGGTCGTGGGCGCATTCTTTCTCTGGTCGACGGCGGCGACTGGGATCTGGCGAAGGATGCCGGGGACGCATGGTTACTGCGCAATGGTTTCACCATCGTGAGCCTGGGATGGCAATGGGACGCGGACGGCGCAGATGCGCTGCGATTCTTTGCGCCGGTCGCCAAAGAAAACGGAGAGACCATTACCGGCCTGCTGCGCGGCGATCTGATGCCCTCAAAAGTGATGCTAGAAATTCCGCTGGGTCATCTCATCCTCGGCAACCTAGGTGGAACCGAATATCCGGTTTCTGCACCTGCCGATCCGCTGAATGTGCTCACCGTGCGGGATTCTCGCGCTGCACCGCGCACTGTCATTCCCCGCGCAGAGTGGCAATTCGCTGAGACGGTTGACGGCAAACTCACTCCGAGCAATCGCTACATTCACTTGAACGGTGGCTTTCAGCCCGGCAAGATCTACGAATACGTTTACGTTGTCGCCGACCCAGTTGTGGCCGGCGGCGGCTTCGCTGCGATCCGCGACTTTGCATCGTATGCCAAGCATGCACCCGATGCTGTCACGCCCACGGCGCGCGTCTACGGCGAAGGCATTTCGCAGAACGGACGCTTTCTGCGCGATTTCCTCTATCAGGGCTTCAATGCCGACGAAGAAGGAAGAATCGCGCTCGATGGCGTTCTCGCCCACGTTGCCGGAGCGGGCCGAGGCAGCTTCAACTATCGTTTCGCCCAGCCTTCGCGCGATGCGCAGCCCACCTCGTCCGTTTTCTTTCCAACCGACATTTTTCCCTTTACCGATCTGCCCGAGAAAGATCCAATCTCCGGAGAAACGGGCGGCCTGCTTGACCGCGCCGTGGCTGACAAGGCCGTGCCCAAGATTTTTTTCTCTAACACTTCTTATGAGTATTGGGGCCGCGCCGCCGCGCTGATTCACGTCACCGCAGATGGCAAGCACGATGCGCCAATTTCGGAAAATGTCCGCATCTATCACTTCACAGGCCTGCAACACTTTTCCGGACCGTTCCCTCCGGAAAAAGGAAAAGGCGATCTGCTCGGACAGCAGCCGCAGTCGCCGCTCCCGGTTAAATATTTCTGGCGCGCGATGATTGCCAATATCGACGCGTGGGTGCGCAGCAATACTCTTCCGCCCGCCAGTAGCTACCCGAAGATTGCGGACGGAATACTCGTGCCGCTGCGCGAATATGCGATGCCCGTGATCCCCGGCGTCAACCGTCCGCATGAAGCGAATGAAGCATGGCATCTCGATTTCGGCCCGCATTGGCGGGATGGAATTCTCAGCGTGCAGCCGCCGAAGGTGAGCGAGCCTTTCCCCGTCTTTGTTCCCCAGGTCGATGCCGACGGTAATGAACGCGACGGTGTCCGCTTGCCGGAAATAACTGTTCCGCTGGCGACGTATACTGGCTGGAATCTCCGCGATTCCTCGATTGGCGCGCCCGATCAGCGCGTTTCCTTCGAGGCGTCTTACATTCCGTTCCCAAAGACTGCCGCAGACCGTCAGAAGATCGGCGATCCCCGCAAGTCCGTCGCAGAACGTTACACCGATCGCGAAGACTACATGGCCCGTTACAACCATGCAGTAGACGACTTGGTGAAGCAACGCTGGATCCTGCCGGAAGACCGCGACGCCTCCCTTCATCGCGGCGAGCAGGAATGGTCCGAAGCCACAAAGTGACGTCTGTAAACGTTCGCGAATTGTTCTCAGTAGTACGCCCGGCGGAACTGCTCAGAAAGGTAAAACGATGAGTAAGGCTACCTATCCGCTCAAGCTACCTCTCTCGATTAAGAAAGCTGCCCAACGCCTGGCGAAGGAGGACGGAGTTACTCTGAACCAGTGGATTGCTGTCGCAGTGGCGGAAAAAGTCGGAGTGATGGAAACCGCGGCGGATTTCTTCAAGAAGCGTGCCGGAAAGGCTACTGGCGACGGACTGATTAGGTTCCTGCGCAATGCGCCCAAAGTCGTGCCAGAAACTGATGACGCAGCAGGGTGACTTCCCCCTTGACGCCGCCCCCCGCATTTCGTACCATCGTAGCAACAAGTCCACTCTTCCCTCGACTGGGGGAGCGGACCTGAATTTCATGCAGAGTGGCTGAGGGACGAGCCCTGTGACGCCACGGCAACCGATCCGGGATCATATATCCCGGGTGTCCGGTGCCAACTCTCTCCTGGAAACGGGGAACATGGGATTCGGCATGCGCGCCGTATTTGCATTCCGATAGCCTCTTTTCCTTTTTCCTGGAAAAAGAGGCCTTTGCTTTTTAGGCCACTTTTTCAAGCTCGTCCTCAGCTATTCGCTGCTTTGAAAGAAGCAAGAAAGCGAGTAGCTACATGTCTCACTACGAACTACGGTGCCGGGAATGCGGACGGACGTGGGGAAACCAACCCCGCTCCATCTGCGACGACTGTTTCTCTCCTCTGGAAGTTGCCTACGACTATGACGCGCTCCGCGCTTCGATTAGCCGCGAGAGCATTTCCCGGCGTCCGCCGAACATGTGGCGCTACTCCGAACTTTTACCCCTCCCCCAGGGTTTTGAACCTCGGCTGCCGGTCGGCTTCACTCCACTGTTTCAGGCGCCGCGTCTGGCTGAGCAGTTGACTGGGACGACCGCCGCCGCGAAAAATGTCTACCTCAAGAACGACGCAGTCTGCCTGCCGACGTTGAGTTTCAAAGACCGCGTGGTCGCAGTCGCAATCTCGCAGGCGAAAGCCTTCGGGTTCGACACCGTGTCGTGCTCTTCGACCGGGAACTTGGCGAACGCTGTTGCTGCCCATGCGGCTCGCGAAGGACTCAAGGCGTGGATCTTTATTCCGTCGGACCTCGAGCCCGCGAAAATTCTGGGCACGAACGTGTTCGGGGCGAAAGTCGTACGCATTGCCGGCAACTACGATCAGGTCAACCGCCTGTGTTCGCAAATTGCCGATGAGCATCACTGGGGCTTCGTCAACGTAAACCTGCGACCCTATTACGCCGAAGGATCGAAGACCGTCGGCTTCGAAATCGCCGAGCAACTCGGCTGGCGCCTGCCGGATAACGTAGTCTGCCCCATGGCCGGCGGTTCGCTGATCGTCAAGATCAAGAAGGCTTTCGATGAGCTGATCAAGCTTGGCCTGGTGGAAGGCAAGGAAGTGAAATTCTTCGGAGCGCAAGCCACCGGCTGCTCTCCCATTTCGACTGCAGTCAAGACCGGCAGTTCCGAGATTGAGCCGCAGAAGCCCTCGACCATCGCGCGGTCACTCGCCATCGGCAATCCCGCGGACGGACACTACGCCATCAAAGTGATCAAGGGCAGCGGCGGATGGAGCGAAGATGTCAGCGATCCGGAAGTGATCAATTCGATCAAACTGCTGGCAGAGACCGAAGGGGTATTCACCGAGACCGCCGGCGGTGTGACCGTGGGCTGCGCGGGCAAGCTGTATCGCCAGGACCGCATCCTGCCGGAGGAAACGACCGTGCTCTGCATCACTGGTAACGGCCTGAAGACGACCGATGTGCTGGCCGGCGTCTACGAGACCGAGCTCCCCATCGTCCCCAAGTTAGCGGAGTTCGAACGCTACCTGCAGCGGACGCTGAGCCCCTCCGAGGTGCCCGGAGTGATTGCCGAGGCCGTCGGAACATAATCATGCCGATCACCGTACAAATTCCAACTGCACTCCGGCGCCACACCGCGGGCGTTGATTCGATCACATGCGCAGCATCGAATCTCGGAGAGTTGTTCTCCGTCCTCGACGAGAAGTTCCCCGAACTCAAGCCACATTTGCGCGATGACAAGGGGCAGGTCCGACGCTTTCTCAACATCTACGTGAATGAGGAAGACATTCGCTTTCTGGGCGGCCAAACCTACGCCTTCCAGGAAGGCGACGAAGTTTTGCTGGTGCCCTCGATCGCGGGCGGCGCGCAGTAACTCCTGATCGAGCCTCCCAAAACATTTTTTCAGAAAACAATTGATTCCAGGCCGCTGTCTCAGCGGCCTTGTTATTGTGTTCTGTTCTCTTAACTCCGTGTCGCGCAACTCGCGTTGAGCATATCTCGCAAACTCAACAAACATCACAACACTCTGCGTTGACACGCATGTGTGGTGGTGTGATGTTCCGGAGTTGTAAAAAGATCTGCGAATTCGCTCCCAGAGCGCGATCCATCGCTACCCAATGATCCGCGCACCCGTCTCACTCCCCAAGTTGTCACACGAGCCTTGGTGCTTTCCGGTGACAGGCCACGAGCGGGTTCCTGACAGCGCCCTTATGCGCGCCATGAAGTGTCGCATGTTTATTGTTTTCCTTTTGCTTGCGGGTTCGGTTGCGGCGCAACTCGATGCGGGCAACATTATCCGGCGAGTGCAAGTGCGGGTTGCCTTTGGCAGCGGAGTCTGCGATCCGTCTGCTCACGTTACGCTGTGGGGGCACGGCGGTCCCGTGGCCGAAGGCACAGCCAACGACCAGTGCGAAGTGGAGTTCTTCAATGTGCCGGAAGGCGCTTATCACCTGAACGTGTCCGGGAGGAAGTTTGCCAATGCCGACTCGGGCAGCATTCACCTGACCGTCGACGGTCCAACCGAGTTCGAGGCCCAAGCGAAACCAGGGAACGAACTGGATCGCGATTACCGCGTTCCTGCCAGCGCGTTTGTGTCGGCTTCCGATCTTGGCGTCCCGAGCCGCGCCCACAAAGAATTTGACAAAGCGAGGACGTTGATCGGCAAGCAGGAGTTGGCGCAGGCGATTCGAGAGCTGAACAAAGCAATTTCGATCTACCCAGGTTATGCCGTGGCTTACAACAACCTGGGCGTAATTTATTCGCGGCTGGAAGATCCGGTGCGAGAGCGCGAAGCCCTGCAAAAGGCAATCAGCCTCAACAATCATTTTGCGCTGGCTTATATCAACTTGGGGAAGATGAACATTGCAGCGGGCGATTTTCCGGCAGCGGAAAGCGCGCTTGACAAGGCTTCAACGCTCACACCACCCGATTCCATGACCCTGATCCTGCTCTCCTACGCCGAGTTTATGAACCGGCGTTTCGACGAGGCCATCGTGACCAGTCACAAGGCACATGCGCTGGAGATACCTCACGCCTTCGCGCATCGTGTGGCGGCGCGTGCATTCGAACAGCAGAGGCAGGGAGCGAGTGCGATCGCGGAACTGGAGCTCTTTCTCAAAGAGGAGCCAACTGGCCCGCGTGCCGATGCCGCGCGCGAGGAATTGGAGATCGTGAAAGCCGTTCTTCCCTGAATTACAGCAGTGACTAACCGTGCCGTCGCTGGACCGCACACCCGTTGACGCTCTCCCACGCTCAAATCTATCGTGTTCGTGGGAAGAGACTCGCGAAAGAGGTTGCGTGTGCGCTGGGCTTGTGTATAATCTAACTAACTGGTTAATTAATGGCAAAGCTTTTCAATCCTCGAAATGTCCTGCCGCGCCGCATGGGTTCCCGCGGCCAGCCCGAGGAAAGCCGCGCCGCCATCCTGCAGGCGGCGGCGCAGGAGTTTGCCGAGTACGGCATCGCCGGAGCCCGCACCGACGCCATTGCCCGCGAGGCCCGCGTCAACAAGGCGCTGCTGTATTACTACTTCAAGGACAAAGAGACGCTTTACGCCGCGGTGCTCGATGATGCCTTTTCCGGTTTGAAAACTACGGTATTCCGTGTGCTCGACGGCGACCTGCCGACGCGCGAGAAGATGATGGCCTATGCCGGCGCATATTTCGATTTCATTGCTTCCAACCAGATCTATCCGCGGCTGATGCAGCGCGAGATGATGCGGGCGCGCGAAGGCCAGTCCCAGAACATCGACAAAGTGATCAAAAATTATATCCAGCCGATTTTTGCCCGTGTCGGCGAACTGATGCGCAAGGGAATTGCGGACGGCGAATTTCGTCCGGTCAACCCCGCGCACTTTGTCCCCTCGATGGTCGCCATGATCGTTTTCTATTTCAGTAGTGCCCCCATGATGCAGAAGATTGTCGGATTCAATCCCCTGACAGCGGAGCGGATCGCCGAGCGGCGCGCCGCAGTCCTGGATTTTATTTCCGCGGCGTTGTTCCGCTCAGAACGCCAAAGCACGCCGCGCAAGGAGCACGCTCATGAGCGCGCGTAACAAATTTATTATCCTTCTCGGAATCATCTTCGTGATTGCCGCGACCTACTACTTTCTCTCCGCCGACCACTCGCGCGATCTGGTCTTGATCGGCACAGTCGACGCCAACCAGGTAATCGTGAGCGCGCAGGTCGAAGGCCGCATCCAGAAGTTGCTGGTGGATGAAGGCACGCCGGTCAAAGCTGGAGATTTGATCGCCGTCCTTGACCCCTCCGAGTTGCAGGCGCAAGAAGCCGCGTCCACGGCGACGATCGCCAGCTTGCAACACAAAGTCGCGGAGATGAAGGACACCGAACAATCGACTTCGGGCTCAACTTCGAGCGACGTAGCGAACGCGCAGGCCAAGCTGTCGTCGGCGAAAGCACAACTGCTGCAGGCAAAAGCCGCGTTGGACCGCACCGCGAGCGACAGTCGCCGCGCCATCGAACTGGCCAAGGCGGGAATCACTTCGGATCAAGAGCGCGTGCAGGCCGAAACCAATTTACAGGCCGCACAGGCGACGGTTCAGGCCCAACAGGAACTGGTCAAGGCCGCGGAAGCCGATCTGAACTCCGCCGTCGCGCGCACTCATCAGGCGAATGCGGCGAAGAGCACCGTGGCCTCCACAGAGGCTGATCTCAAGAATGCAGTGGCGCTGAAAAATCAGGCCGCCGTCCGGTTGGGTTATACGAACGTATACGCCCCCGTGAGCGGGACAGTTTCCGTGCGCGCGGCACGCCAGGGAGAAGTAGTCAATATCGGTGCGCCGATCGTCACCATCGTCGATCTGAACGATACCTGGGCGCGAGTCGCAATCCCGGAGACTTACGCCGACCATATCGGATACGGCGATGTACTGCGCGTGCGCCTGCCAGGTGGAACCGTCTCCAGCGGCAAAGTATTTTTCAAAGGCGTGGAAGGCGACTTTGCTACGCAGCGCGATGTGAGCCGCCGCAAGCGCGATATCAAAACCATCGTGCTGAAAATCCGCATGGACAATCCCAAAGGCGCATTCGTCCCCGGCATGACTGCGGAAGTGCTGGTTTCGCCAGAGCAATTAAAAGGCGGCAATACGCAGAGCGCCGCAGCCGCGGAGCAGCGATGAAGGCCGACGAAACTCCAATAACGAACGGCGCGACAGGCCCGCTGGCAACTGGCTTCGGGCTGGAGAAGCCCGTCTACGATCCCACCGCGCCGTCGGCCATCGAAGTTCAGCACATCGTCAAGAAGTACGGCAACTTCACCGCGGTCGACGACGTTTCGTTCACCGTGAAGGAGGGCGAGATTTTCGGGTTGCTCGGCCCCAACGGAGCAGGGAAGTCGACGCTGATCCGCATGATGACCACGCTGATCCCGATTACCTCCGGCACGGCGCGTATCGGCGGTCATGACGTTGCCAAAGAGCCGAACGCGGCGCGGAGAATGATTGGCGTGATTCCGCAGGCGCTGACCAGCGATCTCGACTTGACCGTCGAAGAGAACATGAATATTTACGCCAAGCTCTACGACGTCCCGGCGAAAGAGCGCAAGAAGTCGATCGAAGAACTCCTGGAACTTGTCGACCTGACAAAGTGGCGCGACGCAGCCACGAAAACGCTCTCCGGCGGCATGCGCCGGCGACTCGAAATTGCCCGCGGCCTGGTGCACCATCCTAGAATCTTTTTTCTGGATGAACCCACGACTGGACTGGATCCCGTCTCCCGCGTTGCTGTCTGGGAGATGCTGGGAAACATCAAGGCACATCGGCAACTTACCATCTTGATTACGACGCACTACATGGACGAGGCTGACCGCTTGTGCGATCGCATCGCCATTGTCGATCACGGCAAACTGGTCGCGCTCGACGCCCCCATGGCTCTGAAAGCGAGCGTGCCGGGATCGAATGTGATTGAAGCGCAATTCGAGAATCCTCCCGCCGATTGGGAGCAGCGCCTGCACACGCTCAACGAAGTCACTTCGGTGCAGCATGAAGGCGCCGGCATGTATCGGGTGCTCACCGGCAACGGTTCGCGCACCACCACGGAAATGGTCGAGATGGCCGTAGCGAGCAAAGTGCAGGTGAAGTCGCTCTCGGTGCAGAACACGACTCTGGACGACGTCTTCGTGCATTACACCGGAAGACAGCTGCGCGACGAACTGCAAAAGGCGTATGCCTTCGTGATGCCGCAGCGACCGGGGTTGCAGCCATGAACAGAATGATGGCCATTGTCGAGCGCGAAATGCGCAAGTTCTTCCGCTCGCCGGCGCTGATGCTGGCCTCCATGATTTTTCCGCTGGTTCAGTTGATCATCCTGGGCAACGCGTTCGGCGGAAAAATCCGTGATGCCCGCGTCGCCATCGTCGACCAGGACGGCGGCCCTCAGGCATTGCGGGTCCGCGAAGCATTCGATTCTGTGCGCGCGAATATTCGCACCTTCCTCCCGATCTCTTATGACAGCGAGAAGCAGGCCATGGAAGATGTGCGCAATGGCAAGCTGGAAGGCGCGGTGATTATTCCGCCGCAGTTTTCGCGGCGCGTGTATGAACAGAACCATCCGCAGATCGCTCTGGTCGTCGACAACAGCGACAACTTCATGAGCTCGGCGGTCGAATCGGAACTCACGGATCTGACCAACTCGCTGAACCAGCCTACGGTCTCCCCCCGCATTCTGCAGCAAACCGCGCTCGGTATCGTCGAACTCTATCCCTACATCGAATACATGAAGTTTCTGCTGCCCGGTTCGCTGGCGCTGGCGATGTTTGTGTCGGTCATGATCGGCGGCGGCATGCTCTACATCGACGACAAGGCGCGCGGCGTGCACGAGGGCTACCTGGTCACGCCGATCACCAAGCTCGAACTGGTCCTGGGCTTGAACCTCGCCGGCGCGATCAAGGCCGTGATGACGGGCGTGATCATTGTGATCATCGGCTCTCTGATGGCGGGGGTAGGCACAATCTTCAATCCCGTCACCGATCTCGGACTACTGATTATGATCGTGCTTACGTCGCTGGCCTTCAACACGATGATGTTTCCGCTGATGGTGCGCATCGAAGATCCACTGGTTCCGCGCGCCATGTTCGGTATTCTCAACACACTGCTGTTCTTCCCCAGTGGTGCGGTCTATCCCATCCAGGCATTTCCTCCGTGGCTGCGCGTGATTGCGAAGTGCGACCCGTTCACCTATGCGGTAGACGGCTTCAAGTGCCTGCTGCTGAAAGAGACAACCCTTTCTGCGGTTGGCGGAGACATGCTCTTCCTCTCGATCTTCGCCGCGGTCACGCTGGGCATCGCAATTCCGTTGTTCAAACGAACCCTGTAAAACATTGAGTAATCGGGCAATTTAGTAATTGTGTAATTTTCAGGCCGCGGCCATACGCGCTTCTAAATTACAAAATTACTAAATTACACAATTACTCAATGCCCCTCCGTCCGTTATGCTAGAGAGGTATGACACTGCTGGATGCCGAAGAGTACGACCCGCAAAAAGCGCGGAAACGTAGGATGCGAATCATTTCGGCAATCGCGATTCTGGTGATTGTCCTGGCCCTGGGCTGGTGGTTCCGCTACTGGCCGGAGGAACGCATCGTCGGCCACTTCTTCGATGCCTTGCAGAAGCAGGATTACAAGACGGCCTATGGCATCTGGATGCACGATCCGCAGTGGGCACAACATCCCGACGAACATCCGAAATATCCATACAACGATTTCTATCGGGATTGGGGGCCTGGCGGAGAGTGGGGCCTGATCAAGACCCAGAAGGTGTATGGCGCGAGCGCCTGCCCCGGTGGTGGCAGCGGCGTGGTCGTGGATGTGATCGTGAATGACCGCACGGAGCACGCGCAGGTGTGGGTAGAGAAGTCGGATCACACGCTAAGCTATCCGCCGTGCGAACTGATTTTCCACTAACGTTACACCTGCGCTGGCGTTATACCTGCGCTTGCCCGAGCGATTCCAGGGTTTTCGTCAGACTAGCATCATCGCTGACATTCAGGCAGGTCTTCGAGCGATCAATCTGCCGCATCAGCCCGCACAGCACTTTGCCCGGCCCAACTTCGATAAAAGTCTGCACGCCTTGCGCAATCAGCAAACGCATGCATGCGTCCCACTTCACCGCTCCCGTGACCTGCCGCAAAAGCGTGTCGCGGGCGCGCAGATCGTCGGTCACCAGTTCGGCATCCACGTTGCACGCGACAGGATAGACGGGCTCTTGCAGCTTGAGAGCGTTGAGATCGCCCTGCAGTCGATCTTGCGCCGGCTTCATCAGCGAACAATGGAAAGGTGCGCTGACGGGCAACAGCTTGGCGCGCTTGGCGCCGCGTTCGTCCGCCAATTTCGCAGCGCGCTCCACCGCGGCGGTATTGCCGGAGATGACGATCTGCTCCGGCGAATTAATGTTGGCAGGTTCACAAACTTCCCCCTGCGCGGCATCCTGGCAGACCGCGGTGACTTTTGCGGGATCCATGCCGAGGATGGCAGCCATCGCACCCACCCCCACCGGTACCGCTTCCTGCATATATTTGCCGCGGTTGCGGACGGTGTGGACGGCTTCCGCAAAGCTGAAAGTCCCCGCAGCGACGTGCGCAGAGTATTCGCCAAGACTGTGACCCGCGACGTAGCTGGGCTTGGGAATGTGCGTCTCCAACACCCGCAGCACTGCGATCGAGACCGTCAGAATCGCCGGCTGCGTGATCTCCGTCAGACGAAGCTGATCTTCGGGCCCCTCGAAGCACACGGTGGAGAGCTTGTAGCCGAGCGCCTCGTCGGCTTCTTCGAACGTACGGCGGGCGACCGGATACCTCTCGGCCAAATCTTTGCCCATGCCGACGGACTGCGAGCCTTGGCCAGGGAACAGCAATGCAATTGTGTTTTCAGGCATGAAGTAATTGGGCGATTGGGTAATTTGATAATTGTGTAATTCTCAAGGGCACCCAAGAGCTTTCCCCAATTACACAATTACCCGATTACTCAATTACCCGATTTCAACCGACGCTGGCCGCACCGCAGCCAAGCCGCGCTCAATCGATCCGTTGATCCCGCGCTCCGAGAATTCCGCCGCCACGCGCACCGCATTCTTGATCGCGTTGGCGTTCGACGAGCCATGCGTGATGATGCACGCGCCCTTCACGCCCAACAGCGGCGCGCCGCCGTATTCCGTGTGATCGAGCCGCTTCTTGAAATCGGTGAACGCGCTCCGCGAGAGTAACGCTCCCACTTGCCGCGTGATGGTCGCCTTTAGCGATTCCTTCAATGCCGTCCGGACCAGATTGGCCACGCCTTCGGAAATTTTCAGCGCAACATTGCCCACAAATCCGTCGGCCACGATCACGTCGACCTGCCCGTTGTACAAATCGCGCCCTTCCACGTTGCCCACAAAGTTCAGCGGAAGCTGTTTGAGCAACTGGAAGGACTGACGCGTAAGGTCGTTCCCCTTGTTTTCCTCTTCGCCAATGGAAAGCAATCCGACACGCGGCCCCACCGTTCCGGCCTTCTTCCCGAACATCGCACGAAAATAAATGTCGCCCATCACCGCAAACTGTTCGAGATTCTGGGGCGTGCAGTCGACATTCGCACCCACGTCGAGCAGCATTGCAGGATTCCCCGGTGCGGTGGGGAAGACCGCGGCCAGCGCTGGACGATCCACGCCCGGAACCGCGCCCAGCACGACTTTCGCCGTAGCCATGGCCGCGCCGGTGTTGCCCGCGGTCACGAAGCCCGCTGCCTGTCCCTCGCGCACCATACGCAAGCCGACGCGCATGGAGGAATCGCGCTTGGCGCGAATCGCCTCCACTTTATCTTCCATGGTGATGATTTCGCTGGCGTGAACGATTTCTATAGGCAGGCGCGCGGCCGCCGAGTGGCGATCCAATTCCGCCCTGACCACAGTTTCCGGGCCGACCAGCAGCACCCGCACGCCGTATTGACGCGCCGCCTGTATGGCGCCCTCAATCTCAGGCTTGGGAGCGCGATCCGAACCCATCGCATCCAGCGCGATCACGCTAGGCATGGTATCTATAGTTAGCTGGCTTCTTTAACGTCCAGGACTTCGCGTCCCTTATAGTAACCGCACTTGGGGCAAGCGCGATGCGGCATTTTTTTCTCGTGACAGTTGGGGCACTCGGAAAGGCTATGGCTCTTTAGTGCGTCGTGAGCACGCCGGGTGGAAGTGCGCTTCTGGGAGTGTCGCCGTTTTGGATTAGGCATGGTATTAAATTCCTCTCGCAGAAAAGCTGTCAGCTTTCAGCTGTCAGTTCCTGAACTCTATGATGATTGCCGGTTGCTAACTACGAAAACCTAACTTCCACTAACGCCTCAATCATCGACAGCGCGTCTGTAGCTGAAAGCTGA
>Ga0182024_10008972_pt1 | contig 20856 bp, 7 predicted proteins | sample P32metaG_FD_120480 | JGI IMG/M metagenome (GOLD analysis project Ga0182024, IMG submission 120480) | Permafrost microbial communities from Stordalen Mire, Sweden - P3-2 metaG (Illumina Assembly) | ecosystem: Environmental > Terrestrial > Soil > Wetlands > Permafrost | place: Sweden: Stordalen...
ACGTTGATGAAGGTCTGGGATGCTGACCTGGACCTGCATGCGCTTGCGGCCCAGGCCCCGCGCATCAGTGATCTAGCGCGGATTGAAGCCTACGTTCGGGATCATCTACCGGGCGGGATGATGTTGCAGCGCGAACTTATCTCCGCTGCAATCGCAAAGTTGAAGAACGCGGGCTGCGTGTTGGGCCCGGTGACCGCGTGCGGGTTCGTCTTCGTGGCACCCTGCTGGCGGAGGCTGTTTCTCGTTTTAGCCGGTAGCACATCGATCGAGTGGCATTCGATTGAGACGCTAAAGGAACAGTTGAACTGGACCCAGAACTCTGCCATTCGTGGGGTTGTCAAGCCAAAGCGAACGCCGAGGCAAAGCTCGGTCGTTTGCGCCACACCCAAGCACGAGGTCATCGAAGCGCTCCGCTGGGCACGCCAATTGATCGTGTCTGGTCGTGCCCAGCCGCACGAAATTGCGATTGTCGCGGCGGCGACTGAAGACTGGGACGAGGATTTTCGAGTACTCGTGGCAGACAGCCAGTTGCCTCTCCATCTGGTCCACGGTCGCAGCGCAACCTCGACCTTCCCCGGTCAGCAGGCCGGCTCGCTCGCCACCGTCCTGCTTGAGGGGCTGAGCCACGATCGCGTGGTCCGGGCGTTGCGCCTTCTGCACAGCACTCCAAAGTTGAAGAGCTTGCCGAGTGACTGGTACACAAACCTAGATCCGGATGCGCCGCTGTTGAAACTCGGTCACTGGCAGGTCTCTCTGGACAAGCTCGCAGAGGAACCCGAGAGACCGGATTTTCGCCCAACCTTGCTACCCATTCTCGACCTCCTGTCGAAAGGCGCTCCGGCGGCGGAGCAAGTTGGGGAGGAGCTGCTATCCGGCCAGGCACGAGCCATCTGGCGGCGAGCGCTGCTGGATGGACCGCCGGAAGCGCTCATGACGACGATCGGGCAGGTTCGCGTCCCGGATGAATCTGATCCGAACGCGAACATCATTTGGGGACCGGCTCACGCCGTTGCAAGTGCTCCGCGTCCGTTCACATTCATGCTGGGCCTCACCAGCCGTAATTGGCCTCGGCAGGGTCGAGAGGACGCCCTTCTTCCGTCGCACATTCTGGATCCGGTATCGCTGGAGCCGGCGAGCGTGACGGTGCAGGACAGGACTGACTTCGCCTTGCTGCGTGATGCTGCTAAAGAGATCGTCTATTCGCGCAGTCGCCGGGACAGCGAGGGACGACTGCTTGGGACCAGCCCCTTAGCACCCTCCGAGCTAGTATCGCAACATTTGCAAAGGTCGCGGATACCACAACACGCGTTTAGCGAATCCGATCGCCTTCTGGCGCGACGGCAGGAGTTTTCTGAGACTGAAAAAGCAAAGTCGGCAGTCGCCTGCTATCGAGATTGGCGCAGTCTAAAGATTACGGCTCATGACGGTCAGCTGAATTCCGGGCATCCGGTGATCGAGGCGGCGATTGCCCGTGCGCACTCGGCGACGTCGCTCCGCCGAATGCTGACCGACCCACTTGGATTCGTTTGGGGTTACGCACTCGGCTGGAAGCCGCCATCCCCATTGTCACAGGAAGAGCCCCTCGCTCTCGACAACCCGACGTACGGCACCCTGGTACACGAATTGCTGCGTCTGACGGTTGCATCGCTCGAATCAAAAGGAGGGTTCGCGGCAGCCACGCGGATGCAGGTCGAGTCGGCCCTCGCGGAAGCTGCCAGCCAAGTCGCACTCGACTGGGAATTGACGAAGCCGCTGCCACCCAGCCTGCTCTGGCACCGCACATTGACGGAAGCCCGCGAAACGGCATTATCCGCCCTGTTGTGGCCGTTGCCTAAGTTCAAGGATCAGAAGACATACGTTGAGGTCCCGTTCGGAGGACTGGAGGGTGGCGAAGACAAAGCCCCTTGGGATCGAAATGCTCTTGTGGCCATTCCCGGTTCGGATCTCAAACTTCGAGGCAAGATTGACCGCCTCGATCTCGATGCCAAATTGACAAACTCCCGCGTGATCGACTACAAGACCGGGCGCTGTCCGGACGAAGAACCTGGCCTGAAAAACGGTGAGGAGTTGCAACGCTGCCTCTACGCAGCGGCCGTCAAGGCACTTCTGGCACAGGTTACAGCGGTCGAGGCGGCGTTGCTTTACCCGGGGCCAGAGGGGAATCTGTTCTCGCTCTCCGACCCGAGCGTACAAACCAAGGAACTTATACGCTTCCTTCAACTTGCCGAGCAGCTGCTTCGGGCGGGGCGATCCGTTTTCGGTACGGGAGCGGAGAGCCGCTACAACGACCTTGCTTTTGCCCTTCCCGCAAACGCGGAGGGTGTGTATTTCTCGCAGAAGGCTGCGGCGCGGGACGCCATGGTCGGAGATTTACGCGGCCTCTGGGGAGAGAACTGATGCCGGGGTTGAGCGACACAAAACATCGGCGGCGTGCGCTGACCGATCATACATCGACACTGCTTGTGGAGGCGGGGGCTGGAACGGGTAAAACCTCCCTGTTGGCCGGACGGGTAGCGTTGCTTCTAGCCTCGGGAGTCCATCCTCGCAACGTTGCAGCAATTACCTTCACCGAACTGGCTGCCAGCGAGTTGCTGCAAAGGATTCAAGAGTACGTTCGGGAGCTTGTGAGCGGGAACGTTCCCGAACCCCTACAGATTGCAATGGCAGAAGACTTTGCGGACGGACAGTCGGAACCTCTTTCATTGGCTGCATCCGCCGCAGAGGGGCTCACAGACAAGCAGATGGAATCCCTTTCATCCGCGGCTGGCGCGTTGGACGAATTGACCTGCACGACCATCCATGGCTTCTGTCAGAGGCTGACTACACCCTACCCCATCGAGGCAAATGTCGATCCTGGCGCGGTAATGATGGACGAGGGCGAAGCCGATCTGAACCACAAGACTTTGCTGCGGCAGTGGCTCCGTAAACGCCTGGAGGGGCCGCAGGCGGACGATCCACTCGCAGAGCTGTTGGTGATCGAAGGAGACGTGGGTCTAACGCTGGTAGAGCAACTGGCCGAAGCACGCCGAGCTCGTCGGACGGCACGCGCGCCGCAACCGAAGTTATCACAAAAACATATCGACGAATTCCGCAAGTCGGTCACTTCGTTCCGAAAATGGTATGCAGGATCACAGAGTCAGGGTCTTGAAGAACTCACAACGGGGCAATACATCTCTGGATTCGAGAAGCTTGCCGCCCTATACACCGATGGCTATCGCGTGGAGACCAGCTTTCGACAGTTGTGGGGTTATGCGCATCCACCGCAGATTTCGGCGATGAAGAAGAATTCATACAAGCTCACGTCATACAAGTGCAAAGGAAGATGGAGGGACGCAGCGAAATGTACCGGCCAGTCGCAAGCCAAAGCCGATCGATATAACGACGAAGCCTCCGCCCTTTACGGCAAAGTTGCGGAGTCTCTTCAGACACTGGTTGGCCTGGCTGCTGAGTCCGCGCAGTCGCAACTGATTTCAGCCCTCGATGATTTTCAGACTTCTTTCCGAGTGTTCAAGCGGGAATCCGCACTGCTCGATTTCGATGATCTCCTTTACTTTGCCCGCGACCTGCTGCGAACGCACCCCGCCGTTCGTGCCGCGCTCGCAGATCGTTACCAAAATATCTTGGTTGATGAATTTCAGGACACGGACCCGCTGCAGTCCGAGATCTTGTTCCTATTGTGCGGCGAAGACGGCGCCGATAGACCCTGGCCCGAACAGCGGCTGCGGCCAGGGCAACTGTTCCTGGTCGGAGACCCGAAACAATCGGTTTACCGGTTTCGCCGTGCGGATATCCGGTCCTACAAACAGGCGAAAACTGCAATCCAGAGACAATGGCCCGACAATATCCTTCCCATCACAGATAATTTCCGCTCGCGGGGACCGATCCTCGATTTCGTCAATCAACGCTTTGCTGCTCCCTTGAGCGCAATCGGGTACGAACCGTTGGTCTCGACCGTCACATCCAGCAGCAAAGACGCGGTCTCCATTGGACGCATCCCGATCGGCACAGAAGGCTCGGAGTACAAGGTGTACGAGTGGCGCGGACTTGAAGCGCAAGCAGTAGCCGAGCTTTGCCACAAACTGATCGGAAGATTCACCTTGCGTGAAAAAAACGAATTGGTTCCCTGCCGTCCCGGTGACATCGCTCTACTGGCTCCAACCGGAACGGACCTCTGGATATTCGAGCGGGCTCTTGAGGACATGGACATCCCCATTGCTACCCAGGCCGGTAAGGGATTCTTCATCCGGCAGGAGGTTCATGACTTGGTGGCCATAGCTCGGATTCTTTCGAACAGTCGGGACACGCTGGCGTTGGGAGCGCTGCTTCGTGGACCACTGGTCGGACTTACCGAGCAGGAACTCTTGGACATAGTTCCCGGATTGCCACAACGTGAGGGCGAGTACGGACGATTACGGCTTTGGACTGACGCAGCCGAAATCAATCATCCGCTTGCGGCAGAAGTCATGCGAGTCCTTCAGGGTCTCGGGCGAAAAGCGTATCAAACTTCGCCCTTTGACGTCTTGTCCGCGGCCGTGGAAGAGCTTCATGTCCGGGCGATACTGGCCCAGCGGCACCCACGCTATGTGGAGCGCGCCCTGGCCAACGTCGAGCGCTTCCTCGAAATGGCAAAGCCATATTCCGTGCGTGGCCTGCGCGTTTTTGCGGACGACATGACGCGACTTTGGGAAGAGGGTGAACGCGAAGTCGAAGGGCGAGCTGACGCTTCCCGCGACGCCGTGCACATCGTTTCTATTCACAGCGCCAAGGGGCTGGAGTGGCCGGTCGTGATCCCGATCAACCTGGTGACAATTATGCGATCCGCCAGTGGAGTGCTTCACCGGGCATCAGACGATACCTTGCATTTCGGCCTGAGGACCTTAAACCCGCCAGAGTACGACTTGCTCAAGGAGGTCGAGAACCGCGAGCTCGGCGAAGAGCGCATCCGACTGCTGTACGTTGCTTGCACGCGCGCACGAGACCTGCTCGTCTTCCCCCACTATTTGGGTAAGTTGGGGCACTGCTGGCACACGCAAGTGGATTTGCAGCTGCACCATCTGCCTGAGTTCCCGACTGCAGACCTGAAGAAAGCGGATCGCCAGCCAGTGGTGGCAGCGTTGAATGAGCAGACAGCCGAGGTCTTCCGCCAAGAGGCATTCAGGCTTGTAGAACGAACGAGGAAGATCCAGTGGATCCAGCCGAGCAGAGTCGAAATCGAGGAGGTCCCGCTACCCGTCCCTCCGGATGACGAATTGGCGGAACCCTCTCCAGATGTCCGCGGCAGTGCCGTCCGGGGAAGGGTATTGCACAAAATGATGGAGGAGATCCTTCTGGAGGAAACCCCGGACGACGAAACTAGTTTGCGGACTCGATCCGCTGAACTGCTCCGGCAGCTTGGCGAGAAAGATCATCCTGATCCCTCGGAGGGGCCATCGTCTCAGGAAATCGCTTCCACAATCGGCCGCACCCTTCAATTGCCAGTCGTGGCACAGTGTCGTCCCCTGCTGCGACCGGAGCTGGGAGTATTCCAGCTAAGGGCTGCTGGGAACGGCAAAGCGACGGCAATAACCGGCATCGTCGATGCAATCACCCAAGGTAAGGAGGGAAGGCCGGAGGTTGTTATCGACTGGAAAAGCGATGTGGCCCCTGCACCCGAGACGCGCCAGCACCACGCTGCTCAAGTTCGTGAGTATCTGGATTGCACCGAAGCAGCGCGGGGATTGGTTGTATATATGACGACTGGGGAAGTGCAAGAAGTCGTTAAGCAAAGTTTCGTCGGAGAGGTTTCGGGTTAACCTTTGTTTTTCGCCGTCGCTCGGCTAACATCAAGGGTTCCAAGCACTTCCCACATCTGAAATCGGAGAGAACGCTGACATCCCGGTGTGACTTTAATGATCTGTGAGACAACTATTAGATACCGGGCAGATATTTCCGCGGGGGCATTGAAAGTCCCAGAAACCCGCGTTATCGCGGATCTTCTCCTCCGTGGCATAGATGAAGAAGGCTGGAAGCGTGCCGTGATCAGCGAAAACGTTTTGCAAGCCCATAGCCCAGCTACGGCGGTCCGACTCGCTCGGCTGATCAAGGCTCGACTAGCTCTGATGGACGCCGAACTCTGGACGATGATCTGCGAAGGCACTGGCGTCGTGGCTGTGCACGCGGCGCTAGCAGCGGCGGTCAAGCACTCGCTCCTGCTTGGAGATTTCCTCGATCTAGTTGTGCGTGAGCAGTACCACCTGTTTAGCCCTGCCCTCTCAAACATGCTGTGGGACGACTACCTCAGCGACTGCCGAGGCCGTGATCCTGAGATGCCGGAATGGACCGAGTCCACGCGCCGCCGCCTGAGGTCATCGGTTTTCCAAACGCTTGCGCAAGCTGGTTTCATCGAAAACACGAAAACATTGAAGCTGCAACCAGTTCACATCGCCCCGCAGGTGCTTCGGTACCTGACCAACCGAAACGAAGAATATGTGCTCCGCTGCATTCAGGTGTCACCGTGAGTAACCTGTTGACCGAACGGTTGAATAAGATTCTGGCGAGGGTCGTCTCTAACGACTTCCTCAAGGGAACCGGGATCGGTAACGAGATTGCCTTTTATATCTTCGACTATCCGCCCGAAGATGAGCTGCGGGTACGAGAGCACGTTCGCTTCCTGCTGGAACATATTCCGAAGCAAAAGCCGGGGTTGCGGGTCGAGCACATAAACCTGTTCGATTTTGTGCTCGATTATCTAAAGAGTCGCAACTTGCTCGACAAAGTGATCACGATGCAGCGGGAAAGAGGCGACGCGGCCCTCCTCAAGGCCCTGTCGGGGCCGTTGGACGAGAATAAGATTGCCGCCCACTTTGCCGCGGTGGCCGAGCCGGGGCAGCACGATCTGGTGATCCTATCCGGCGTTGGCAGTGTCTGGCCACTCCTTCGGTCGCACACGCTTCTCAATAATCTGCACCCGATTATGGGGCGCACGCCGCTCGTCATGTTTTACCCAGGCCGCTATGACGGGCAGTCGCTACGTTTGTTCGGCAAGTTAAAAAACGCGAACTACTATCGAGCCTTTAAGTTAGTTCCGTAAAGAGGCCCAAATGATGCAGATTCAGAACCTTTTTGAACGTGATATCTTCCGCCCGATTAATGGCGTCGTGAAAGCGGATCAGCTAGATGACACCTCGGTGTGGCAGGAGTTGGACGAGTTCGTGGTCACTAAGGAACTGGACCAGCACTTTCGCAATTTCTTTTCGCACTATTGCGATGCCATCAAGCGCAAAAACGATCCCGACGTGTCCGGCAGGATTGGAGTCTGGGTCTCCGGCCTTTTCGGTTCCGGCAAATCCCACTTCATCAAAGTACTGTCCTACCTTCTTAGCAATCGCACACACACGCACAATGGCCAGAGCAAGAAGGCCGTTGAGTTCTTCGAGAGCAAAATCAAGGATGCCATGCTCTTTGGCGACATCAAGAGGGCCGTCGCCTCGAATACCGATGTGATTCTTTTTAACATCGACAGCAAGGCTGGCCCCATGGCTGGTCGCGATGCGATCCTCACCGTGTTCCTGAGAGTCCTAAATGAGATGCAGGGCTACAGTGGAGACTACCCGCATATCGCCCACATGGAACGTTACTTGGAAAGTAAGGGGAAGCTCGAGAAATTCGAAGACGCTTTTCGCGAGGCGACTGGGTCAGAATGGATCAAAGAACGGGACGCATACCAATTCCTTCGTGATGACGTCATCAAGGCCCTTACCGCCACGCTCAGCCTCAGCGTCGAATCTGCAGAGAAGTGGGTTGACGGAGCCGAGAGCAGCTTTGCCCTCACCATCGAGAATTTCTGCAAGTGGGTTAAGGAGTATCTTGATTCAAAAGGCTCAGATCACCGCCTTATCTTCCTAGTCGATGAAGTCGGCCAGTTTATCGGCGCAGATTCGCATCTAATGCTTAACTTGCAAACGATCACTGAGGAACTCGGCACAATCTGCGGAGGCCGGGCATGGATCGTCGTGACTTCCCAGGAGGACATCGACTCTGTGGTCGGTGAAATGAAGCAGAGTAAGGCAAACGACTTCTCTAAAATTCAGGGTCGTTTTAGGACCCGTCTCTCTCTCTCCAGTGCTAACGTCGACGAAGTCATCCAGGCTCGTTTGCTTGCCAAACGCCCTGAAGTGGTGGATGAGCTTCAAACCCTCTTCAACGAGAAGGGCGATATTCTCAAGAACCAACTGACGTTCACCAACTGTGGCATGACGCTGAAACCCTACAAGGATGCTGAGGATTTTGCCAAGGCGTACCCGTTTGCGCCATATCAATTCCAGCTTGTGCAGAAGATCTTCGAAGCGATTCGCAGGGTTGGGGCCACAGGCCTCCACCTGTCTCGGGGCGAGCGGTCTACCCTCGATGCCTTCCAGTCGGCAGCCAAAGATGTCGCCTTGCAAGAAGTTGGAATCCTCGTTCCACTTTATCGCTTTTACCCATCGATTGAGAGTTTCCTTGACACGGCAATTAAGAAAACCATCGACCAGGCACAGGAAAACGGAAGCCTTGAGCACCCATTCGATACGAACTTGCTCAAAGTGCTTTTTCTCATCCGCTATGTGGAAGAGATCAAAAGCAACGTCGATAACCTGGTGACGCTCTGTATGGAGGAGATCGACGCTGACCGGCTCGCCTTACGCGGGAAGATCGAAGCGAGCCTTGCACGGTTGGAGAAAGAAACCCTCATCAAGCGCAGCGGCGATGTCTACTACTTCTTGACCAATGAGGAGCGGGACATCAACAAAGAAATCAAAGCCGTTGAACTCTCCGGCGGGGAGGAAACCAAACTTCTTGGCGAGATGATTTTCAACGATGTGCTCAAGGAGCAGCGTAAGTACCGCTATCCCGTCAACAAGATGGACTTCACGTTCAATCGGATTTGCGACCTGAATCCGATTGGAAACCGGGTTGACGGGGCGCTGCTGGTCTCCGTTATCACGCCGCTCAACGATGATTACGAGTCCTACGAAAATTCCAAATGTATCTTGGAGAGCAGTGGCGAAGGTGGGCACATCATTATCAAGCTCGGTAACGACGAGAGCCTCGGCCGTGATCTACGCACCTGCATCCAGACCGAGAAATACGTCCGTCACAAGAACGACGGTTCACTCCCCGAATCGGCAAAGCGTATTTTGCGCAGTTTCTCAGAGGACAATCAAGAACGCCGTAACGGTTTAGTCACTCTGATCACGGATATGATCGCTGAGGCTGACTACTACGCCGCGGGTCAAAAGCTCAAGCTGAAGGCTACAGCCGCAATGGCCGCACTCAATGAAGCGCTTCAATACCTTGTTGAGAACACCTTCACCAAGATGGGGTACTTGAAAGTCCTCTGTCAGGAGCCGCTCAAAGAGATCCAAGCGATCCTTCGTAGCAATGACATTGGCACGCAGATGCTTGCACTCAAATCGGAAGAAGGTAACAAGCAGGCGCTGGACGACGTGCGAAACTACGTCGCTCTCATGGCCGGGTCTAACAGGCAGATCATCCTAAACGACATGATCGAGAAACGCTATGCGCTGCGGCCCTACGGCTGGCCGGATGATGAAGTTCTGCTACTGGTCGCCCGACTGCTCGTGCTTGGCGAAATTAGCTTGATGATGGACGGTGCTCTTGTACCCATCGATAAGGCATACGAGGCGATCACGACTCCAGCCAAACGTCGCAAAGTTGTAGTCGTCAAGCGCCAGACCACCGACCCGAAAGCAATCCAGGACGCGCGCAGCCTCGGGAAGGAACTATTCCACGAAATGGGGCCTGACGGTGAAGACGCTGTTTTCTCTTTCTCACAGAACAAGCTGAAGAGTTGGCAGAGTTCGCTGAGTGGCTACAAGCCGTTGGCGGACACCGGTCGTTACCCAGGGAAGGAAGAAATCGCCGATGGCCTGGTCCTGGTTAGGAAACTCCTGGCCTGCGATAGCAGCTACAAGTTCATTGAGCAGTTCAACAGTCAGAAGGCCGATCTCCTTGATCTGGCTGACAGTTTTAATGAGCTCGAACAGTTCTATGAGCAACAGAGGCCGACTTGGGAAAAACTCCGCAAAGCATTTGAACGTTTCCAACTTAACCGGTTAGAACTCGAACGGGAAGCTCAGGCGGGACCTGCTCTGGCACGTATGCAACAGATCCTTGCGGCTTCCAGTCCCTATAGCCTGATTAAAGAGGCCGAGGGGCTGATCACGACGGTTGGCACGGCCAACGCAAACCTCGTGACCGCCCGGCGTATGGAAGCCATCCAGAGAATCGACGACCTTTTGGCCAAGTTGACCGCAGAGGTCGACGCAGCGACGGGGGATGCCGACTTGCGTACTGGGTGCCTCAAGCCACTCGAAACACTCAAAGGCCGCGCACAGACAGAGGAGAGCCTGGCCCACATAACGCAGGCCGAATTGGAAGCTCTAAAGGAGTACGACGCGGCATCCGTCCGGATCGAGGAGTTCGTCAAAAAGTTAACAGAAAGGCGCCCTGAAGAAGGCACTGATTCCCAACCAAAACCAGCACTCAAGAAGAAGCGGGTCGTCGAACCTTCCAAATTGGTCACGACAACCTACTTGGAGAGTAAAGCTGACGTAGACCGCTTTCTTGACAGCCTGCGGACGGAGCTTGAGCAAGCCATAGCCAGCGGCGAACGTATCGAAATTCGCTGAGAAAGATCCACCCCGATGAACCACACCGAGCTCAAGAATTACGCCAGGCAGGCACGCCGCGATTTTATTCAGGCGGTCACGGATCGTGCTGCGTTCTACGGGGTGACCGCTGCGAAGATTGAGTCAGTCACAGTAAAGGGTGACGTGGCAATTATCGTCGGCCATGCCTTTCCCGCCTCGGTCGTTTCTAAGCGAAAGAAGCTGGTCGAGCGAATTGACAGATGCGGGTTCAACCAGACAATGGAGGCGTTAGCCTACACCTGGTTTAACCGCTTCGTCGCCATCCGCTTCATGGAACTCCACGGCTATCTCGAACATGGTTACCGGGTACTTAGTCATCCCGATCCAACGAAGGCAGTCCCTGAGATTCTCGAACTTGCCGAACACGTTGATTTGCCCGGTCTGAGCAAAGACAAGGTCATCGATCTTAAACTTGATGGCAACAAGGAAGCGGAGTTGTACCAGATGTTGCTTCTCGCTCAATGCCACGCACTTCACTCGGCCATGCCGTTCCTGTTCGAGTGGATCGGCGACGAGACGGAACTTGTTCTCCCGGATAATCTGCTGCACTCTGATTCGATTATCCGCAAGCTGGTGAACCAGATTGGTGAAGAGGACTGGCAACAGGTCGAGATCATTGGCTGGCTGTACCAGTTCTACATCTCGGAAAAGAAGGAAGAAGTAATAGGCAAGGAGGTCGCCAGCGCGGACATCCCCGCGGCCACCCAGCTTTTCACCCCAAACTGGATCGTCAAGTATCTCGTACAGAACACTCTCGGTCGGCAATGGCTCGCGACCTACCCTCAGTCAACGCTGCGGCAGCAGCTGGAGTATTACATCGAGCCTGTCGAGCAGACGCCGGAAGTGCAGGAACAACTGAAGGCGATCACCCCAACGAGCTTGAATCCGGAAGAACTGACGCTCCTTGACCCTGCATGCGGCTCGGGTCACATTTTGGTCGAAGCCTACGACCTGTTCAAAGCGATCTACCAAGAGCGTGGATACCGGGGCAAAGAAATCCCGATTTCGATTCTGCAAAAGAACCTGTTTGGCCTCGAAATTGACGACCGGGCCGCTCAGCTTGCCGCTTTTGCTCTAATGATGAAAGCCCGTGCCGACGACCCTCGCATATTCGACAGTGAGGCCAAGCCGAATATTCTTGCGTTTGAAGATAGCCAGCGGATGGATGCTGCCGACATCACCAACGCCCTCAACTCGCCGATCAACAGAGAGGACGTTGCGAGCGAGTATCTGTTCGAGGAAATCCAGGAAGAAAAAGACGGACTCTTCAGCAAGAAAGCATTGGCTGAGAAAAGCCACGTCTCCCAGGCTGATATCGCATGTTTGCTAGAGCTGTTCGAGAATGCCAAGACCTTCGGCTCGCTCATTCGTGTTTCTGACAATCTGAAGCCGAAGTTGCCCGAGATCGAGAAACGGCTTGATAACGTGTTGAAGCACGGCGATCTCACGCACGCTCCCGCCCATGTAATCAAGTCGTTGCTCCAGGCCGCCCGTCTGCTGGTACGGCAGTACGACGCTGTGGTTGCCAATCCGCCGTACATGGGCGGCAAATACTTCGTTGGGATGCTGAAGGACTTCGTGGCCGATCAGTTTAAGGAAGCCAAAGCCGACCTTTACGGGTGCTTCATCCAGCGCAACATGCAATTCGTAAAGCCGAACGGATTCGTCGGAATGATTACCATTCCTAACTGGATGTTTCTGCCATCCTTCGAAGACTTGAGAAAGGGCTTACTGAACAGACAGACGATTGACAGTCTTATTCACAACGGCCGGGGCGTCTGGGGTTCGGATTTCGGAAGCTGCAACTTTGTCATTCGCAATACTAGTATTCCAGCATTCGAGGGGACTTACAGGCGCCTCTTCGATAAGCAGGGCAGCGTGGCGAGCAATGAGCAACTGGAGGAACGGTTTCACACGGCTACAAACTTTCCAGGATCGTCAAACGACTTCAAGCCACTACCGGGTAGCCCTGTTGCTTACTGGCTTAGTGACCGAATTCGGATGATTTTTGCTCAGTCCGTCTTTCTTGGAACGCTCGCCGAACCACGTCAAGGTATGGCGACTGCAGATAATGAGCGATTTCTTCGACGCTGGTTTGAAGTGGCAATCGATACTATTGGTTTCGCATTGAGCAACAGATTAAGTGCGAAGGCATCGGGTAAGTCGTGGTTCCCATATAACAAGGGCGGCGCTTTTCGGCGATGGTACGGAAACAATGAGTTCGTAGTGAATTGGAAGAATGATGGGGAAGCACTCTTTGCGTTCAAGCCCCGTGCGGTGATTAGAAATCCTGAATACTATTTTAGGCAGGGAATCACATGGACGATGACGAGTTCGGTCTATTTTGGAGTGCGGCACTCGGACCCGGGGTTTCTATTCGACGTGAAAGGTTCGTCTTGCTTTGCGCCACCTGGACTACACAACTACGTGCTTGGCTTCCTTGCAACCAAGATTGTGAAACATCTGATTGATGCAACCAATCCGACGACCGAGAATCAGATCGGAAATTTGGCAAACTTGCCTGTTCTTGCGAGCCATATTCACTCTGAGCAGTCCAGAGAGCTAGTTTCCACCGTCGTAGAAGAGTGTGTTGAGATTGCCAGAAGTGACTGGAACAGTCTTGAGACCTCGTGGGACTTCAAAGTACACCCACTTCTCCTGCTCGATCGAGTGAACTCTCTTGAGGACTGCTGGAAGAGGTGGCTGACACAATGTGAGCAGCGTATTGCTCGATTGAAGGAGCTTGAAGAAGCTAACAACCGTATCTTCCTGGAAGCCTATCGGCTGCAAGAGGAGCTTACGCCCGATGTTCCCGACGAGCAGATAACACTCTATCGGCCTAGCCAAGAAGAAGACACAAAGCGAGTCCTTTCCTACGCAATTGGATGCATCATGGGCCGCTATAGCGTCGACAAGCAAGGGCTGATTTACGCACACGGCGGCAATCAGGGCTTCGAAGCCAGTCAGTACAAGACATTCCGGGCCGGCCACGATGGCATCATTCCGCTTCTCGAAGCCGATTGGGGCATCCGGGACGACGCCACTAAAAGCATCGTTGAGTTCATCGGAGTGGCATGGCCGAAGGAACATCTCGAAGAGAACCTGAAGTTCATCGCCGACAGCCTCGGTCCCACCAGCAACGAACAACCACGAGACACGATCCGCCGCTACTTTGCCACCGGATTCTACAAACACCATCTGTCGCCTTACAAGAAACGTCCCATCTACTGGCTCTTCTCTAGCGGAAAAGAGCGCGCCTTTCAAGCCCTTGTCTACCTGCATCGCTACCACGAGGGCACCCTTTCCCGGATGCGGACGGAGTACGTTATACCACTGCAAGGAAAAATCACATCACGCATCGACCAATTTGCAGATGATATCCAGAAGGCGACGTCGACCTCTCACCGCAAGAAAATGGAGAAGGAACGGGACAAGCTACTCAAGCAGCGAACAGAGCTCCAAGTATTCGATGAGAAACTGCGCCACTATGCCGACCAGCGAATCCAACTCGACCTCGATGACGGAGTGAAGGTGAACTATGGCAAATTCGGCGACCTCCTGGCCGAGGTGAAGGCTGTGACCGGAGGGAGCGACGAATGACCGACATCAACAAGATCAACGACGCTCTGGACCGTGTCTTTAACGAAGAGAAGCAACGGATTGTTTTTTGGAACGACCCCGAGTGTGAATTCAAGAATGTCCTACCATATCTGTTGCTCGAAAACGTAACAGTTTTACGATTGGACGAAACGGGTGCATTAGAAGTCAAGGTCCGCATCGAGCGAGACGACCGGGCGGGCCGATACCTGCTCTACTCTCCGACGGAGGAGCCTGACTACGAGCGCGACTGGCTACTCGATATCCGCCTCTACAGCCGCAGTTTCCGGGCGGATCGTGCCTCACTTCTGCTTGACGAACTTGGCCTAGATCAATACTTGCGCCAACAGATAGCTGACCGCAGGAAGTTTTTCGACAACAAGGAACGACTTCAGAAGCTCAAGACCATGGTGCGGCCTGGCGATACCGGCGCTGATCTTGACTGCAAAATGATTGCCGTCGTGGCCAAAGCCGAACAGCCGGAGCTATTCAACATTCTCTGTACACTGTTTCACTCCTACACCGAGGCTGGGGAAGAAATTGACCTTGATACATCTCCAGCAACCTGGTCGCAGATCGAGAAATTTGAACTGGACGGGCCGTTTTGGGAGATGGTCAAAGCGACTTTCTGGTACGCTGACGATGCTCCGAGCCTCAAGAAGTTCCTGATCCGCCTGTTCGTTACTGACTATGCCCATCACCTGAAGGCGAACCTATCTAGGGCACTCGAACATCTTGTACTGCCCCCTGCGGGCGGTCGGAACGCAGTCGTCTGTCTTGCTCAATGGCGGGACAGCAGTAGTAAAGGAAGCAGCTACGACAGGCTTTCCGCAGAAGTGGCGGCACTCATCAAGCTGGAGGACCACCTGACCGGTTTGGAGATCGACGATCAAGTCGACATTATGACATTCCTCGCCGTCGAGAAGAGCATTGCGAGCGGCCTGCGCGAGCGAGTGCATAGCACTGCCGAAATGGTTAACACAGACGATGTGCGAGCCATCGCCACTCGCAGGCAAGCTGGCCATTGGGCTTCGCCCAATGCTGTTGGTGCTCCGGAAGTTCCCCGGAAGGCCCTTCATGCCGTTTACGACGCCCTGGTTGCGGCAGCGGATTTCTTCTCTCTCCGCAACCTGTACCAGCACGGGTTCGATTTTGAAAACCCAGCCACGATGTTTCGCAGCTATGAAAAGGAGCTTTATCGGTTCGACCAGTTGTACCGGCACTTCTGCGAAGCTGCCGATCAGACTGAGACGCAAGGGTGGAACATTCTGAAGCCGCTGCGGGACTCGATCGAAGCCTGTTACACGAATTGGTTCGTGCCTAACTTGGCATTGGTTTGGGGCAAGTTCGTAGAGCCACAAGGACCGACTCACCTGCTTACCGACTGGCAAATCGACAAGACGCCTGGGCAACAAGAGTTCTTTGAGTCGTACGTGCGGCCTCGGTTGGAAGAGGCTGAAAATCGCCGAGTTTACGTCATCATAAGTGACGCTTTTCGTTACGAGGCCGCCCAAGAACTTGCTGAAGAACTCAATGGCAAATACCGTTTCGAGGCGACCTTGGCCTCGCAGTTAGGCGTACTGCCCTCGTATACGACGCTGGGTATGGCTAGCCTGCTGCCGCATCGCGTCCTGACCTACAAGGCGAGCGGCGACATGCTGGTTGATGGCAAACCGACCTCTCTAACCGAGCAGCGTGACGAGATTCTGAAAGCCGTCGGGGGAATGGCGTGCAAAGCGACTGAGCTGCTGGCGCTGAAGAAGGAGCAAGGACGGGATTTCGTTAAGGATAAGCGGGTTGTTTATGTCTACCACAACACCATCGACGCTGTTGGGGAATCGACTGACGAAAAGACTCTTGGGGCTGTGCGCACGGCAATTGATGAAGTGGCCGCGCTGGTCACCTACATTATCAACAACCTGAACGGCAATTACATCCTAGTCACTGCCGACCACGGATTTCTCTTTACGGAGTCAGCCCCTGGCGATGCGGAGAGGAGCAAGCTCGATCAGAAACCCGATGGGACTGTAAAAGCGAAAAAGCGTTACCTCATTGGGCATCATCTTTCTGACCATGAGGCGGTATGGCACGGCAAGACCCAGGTCACGGCCGGAGCCGAAGGGGAAATGGAGTTCTGGATACCCAAGGCTGCAAATCTATTTCACTTCGGAGGCGGAGCGAGGTTTGTTCACGGTGGTGCCATGCTGCAGGAGATCGTGGTGCCGATTATCACTATCAGGCATGTTCGAGGGAAGTCGGCTGAGGAAACGAAGGTTAAACCGGTGACGGTGCATGTTCTTGGCAGTAGTCACAAGATCACGACCGGGCGCCACCGCTTCGAGTTAATCCAGATGGAACCGGTTAGCGATAGGGTCAAGCCGATTACCTTAAAGATTGCGGTTTACGAAAGGGACGAGCCGGTTACTAACATCGAAAGCATGGCTTTCGAAAGTACCTCTGACAAGATGGAAGAACGTAAGAAGTGGGTTTCTCTGGTGCTGCAAGACCGCAAGTACGACAAGAAAATTCAATACCGGCTAGTCCTGAGGGACGCTGAAACCGGCGTCGAGCAACAGAGCGTGCCGGTGATAATCGACAGGGCCTTTACTGATGACTTCTGAGAACAAACCGATCGACTCCAGTCTCGACAACCTGCTCAACCAGCACTTCGCCGGCAAGGTTGTACGCAAAGATCTGACTAAGCTACTCAAGGAGGGTGCAAATGTTCCTGTGTACGTGCTGGAGTACCTGCTGGGCTCGTACTGCGCCTCCAACGATGAGCTGGTCATTCAGGACGGGCTGAAAACCGTCAAGCGGATTCTCGCTGAGAACTACGTTCGTCCCGACGAAGCCGAGAAAGTGAAGTCGACGGTTCGCGAGCGTGGCAGCCTCAAGGTGATCGACAAAGTCACGGTAGCGCTCAATGAAAAGCGAGACGTATACGAGGCCCTTTTGGCAAACCTTGGCGTAAGAGGGGTCGAGGTCAGTAATACCTATGTCAAGAAGTTCGAGAAACTTCTTGTCGGAGGAATCTGGTGCATCGTCACGCTGGAGTATTTCTATGAGGAAGAACAGAAAGGATCACCTTTCATCCTGAGAGATTTGAAGCCGATTCAGATGCCAAACCTGGAACTCGAAGAATTGTTCCAGGGACGGCGGGCCTTCACCGAAGAGCAGTGGATTGATGTGCTCCTGCGCTCCACCGGCATGGAGCCAACCAACTTCACGGAACGGGTGAAGTGGCATCTGTTGGCCCGAATGGTTCCCTTGGTCGAGAACAACTTCAACGTCTGCGAACTCGGTCCTCGGGGAACCGGGAAGAGTCATATCTACAAGGAAATCAGCCCCAACAGCATTCTCATCTCTGGTGGGCAGACGACGGTCGCCAATTTGTTTTACAACATGGCCCGGAATACGGTCGGCCTTGTCGGCCATTGGGATGTAGTCGCGTTCGACGAAGTGGCAGGCATTTCGTTCAAGGACAAGGATGGCGTCCAGATCATGAAAGACTACATGGCCTCGGGATCATTCGCTCGTGGCCGGGACGCGATCAACGCCTACGCCTCAATGGTCTTTGTCGGCAATATCAATCAGCCCGTTGACACGCTGGTCAAAACAAGCCACTTGTTCGCCCCGTTCCCTGAACCGATGATCGACGCGGCCTTCTTCGACAGATTCCATGCCTATATTCCAGGCTGGGAAATCCCGAAGATGCGGCCCGAGTTTTTCACGAACCAATATGGCCTCATCGTGGACTATCTCGCGGAATGGATGCGGGAGATGCGAAAGCGCACGTTCGGTGATTCCATCAACAGGTTCTTCAAGTTGGGTCGGGATTTGAACCAGCGGGACACAATTGCCGTGAAGAGAACGGTGTCGGGCCTCCTCAAACTACTCTACCCCGATGAAGACTACCCGAAAGAAGCCGTGCGCCGGTGCTTGGAATACTCCCTTGAATCCCGACGCCGGGTCAAGGAACAACTGAAGAAGATAGGCGGCATGGAGTTCTTCGATGTGCATTTCAGTTTTATCGATACCGAGACGATGGAAGAAAAGTACATCACGGTGCCCGAGCAAGGAGGCGGCACACTGATTCCCGACGGTCCCCTCAGCCCTGGCATTATGCACACAATCGCGACCGGTAGCGGGGGGCACCTCGGTCTGTACCGCCTTGAAACTCAGGTCACTGCAGGAAATGGTTCCCTGAAAACGTCGGGCCTTGGCTCAAACAGCACGGCAAGGGAGGCCATCAAGGTCGGTTTCGATTTCTTCAAAGCAAACGCCTCACGCATCAGCGCGTCAATTAAGGTGGGCAGCCACGACTACCACTTACACGTCGTCGAGTTGCACAACTCCGGCCCAACTGCGGCACTTACGCTTTCGACCTTCGTCGCTCTCTGCTCTGGGGTCATGGGCAGACCGATCCAGCAGCAAATGGTTGTCCTGGGAAGCATGAGCCTAGGCGGCAACATCGTCCCCGTCCAAAATCTCGCCGAGTCGCTTCAAGTAGCTCTTGATTCGGGCGCCCGCCGTATTCTTCTCCCGATGGCAAGTGTGCGCGATATCCCCACTATTCCAGGGGAACTCTTTGCCAAGTTTCAAACGAGTTTTTATTCGGATCCGACCGATGCCGTGTTCAAAGCGCTTGGTGTGCAATGATCTCAGTATTCCCATGAAATGTCCCAGATCCTTTTTTCTCGGGTCTAACGGTCTGAGTGGGGGAGTGTGTGGAGCGACAACCTGATCTGTACCGAACGTATACTGGGATCCGGTAATGAAACTATTCATTCTCATCTTCCCGTTCACCACGCTGACGCTCGGCGCTCGACTGCAAGCTCTCCAAGACAACTCGCCGCCCGCCAGCATCTCTCCTCCGATTCGTCGCTCTGTGCCATTTCACGATCAATGATCGACCAGTACCGCCACGCGTCAAGACAGTAGAACTACACGCGGCTCCGTAAAGCTCAGCACCATTCTCCCGTGCCGGCTACGAAGGACTAGAGTTTCGACTTAGTGACTCCCTGATCTTCTGAGCCAATTCCTCTGGGCCAAATGGCTTTTGGATCAACGTCATATTTCTCTCGGACAACAATCGGTTTTCCACTAGCGCGTCCTCGGAATAGCCGGACATCAAGATCACGCAAAGACCGTGATAGATCTCGGTGAGACGTTTCGCCAACTCGATCCCTCGGAGTTGCGGCATGATCACGTCGGTGACCAGTACGTCAATCGATCCCTCGTAGTGCGTCGCGATTTCAAGCGCCTCGTTACCGTTCTGAGCCTCCAATACCTTGTACCCTTCGGATTCCAGGAACTCGCGCAATACGGTCCTAATGGAAGACTGATCCTCCGCCAAAAGCACCGTTTCCGAGCCGGTCGTTACCGGACTCGTCACCTTGGGGGCTTTTCGTGGGATTACCGGTTCCTCCACGATGGGAAGGTAAACTCTGAAAGTAGTTCCCTCACCAGGCACACTGTCTACTTCGATCGTGCCGCCGCTCTGTTTCACGATGCCGTACACGGTAGACAGCCCGAGGCCAGTACCCTTGCCAATTGGCTTGGTGGTGAAGAAGGGCTCGAAGAGATGAGCCTTGGTTTCGGCATCCATGCCACACCCGGTGTCAGTCATCTCCACCATCGCATACGGGGCTGAATGGCTCGTTGCCGACGTTTCCGAGGGTGGTCTGGATACTTGCGCTGTCCTTATTTTCAGTACTCCTCCTGACGGCATTGCGTCACAGGCGTTCACAGCCAAATTCATGATCACCTGCTCGATCTTGCCAGGGTCCACCTTGACAGGAAGTGGCCTTGAACTCGGCATCATCATCAACTGGATCTGTTCCGAGGGAAGGGTGGACAGCATTTCCTTGAGTTCTCCAAGAATCTCGTTCAAATCCAACACCTGAAGCACCAATACTTGCCTGCGGCCAAAAGCCAGCAATTGCTTCGTAAGCGAGGCAGCCTTTTCGGCCGCGATTCGAACCGTCTCGGCATGCTCCAGGATTTGCGGTTGGCTGGATAGGCTGTGCACTTTCGCAATCTGCGTGAGAATCACCATCAGCAGATTATTGAAGTCGTGGGCGATCCCGCCCACCAACCGACCAACTACCTCCATCTTCTGGGTCTGGCGCACTTCTTCTTCGAGACGTTTTCGTTCCCGGATATCGCGAAAAATGCCCTGAACGATCTTTTTTCCTTCAAACTCGGTCAGGCTCGCGTTGACCTCGACCGCAAGCGTGTGTCCAGCAGAATGATTCAGGCGCATCTCCTTCCCGGCAACAGCGGCCCCTTCTAGCGTCGTTTTCAACATTTCGCGGTACGCTTCATGATCGCTCTCCAGGACAATCGACTCAGCCCGCGCGCCCACAATCTCTCGTGTTGGCCGTCCCAGGAGTGCGGTGCTCCTCGCATTGGCCTCCAGCACGATCCCTGTTTCCGTGTCGATCACGAGAATCGCATCGTTGGCGGTGTCGATGAGATGCTTGTACCGTTGCTCGGTCTGGTGCATGTGTCGCAATATGAAGGCAGTGAAGAGTAATCCTCCAATCAAGGAAATCGCAGTCGCGCC
>Ga0182024_10008973_pt1 | contig 20856 bp, 15 predicted proteins | sample P32metaG_FD_120480 | JGI IMG/M metagenome (GOLD analysis project Ga0182024, IMG submission 120480) | Permafrost microbial communities from Stordalen Mire, Sweden - P3-2 metaG (Illumina Assembly) | ecosystem: Environmental > Terrestrial > Soil > Wetlands > Permafrost | place: Sweden: Stordalen...
AATCGATCGGTTCATCGTAGTTTCATTTATATTTTTCCGTGCATTGGCCATTCCTATGAAAATTCTTTTCGCGACTTTGTCGATCGCCATTGTGTTCGCTTTGGGTTATGCGGCGTTGCGAATCTGGCGGCAAAAAAAGGATGCGGTTGAAAACGACATCCATCATGGATTTCGTCCCCGCATAGGTTTTTCCCGGCTTGATGGCATGGAATCTCTCTCTCTTCTACTTGAAAATCGCTTTCAGAAACATGTTTGGGCCGAGGAGATTGAGATTTCTCTTGCGAACCTCGTTGCGAATACTCAAACCACTGAACCCACTCTTCATCGAACCCAAAAAATTCTGCAGATGGTTTCCCCGGGTGACACGCTGCCCATCAGCCTGGCCGAAGTCATTTACAAAGCCGCGGGTGAGCCTCAGCGGAATCACTCAAGCGTACTATCTTCGGTCTTACGCTATCGCGTGGGCGAAGAATGGTTTGAAAAACAATTGGATATTTATAGGATTCAAATGATGGGACTCACAGCCTCTGCCGTCCGGCGAGACAGCAAGGCCGTTCAAAAAATTGCACCCATAGAGAAACCCAAAGAAGTTGCTGCCACAGCAACGAATTCAAGATAACTTCAGAACTCTGAAACTTTTCCCAGCTGTCCGATCGAAGCGGGAAATCGCTTCCCTTCCTGGTTCCCGCTTTCATGACGGCAAAATTTAAGGCGTAGCGGTCATTACACGAAGGCGCTGCCGTTCCGCTCGTATCGACGCGTTCACAAAATCACGAAACTCCATGTACTTTTCGGGAGAAATTAGTCCCTGCGAAAAAGAAAGATTCTCCGAGGCCATAAGCACATTGCCATTCATTGAATATTCGATGGTTAGTTCGCCGAACTCCGTTTTCACGGATAGTTTGTCAGGAAGACTTTGGATTCGCATCCCCACCGGCAATTCCTCGCGGTAACTGCATTTCACGTGGAATGGCGTCCCAATATCCAGCGGTAGCTGGCGAGGTCTCGCACCGACTTCGGGAACTGCAATTCCGCTCAGAAACTGGGGTTGAAAGAACCAACTGTCGCCCGCGGAAGCCACGGAAAAATTTCCCGCAAAGGAAAATTTCTCGACGATTTGCTGGTGACTGTCGTCGATACCTGATATGGAAGCCTTCTGGAAAGCAGCCTGATTCACATATCGCGCGACCATCTCCTCAAAGGTTTTCAGAATTTCGCTCTGCGACCGGCCTCGATAAAACATATGCCGGCCGGAATTGGAAACCCCAAGATACTTCGCCTCAACTTCCGCTGTTCCGGTTCCATCGGATTTCAAATGCACGGTAGCCATGTATTCAAAACCATTTTGCTCGGGGGGAGCCTGCGGAATACGTTGAAGGTCTCCCCGATCCGGGTAAGCGATCAACGCAAAAACGCCTTGATCCATTTGCGGGAGCTGGCCAAGCGGGTCCGTCTCCGAAGTTGGATCCATCCATAGAATTTGGGTGCGCGAATCATAAGACGGGAATTTGTCAGCCGCGACCCGCAATTCGGCAGGTACGGGCAGGGCCACAATCATATGATCGAACGTGGCTAGAGTTGGAACTTTTGGGTCCGCTTCCACTTCTCCGCGTGTTCCAACTAATGCGGGGTAAGCGCGCAATCCAATTTTACCAAGCATGGAAATAAGAAGGGTCGCCTTGTCCTTGCAATCTCCATATTTATTTTTGTAAACGTCAGCAGGAAAGTGGGGCTGGTAGCCCCCGACGCCAATTTCAATTGCTACGTAACGAATCTGACGCGAAACATAAGTGTAGAGTCCGTCGATTTTGGATAGCGTGTCGGACTGATTCCTTGCAAGGATTTCCACCTGCGATGCAATTTCGGTTTCCGATTTCTCGCCGGTGTCAAACAGCGAGTGGTAATAAAGTCCCGCTTGCTCCCATGACTGTATTGCGCCCTGCCCTTTGGGATCGTAATTGATCGCCACCATGGCTGCGACAGATGTAAAGGGTGGCGCGCTTGGCTCGTCGATAATTGCGTCACGATTTTGCGTCCGAAAAGACGCTCCATTGGCCGACTGGCTAACGACCTCAACCTTATCCGGATGATTCAAAAACCAGCGCAGCGATCCGGAAGGCACGGAAACATGCAATTCGCGGACCTTGATCGGAAGCTCTTCCTCCATCTGAAATTTCTCGCCGCTGATCGGGATGCGCCCTTCTGTTACGACTTCAAATCCCACAAGCGATCCATCTTCCGCACCGGGCGTGCTTACCTTTTTTAAACGAACATCCGTGAACTCCTCAAACGAGCCAAATCCCGCAATGGTCGCGATGTCTTTCTTTCCTGACATGGTGACCTTGCCGCTTGGAGCGATGGACCATGTCTGGATGGTCGTCACCTTGCCTGCATTGTTTTCTTGTCCTTCTGCATCCAGATATCGATCCGCGGAGCGCCGGTTCAGGACGCGCATGGCGCGACGTTCTGTCATAACAAATTTACCGGTGGCATCCACGGTAAAATCTGTCCACTCCCCAAGAATGACTGCGGCGCTGCCGTCACCGAAATGGGCAAGATCCACTTTGCCGGCCGCCACAAGCCAATCGGGCGCCAACTCGGCATGGCTGATGGACCTGTCCGTTGGGCACAGAAATAGTAGCAAGCCCAGAAACAGGCAGCTTGCGGCAGCGAGGTTATTGCGCCCGAAGGACCATGACTTCCTGGTCTTGTTTGGCGATTTCTTCGAAAAATTTCTTGGCATTTGAATATTCGAGGTTCGTTTTTAGAAGCGTATTTTTCAGGGAATACGCCCGCGTACAAGTCACTGTTGTCCCGCTCTGCGTGCACGAATGGGAGAACGCGCCCAAATCGTTTTCAATTTTCACGTCTTTTGGCAACTGCTCCACTTTAATTTCCGGCGCGAGTTGCCATGTGGTGGTGCTGATCCGTTTCTCCGGAAAATTGAATCGCACCGCGGAATGCCTCACGCTCGCCGTGAAAAGCGGCCGTTCAAAGGCGTCTCCCATCCAGGGATTGAGCAGCAAGCCTCCCTGTTCCAGTTCATTCGTCGCCCTTTGTTTCACGTGAGCTTTCATCACAATAGGTTGCGAGGAGTCTCGAAACTCTGGGTGCACGATTTTGCTGACTTCAGCGTCCGGCCGTCCATAGGCGAACATGTCCGTCAAAGTTCTTTCCAGTTTTTCAGGCGCTTCATTGACCAGCATGGACCGAAAGTCTATGGCTTCGGCGCCCCTCATATTCGTTTCCTCGTCGCCTTCCATCGACCAATCTTTGCCAATCTGCATCGTGCTCATCGCGGTCGAAACGTTGTCATCCATAGTCCCAGGCGGAAGCATGGCGTCTTGTATTTTGCTTCCCTTGATGGCGAGCCCCAACACACCGCGATCAAACCAGGGCAAATCGCCAAACGGAGCCGCGGAGTCCGCTGGATCGGCAAATGCAAAGCCGTCCTTAAAATTCAAACGCGTGACGATACGCGAGAAGTTGCTGAAATTCGGAAACACTTTCACTAACGATTCCCAATTCTGAGTTGCGGCCAGAACCATGTCCGCATCGATCTTGACCTCGCGCAGCATGATTACATACATGGCATTGATCTCATCCGGATCGCCCCTTTTTGCGGAGAGAATGTCATCCGCAGGCCGACCCAAACCAACTCCTGCCAGATTGCTTGAGGTGACGTTCTGCTGCAAATAGGAATAGATGGCTTCGGCTTTTTTTCTTGGGTCGGAAAGTTTTTCGGTCAACTCATGCGCTTTACTTCTAGCCACTTTTTCGGTCTTTTCCATGTTTCCCAGTTCGCGCTTGATCTCTTCCGCCACGTCGTCCCATTTCGTTATGATCGGGTACACGTCCCCTCCGAAAGCAAGCTGAGTGGGAGTGAAAAGCACCATGGTGGCCTGATCGCGAAAGGGCGGAGAAAAAGGCTCGCTCTGAATGGGGCGCAAATTCTTGACGGCATAATTGAACTGTGAGCCTTTGACGGTGGAAGCTTGTGTGACCGCAATTTTGGCCTGGAGATTATCCAGCGGAAATTGGGACATGCCCAGGCGCGGGCCGATCGTCACTTGTAACGAGGATTGCATGGATCCAACCCCGCTCGTATCGAAAATCCACGGCGGAGGAAAAAAACCATCGACCGTCTCTTCGACCTCGTATTCGATAATGGCTCCGGGCGCGACAGATGGAAATGTAAAGCTCGTTTCCAATATGGCGAAGTTGTTTCCTTCTTTATATGCGATCCCTTGAAATACCTTCGAGGAATCGAGCGGAATTATTTCTCCCGAGGGAAGAATGGTGCGCCCCTCTATTTTGGAAAGACGAAAACTCTTTTCGTGATCGACTGAAATATTGCCCGCATCCCGCCCGGCATCGGTAAACACTTTGATGCGGACATAGGTTTGAATGCGAGTCGTCCAAAAAAGGCTGGATTGTTCGATGACGTCAATTGTCCCGCGCTTGAACAGAACTACGGCGCCCGCTCCAGGATCGATTGGATTCGCCTTCATGCTCTTTTCAGCGTCCGTTACCGGATCCCAGTCCACCGCGGCAGTTGCGCGCGAAACTTGAAACAGCAACGCGACAAAAATGATCAACGGGAAAAGAGCTTTCCGAATCGTCATGGGCATCCTCCGCATGCACTACGGCATGGAACTCGGCTTCTACTGATAAAAAGTCGAGATCATGCGCAAACTAGATTGAATCGAGTTCCGGCCGCCAAGGGCGGTTTGGGTGGCAACTAGTTACTATTTGAGAAGCTTCTATGTCAAGGAAAATATGGAAGCAATCAACTCGTCCAGGAATGTTTCACAATGGATCTGGTCAGAGGTGGAGCAAGTAAGGTGCGGACAGCAATTTTCATCCCGCAAAATATGCCAATCATTTTCAGTTGTTTAAATGCGGAACGGGCCGGCCCAATTTGCGGGGCCAGCCCTTCCGGAATCCATCCTTGAAGCGGCGCGCGATTATCTTGTCGCGTGCCGCCTCGGACTTCTACCCATTAAGCCTCGCTGCAACGCGCTCTATGGCACCACGTACGTCGTCTGATAGACACCTTGGTTGTTATTGTTATCCTGCACGAAAACCGCCCAGGTGTAGCTTCCCCCTACTATAAGCGGTGAGTTGGGACTCGCTGACCCGTCGATATTAAACAATACGCTGGTTTGAGAGCTTGGAAGACCATTGCCGCTCCCCGAGCCATAGTAATTCCAGAACACTTGCGAAGTACCACTGTTGTTATAGACGCTCACGCTATAGCTGTAGGGCAGCGCTGTTGGAGGCACTGCGGGAGCCGTCCACGTGAGCAACGGAACCGTCGGAGAGCCTGGTGACGTGGTTTGCATGGTCAGATTCTGCGCGAAGGAAGTAATCACAGCACTCACCGTGCTCGTCACGACCTGCGTTGTCCCGTCGGAGAAGGTAACCAGGAATTGATAGGCATCCCCCACTGTAGGGCTCACGGAATTATTGAAAATTGGGTTGTAGTTGGCGTTGTGCGAGTCGGCGTTCATGTCGAAAGGCACGGCCACGTTCTTGCCGGAGATCAGCGTCATGGAGATGGGAAGCTTTGTCCCGTAGTCCACTTGCACGCTGATGCTGTAGCTGTTGGGTTGGCCGCTGAATCCAAAAACAGACGTCGGGACACCGATTGACACGGGGACGTTGGTGAGCGTGATGTTCCCCGTGGTGCTGCCACTCACCGTGATCGTCGGAGGATTACTGTGGTTAGTCACGTCTGTAATATCCGGCGGGTTAAATTCGCCGTCGTCGTTCAAATCCAGGACGGCGAAATTCTGGTATGTGCCGCTCGGGACGCCCGCGATGCTGTAGGCCTGCGGGCTCACCGGGTTGGCGATCGCCGTAAAGAAGATACCGCTATTTCCGTAAGCACCCACATACAACGTATGGCCTGTAGCCGTTCCGGGGAACGTGACGGTACCGGAAACGGTGTTGGCACCGGACCCCGCTGCGAGTGTCGCCGAGACCGGAGTCGTGGCCGCACTTTCCCCGGTGGAGTTCACCGCGGACACTTTGAAATAAGTGAGGCCGTTCGAGAGACCTTTGAGGATAAAGATGTCAGTCCCCTGGCCCTGGGCCGTGAAGGATTTGGGACTGCCGGTGCCGTTGGTGGCGTTGGTGTCCGTGCCGTAGTAAACCTTGTAGGATGTGGCGATCTCTTCGCTATTGCTGTCCTCAGGGTCTTTGTACTGTATTACGGCCGCACCGTTACCCGGAGCCACGCTCACCTTCGTGGGTGTCACTGGCGCCGATGGGACTCGGTCAACAACGGCAAAGTTCTCACCAGTCACATTTGCCGTCGTTATATTGACGGTTCCCGAGGTTCCTTCGGGGTTCGATTCGTTGCTAATTCCCGTCCCTATGGTATCGATTTCAGCGGAAACAACATAACCTGCGTTTGAACCTCCGCCGTTATTGGTCAGTGGCAGACCTCGAATGACGTACGGCGTGCCGCTCACGGAAGGCGCAGTAGAGAAGCTCGTTCCCGCCAAGACGCTGCAACCACCCGTGCACCCGCTTGGGAAAACGCGGATGATCGTGTTGCCGGTTTTGGACCCAGCATAGGAGATCGTCCCGGAAATGCTATAGGACGTCAAGGCTGGAGAAGCCACGAAATTCTGCGTCGTGGTGCTGGACGAAGTTGCAACCGACGGTGCAGTTGGGCTGTAAGTATATCCGGCCAGCGATGGAGTGACAGTATAGGTGCCTCCGGCGAGTCCGGTAAAACTATAGTTGCCGCTGGAGTCGGTCGTGGTGCTCCCGCTGCCTGTGCCGGATAGCGTGATGGTCACACCGGAAACCCACGATCCCGTCACAGTCCCGGAGATCGTGCAGTTCGTCGTGCAACTTACCGCCAATACAGTCAGCGTGAAGGATTGAGTGGCGTTCGATCCGATGCCATTGCTGGCAGTGATGGTGATTGGATTGACCGACGCTCCTGCGGGGATTCCGCTGATCGTGGCCGTGCCGTTCCCGTTGTCGACAAAGGTTACAGGGCTGGGCAGCGTCCCGCTGGTGACACTCAGACTCGGAATCGGGCTACCCGTAGTGGTCACCGTCAAGCTGCCATTCACGCCTACCGTGAAGGATGCGCTATTGGCGCTGGTGATGACCGGTGGCGCGGTTACCGTGATGGTCACCGCGGAGGTGGTCTTTCCTCCAGCGGTGTTCGTGACGGTCAAGGTGTAGGTTGTCGTGACGGTTGGTGACACGGAGACGCCCGTGCCGCTGGTTACTGTGCCAACTCCGTTGTTAATACTTCCAGTGCCGTTGCTGAAAGTCGGCGTAATCGTCGTGGGATTTCCAGAAAGGATCGTCGCCGTACCAGTGAAGCTGGTAATCACGGGTGCGGCAACCACAGTGACTGTCGTCGTGGTTGTGACGGAAACTGGAGTGGTCGCCGCGTTGGTGACCGTCAAAGTGTAGGTGGTCGTTGCTCCCGGTGAAACGGATGCACCCGTTCCGCTGGTCACTGTGCCTACCGCGTTGTTGACGCTGCCTGTTCCGCCGGAGAACACGCCAGTCAGCGTGGTCGAAGTTCCGGCCGTGATGATTGGCGCGGCGGCTGTGAAACTGGTGAACGCCGGAGCAGCCACAACATTAAACGTGAAAGGTTGCGTCGCATTCGGCAATGTTCCGTTGCTTGCCGTAATGGTGATCGATGAACTGCTAACCGCGGCGGCTGATCCGGAAATTGTCGCCGTGCCGTTTCCGTTATCCGTGAAGTTTACGCCGCTTGGCAACGATCCAGTCTTGGCTAGGGTTGAAACTGGGCTTCCAGTCGTCGTTACGGTGAAGGTACCACTGGTTCCCGCCGTAAAGGCCACGCTATTCGCGCTGGTAATTGCCGGAGCTAGCACCAGGACCGTGTTCAAGGTGAACGATTGAACCGCGTTGGGGTTGACTCCGTTGCTGGCCGTAATCGTGATGGGATAGCTGGTTGCCGATCCCGTGGCCGTCCCGCTGATGGTGGCCGTCCCGTTCCCGTTGTCATGGAACGTGACCGTGCCCGGCAACGCGCCGACCGCATTCAACGAAGCAGTCGGGTTCCCAGTAGTGACAACCGTAAAGCTGCCCGGCGTGCCTATCACAAAGCTTGTGCTGCCGGCGCTGGTGATGGCAGGGGGTACATCCACTGTTACGGTCGCTGTGGAAGTGACCGTGGCGGGAGTAGTCGCCGTATTGGTCACTGTCAGCGTATAGGTAGTGGTTGCTGTGGGTGAGATGGTAACGGGGGTTCCGCTGCTTACCGCTCCCACGCCGTTGCTGACGCTGCCCGTGCCGCCGCTAAATGCCGCCGTCAACGTTGTGGAATTCCCCGTAACAATCGTGGCCAGCGCTGGTGCGAAGCTGGTAATCACAGGCGCAGCAACCACCGTCACGGTGGCTTGCCTGGTCGCAGAAGCCCCGGCTGTGTTGGTGACCGTCAGAGTGTAGATTGTGGTAACCGCTGGAGATACGCTCGCGGCGACGTTGCTGCTGACGGCTCCCACCGCGTTGTTCACGCTGCCTGTCCCGCCGCTAAATACGCCGGTCAAGGTCGTCGAAGTCCCGGCGGTAATGGTCGCCGCAGCGGGCGTGAAACTGGTGACCACTGGAGCGGCTACCACCGTCACCGTAACCTGCATTGTGACGGACGTGTTGGCCGTATTGGTTGCGGTCAGTGTGTACGTAGTGGTGGCCACAGGAGAAACGGTTACGGGTGTTGTGCTGGTCACCGCGCCTACGCTGTTATTGACGCTGCCAGTGCCGCCCGTGAAGACTGCCGTCAAAGTGGTCGAAGTTCCTGCCGTAATGATCGGCGCTGCGGAAACGAAGCTGGTAATCACTGGTGCGGGTACCACCATCACGGTGGCCGTCTTGCTGACGAAAGCCCCGGCCGTATTCGTTACAGTCAGGGTGTAAGTGGTTGTCACCGCTGGAGATACGGTCACGGCTGTGCCGCTGGTGACTACGCCCACGCTGTTGTCAACGCTTCCTGTTCCGTTGCTGAAGACCCCCGCCAAAGTGGTCGAGGTTCCCGCCGTAATGGTTGCTGCTGCGGCAGTAAAGCTAGTGATGGTTGGGACAGCCACGACGGCCACTGTGGCTTGCCTGGTGACAGCGGTGCCAGCGGCGTTGGTCACTGTCAACGTGTAAGTTATTGTAGCTGTTGGAGAAACGGTTACAGGCGTGCCGCTGGCAATCGCGCCCACGCTATTGCTGACGCTTCCGGTGCCATTGCTGAATACTCCCGTCAAAGTGGTCGAACCGCCGGAAGTGATCGTTGCGGTTGCTGGCGTGAAGCTGGTGATGGTCGGAGCAGGCACGACGGTTAGCGTGGCCACTTGCGATGAGCTGTTAAAGCTCGCGGTGATATGCGCCGTCGCATTGGCTCCTGAAGTGGTCGTGATATTGAATTGCGCGCTGGTCTGCCCGGCAGCAACGCTCACCGTTGCGGGCACCTGCACCGCCGCGTTATCGCTGGCTAAGGTCACAGAGTCGCCACCTGTCGCGGCTTTTCCGGTCAAGGTGACTGTGCCAGTCGTACCCGCACCGCCGGTTACTGTCGATTGGGCTAACGCTAGTGGGGATGCTACCGTCGGAGGATTGACGGTCAGTATGGCGGTCTTGGCCACCCCATAGGTCGCTGCGATGGTAGCCGGCGTTGATATACTCACCGCCGTGGTCGTGACCTGGAATGTCCCGGTAGTTTGGCCTGCGGCGACGGTTGCTGTTGCTGGAACACTGGCTGATGCACTGCTGCTGGACAGTGCCACCGTGGCTGCACCCGCAGCCGCGCCGCTTAGCGTGATGGTCCCCGTCGATGCTGTCCCTCCAGCTACGCTTGTCGGATTTAATGTTAGAGAAGTAATAGCCGGATTAACCAGTACAGTGAGGCTCGCGGTCGCAGTGTGGGGTGTAGGAGTCGCGGAATCCGTTACCGTAACGGTAAACGGAAAAGTTCCGAATGCCGTCGGTGTGCCCGATAACAGGCCAGCGGAACTCAGCGTGACTCCTGTTGGCAGCGAGCCCGAAGTCACAGCCCATGTGTAAGGCGCAGTGCCGTTCGCTGCCGTCAACGTCGTTTGTGGGTATGCTGAACTGACAACTACTGTAGCCAGCTGGCCGGACGTCGTCGTCACGGCGAACTGTGCGCTGCCGCCGCCAGAAGCGCATCCTGAAATAAAAAGGATGGCAATAAGAGCGGATATTCCAAGAATTTGAGTAGAGACACGAGTAGCGGCAGATCGAAGGCTGGTCAGCATCGCGGCTATCCTTTTCGGGCAATCAGGGCTTCAGAAGACGAGGAAGTACCAGGAGTTGAGCCCGGGCCCGGAATCTGAAAGTGAGTTACACCCATGAACGCATCATTTGTACGGCGTGTATCACTAAGCCATAAGTACCTGTTTGAACAATTCCAGCGCTTATGTGACTAATGAGATAGATTTTTAGATTAAAAGTGTGACCGGTATCACAATGAAACAGTTTGAGGATTTGCCTTCTTTTCCCATTACGAAAGAACAGACATGCCGCGAGACACGAATTCTTTTCGATAAAAAATAATTGAAAACGCAGAGTTAAATTCTCAGAACAAAAAGCAGATTCACGTTTCAAGATTGGGTGTTTGCAAAAAATTCCATGATGCAATTTTCCGCCCAGAAACGCTCAACTCCAGCGTAGCGCGAAATGAAGGCGCAGTGGCCTCCATGGCTCGGAGCAATGAATTGAATCTTAGGATTATTCACAAGCGCGGGGTTGGAAAAACTTGCAAATGGCACAAACGGATCGTCTTGCGCCGTCACGATCAAGGCAGGAACGCGGATGTCGGCCACGACGCGCAATGCGCTGGATTGAGCATAGTAATCGGTGGCATCCAGGAAGCCGCAATACTTCGCGGTGATCACGTCATCGAATTCGCGCAGTGTTCGTACTCCTTTCATGGGCCCGAGGTCATATTTCCCGGTAAACAACTGCGCCTTGCGGCGCATCCGCTTTTTCAGATTCCGAACGAAATGTTCCTGGTAGATAAAATTTTGCGGCAGTCCAAGGGCATCAGCGCACACTCCAAGTTCAACGCAGGGGCACACACCCGCGACGGCGCGCAATTGTCGCGGCGCATTTTCTGCAAATTCCCCGGCCATTTTCAACACCAGATTGCCGCCCATGGAATATCCGGCAAAGAAAATTTCCGGCAGGAAATTTTTTTCAATCAGTTCAGCAAGAACGGAGCGGAAATCGCCGGACAGCCCTGAATTGTAAAGCGTGGGAGTCAGAGATTCGGTGCCGCCGCAGTTTCGCTGATTCAGCCTGATCGCATTCCATCCAGCCACAAACGCGCGCTCGGCAAGCCCGAGCATGTATCCTGACTCGCTCGATCCTTCCAGGCCATGCACCAGCACAAGTGTGGGCCGTTCCCGGGGAACGGATTGCCAGTGGCATTGCCCTCGAATTCGCGAGCCGGGTTCGACCTCGAAATCTCTGGCAACGCTTCGAGGCAATCGAGGAAATCGCCGCGGCAGGAAAGCCGAGGCGAGCGTCTGCGCATGCGGGTTGCACAATAATGGATGAGGTTCGAACGTCTTCATTCGAATTTACATCTTACGACAGAATTCTAATTCGTTGAGTTTCGCTTTGTGACCTCTTCACAAAATGTCCCGCTTCGATTGACCGGCCATGCTTGATTTCGCTCAGCAGCGCGCATAGAATCTAATTTCACACATGAAAATCAGTCGTCGCGCATACTCCCCTTTTCTCCGCCCAGCGGCCTGCCGCTGGGCTGCGTTGCATTTGGGAGCTGTTTTTTTATCGTTCAAGGAGAAGTAAATGGAAGGACCGATCCTCGATGGATTGACGTTTGACGATGTGCTCCTGGTGCCGGGTAAGTCCTCAGTGCTGCCCACCGAAGTGAACACGCAAACGCAGCTGACTCGCAAAATTTCGCTGAATATTCCACTCGTTTCCGCCGCCATGGACACCGTCACGGAATCTCGTCTGGCCATCGCCATGGCCCGCCAAGGAGGCCTCGGCTTTGTTCACCGCAGCATGACCATCGAACGCCAGGCCGAAGAAGTTGACCGAGTGAAGCGCTCGGAAAGCGGAATGATCGTCGATCCCGTGACCATTTCGCCGGAGCTGACCGTCCGCGAGGCTTTGGACATTATGGGCAAGTACCGCGTCTCGGGCTTGTCAGTGACGCGAGGACCGCGCCTCGTGGGTATTCTGACCAACCGCGACCTGCGCTTTGAAAAAAATCTCGATCAACCCGTCAGCGCGGTCATGACCAAAGATAATCTGGTGACTGTTTCGGTGGGCACCACGCTGGAGGAAGCGGAACGTCTCCTGCAAAAGCACCGGATTGAAAAGCTGCTTGTGGTTGACGCCGATTTTAATTTAAAGGGATTGATCACTGTAAAAGATATTCAGAAAAAATTGGAGTTTCCCAGCGCGGCTAAGGATGGCCAGGGGCGCCTGATGGTGGGCGCAGCGATTGGCGCAACCGGAGATTTTTTAGAGCGTGCCGTGGAGCTTGCACGCACCAAATCCGACGTGCTGGCGATCGATACAGCGCACGGACATTCCGCGCGCGTGATGGACGCGATCCGCGCGGTGAAGCACAGGCTGCCTGAAATGCAATTGGTCGCGGGAAATGTTGGAACGTATGAAGGCGCGCGTGATTTAATTGCGTTGGGCATTGACGGAATTAAAGTGGGCATCGGGCCTGGATCCATTTGCACCACGCGCGTGGTGACCGGCGCGGGCGTTCCGCAGATTACGGCAATCCTCGAAGCGGCTCGCGCGGCAAAAGATACCGGCGTTCCGGTGATCGCGGACGGCGGCATCAAATATTCGGGCGACATCAGCAAGGCCATTGCAGCGGGCGCGGCGATCACCATGCTCGGCGGATTATTTGCCGGGACGGAAGAATCGCCGGGCGAAACGATTCTCTATCAAGGGCGAACATTTAAATCGTATCGCGGCATGGGTTCTCTGGGCGCGATGCAGGCGGGCTCTGCGGCAGCCGATCGCTACGCGCAGGAAGGCGCGGCGCGCGGAAAATCCGTGCCCGAAGGCGTCGAAGGGCGCGTGCCTTACAAGGGTTCGCTCAGCGCTTTAGTCGATCAACTGGTCGGCGGCCTGAAAAGCGGAATGGGTTACTGCGGCGTGTCGACGCTCGCGGAATTGCAGCAGAAAGCGCGATTCGTGCGCATAACCGTTGCCGGCCTGCGCGAAAGCCATGTCCACGATGTAATCATCACGCGGGAAGCGCCGAACTATCAGGTCGAGTAGTGCGGCTTTCTCGTGGCGCAAAGTATTGGATTGCCTCCGCCGTGTGGGCGGCGGTCATTTCCATTCTTTCGACAAATACTTTTTCAAGCGGGCATACCTCTCGCTTCATCATTCCTGAGTTGGGCTGGCTTTTTCCGCACTCCCGCATGGAAACCCTGGAAGTCATGCAGGCCGTCATCCGCAAAACAGCGCATCTCACCGAATATTTCATCCTCAGTATTTTTCTATTCCTCGCGCGACGCGGCAGTGATCATAGTTGTAAGCTGCCGGTATGGCTTCAAAAATCTCAAAGCACAGATGGCACGATTTGAGCTGGGGAAACCTGGGAACGCCAATCAGGAGATTGGCGTTCCCGCGAAACATACAATTCTGTGGGAAATGCGGACTAGTGACTGGTGAAAAACCAAGTGCTGAAATTTAAATTTCGGGAATCGTTGAAAAACCTTCTCGCGGTCGGGAAATTACAATCTCCAAAAACAAAAGTGGCCGGCTCCCGTTAACTGGTGAGAAATTCACAAATCGCATCGCGCAATTTGCCTCTCACCAGTCACCAGCCACTTCGATCTTCTACTTATTAAGTGCCTTGCCCTTTACTTCTTCCTTGATGTCTTCGGCTGTCTCGGGCGCGGGCGTACGGTCCTTCTTGAGTTTCTTCTTGAGATTAGAGCCAAGCAGTTCGAGGATGGCGAGCTGAGCGCCGTCGCCAATCCGGAATCCTGCGTGGATGATTCGCGTGTAGCCGCCCGTGCGATCGGAAAAGCGCGGAGCGATATCGGCGAACAGTTTCTTCGTGGCTCCCGGCGTCATGAGATATGAAGCGGCCTGGCGGCGCGATTGCAGCGTGTCGCGCTTGCCGAGCGTAATCATGTTCTCGACCAGCGGCTTCGCGGCTTTCGCTCGTGTGACCGTGGTAGTGATGCGTTCTTTCTCGATGACGTTGGTCACGAGGTTGCGGAGCGTTGCGCGGCGATGCGCCGGCTGCCGTCCGAGTTTCGATCCATAGTTGCGGTGTCGCATACGTGAGTGCCTCGGGCTCTTACAGGCCCGCGGTTTCCTCCGGGGTCAGGGGTGAGGTCTGGCTGGGGAGCGGCGGCCAGATAATTCGGCCGTGCTCGTCGAACTTCATGCCCAGACTCAGGCCCATCTTGTGTAGTATTTCCTTGATTTCGTTGAGCGATTTGCGGCCGAAGTTTTTCGTCTTCAGCATTTCGTTCTCGCTCTTCTGAACCAGTTCGCGAATCGTTTGAATATTGGCGTTCTTCAGGCAGTTGTAGGAGCGCACGGAGAGTTCGAGTTCTTCGACCGAGCGGTCCAGGTGCTCGACGCGCGGATCGTTGTAGGACTCGACCGACTCTTCGATTACTTCGGGCTGCTCTTCAAAGTTGATGAAGATGCTCATGTGATCCTTGATCAGCTTCGAGGCAAGGCCTATGGCGTCCTGCGGCGTGATTGCGCCGTTGGTCCAAACCTCCAACGCGAGCTTTTCGTAATCGGTCATCTGTCCCAAACGCGCGGCTTCCACGGAATAGTTGCACTTGCGAACAGGCGAGTGAACCGAATCCACCGGGATGTAGCCGATGGGAAGATCTTCGTCGAAGTTGCGGTCCGCGGACACGTACCCGCGGCCATTCTTCACGCGCATTTCGAGTTGCAGTTTCCCGCCTTCGTTAACGGTGGCGATGTAGACTGTCTTGTCGAGCACGGCGAAGTCGGAATCTTCTTCGATCATGGCGCTGGTTACGACGCCCGGATTCTCGACGTTCACGACGATCGTCTTGGCCTGGTCGTTGTTGAGCTTCAGCGGAACCTGTTTCAGGTTCAAAATGATGTCCGTTGCGTCTTCCACAACGCCGGGGATGGACGAAAATTCGTGCAGCACGCCTTCGATCTTCACGGCTGTGATGGCCGCACCTTCGATCGAGCTCAGCAACGCGCGACGAAGCGAATTGCCAACCGTGGTGCCCCATCCGCGCTCAAACGGCTGCGCGGAAAACTTTCCGAACTTGTCTGTGAGCGACTCGAGTTCGGTCGCCAATCGCTTTGGTTTCTGAAAACCTTTCCACATCTGTTAAGTCCTTCCTCCCCGCGGGTGCAGGGCCTGCGAATCTCAGCCAGGTGTTACGAATTTGAAATCTCAAATTTGAAATTTGAAATCTCTTTGTCGGGCTCGCGTCGTTACTTCGAGTACAACTCAACGATGAGCTGCTCGGTAATCGGCGGCGTGGTTACGTTTTCGCGCTTCGGCAACGCAGCCACTTTGGCTTTGAACGTGTCGCGGTCGATTTCCAGCCACGGTACGGCGTTCTGGCTTTGCGCCACATTGCGCGCTTCGAGCACCATCGCGTTCTGGTGCATCTTGTCCTTCAGAGTGATTTCCTCGCCTACTCCAACCAGGTAAGAGGGAATGTTGACCTTTTTTCCGTTGATCAGAATGTGGCCGTGCAGAACAATCTGCCGAGCCTGCGAACGCGAGCTGGCGAAGCCTGCGCGCCAGACAGCATTATCCAAACGGCGCTCGAGCATCACGATCAGGTTTTCGCCCGTCGGACCCTGCGCGCGCTCGGACTTTTCCACGTAGTTGCGGAATTGCCGTTCCAGCAATCCATACGTGCGTTTTACTTTTTGTTTTTCGCGCAACTGCAAGCCGTATCCGGCGAGCTTCTTCACGCGGCGCGACTGGCCATGCTGTCCCGGAACGAAGTTGCGCTTTTCGATGGCGCACTTCTCCGTGAAACAACGCAGGCCTTTTAGAAACAGCTTCTGCCCTTCCCTGCGGCAGAGCCGGCAAACCGCTTCTCGATGACGTGCCAAATTCGTATCTCCTTCTCTCTTGCTTTAAGAGCGTAATTCCATTTCCGGGTTTGGCTAAAAAAAGTCGGGTTTAAAAATGAAAGCCATCTCCCGTAATAATTTTTCAGACTCGGCGGCGCTTCGGCGGCCGGCAGCCGTTGTGCGGGATCGGCGTCACATCCTTGATGTGCACGATGTGCAATCCGGCGGAGGCCAGAGCGCGCACGGCGGACTCGCGACCCGATCCAGGACCCTTCACGCGCACTTCAATCGATTTCATTCCGTACTGGTCGCGGGCAACGCCTGCCGCGGAAATCGAAGCCTGCTGCGCCGCGTACGGAGTGCCCTTGCGCGATCCCTTGAAGCCAATCGATCCTGCGGAAGACCACGAAACGGTGCGCCCGTCCGGCCCGCAGATCGAGACAATCGTGTTGTTAAACGTGGCTTGAATGTGCGCCACGCCGTGCGGCACGATGCGCTTCTCGCGCTTCTTCTTGAATTCTTTCTTCTTCTTTGCCGGTGCTTTTCCCGGCGCTACTGTTGCGTCCTGCTGCGATTCTTTTGCCAAGTCAATACCCTCGCTTAGAAACTTTTTCAGTAGGACAGGCTTCAGCCTGTCGCTTTTCCGGGAGCCTAAATCCAAATTCTGCACGCCATAAAACCAGACAGGCTGAAGCCTGTCCTACTCCAACTAGCGCGCGGTTACTTTCTTCTTGGCCGCGACTGCGCCCTTGCGTGGTCCCTTACGTGTGCGCGCATTCGTATGCGTGCGCTGCCCGCGAACGGGAAGATTGCGGCGGTGCCGCAATCCGCGATAGCATTGAATTTCGATCAGCCGGCGGATGTTCATCTGGACCTCCTTGCGGAGATCTCCTTCGACGCGGCCTTCGACTTCGATCGCCTGGCGAAGACGATTGACTTCTTCTTCGGTCAGATCCTTGATCTTCTTCGTGTGTTCCACGTCCGCCTTGGCGCACAGAGAGAGCGCGCGCGGCTGTCCAATTCCATAGATCGCCGTCAGGCCGACCCAAATGCGTTTCTGCGGCGGTAAATCAACTCCTGCAATACGTGCCATGCATGCTCCTTAATTTTCCCGCAAGCTCGATCGAGCCCGCACCCATCCGAATATCCCCGGCAATTATCCCTGGCGCTGCTTGTGCTTGGGGTTGATGCAAATTACGCGCACCACACCGCGCCGGTGAATCACTTTGCACTTGTCGCAAATCTTTTTTACCGATGCCCGAACTTTCATTTCCTGCTCCTCGCCGTCCATACTTTAGTTTGTCCCGGCCTTATTTGTACCGGTACACGATGCGGCCGCGCGTCAAATCGTAGGGCGAAAGCTCCACCGCAACTTTATCTCCCGCCAGGATGCGAATAAAATTCTTGCGCATCTTGCCGGAAATGTGCGCGAGCACCCGATGTTTGTTTTCCAGCTCTACACGGAACATCGCGTTCGGCAGCGGCTCAATCACGGTCGCCATCACTTCAATGGCGTCTTCCTTCGGATTAGACGCGTCCGCTTTGCGTTTTTCCGGTTCGGGTCTCTTGCCCGTGCTGCGCCCTCGCGCGCCCCCTACCATGACGGTCCCTGCATTTCCCGGGGACGCGTCAAAACCCAGGGTCCATTTGCCGTCACCGCGACGGTGTGTTCAAAATGTGCCGACTTCGTGCCGTCCGCAGTCACGGTTGTCCAATCGTCATCGAGCACCCGAACATCAGGCTTGCCGATATTCACCATGGGCTCGATGGCCAGAACCATTCCCTCTTGCAGGCGCGGGCCGCGGCCCGGTTCGCCATAATTCAAAACGTTTGGCTCTTCATGAATGTGCGTGCCGATGCCATGACCGCACAGATCTCGAACCACGGAGTATCCATTTTTCCGTTCCACCCATTCCTGAACGGTGGCCGAAATGTCTGACAGCCTGTTTCCCACACGCACCTTTTCGATTGCCTGATCCAGTGATTCTCTTGTTACTTTCAGAAGCTTCTCCAACTCCGGCGTAATTTCCCCCACCGGCACGGTCACGGCGGCGTCCGCAAAATAACCTTCGCACTCGACACCGAAATCCAGTGAAATGATGTCGCCGTTTTTCAGGACTCGCGACTTCGAGGGAATCCCGTGTACGACTTCCGCATTAATCGAAGTGCAAAGCGTTGCAGGGTAGCCCCGGTAATTCTTGAATGCCGGGCGAACTTTTCGTTCCGCCGTCTTGCGTTCCGCGTAGTCGTCCAGGTCTTTCGTCGTAACTCCGGCCTTGGCCATTCCGCGCAAATCGTTCAACACTTCCCAGATCACAAGCCCCGCGCGATGCATCTTTTCCAGTTCCGGCTGTGACTTACAAACAATCATTTCGGTGCCATCACTCCATCCAGAATTCTGGAAATACTTTCCGTCACCACGTCCACGTCGGCCATTGCATCCACTGGACTCAGCAATCCCCGCAACGTGTAGTACTTGACGAGTGGTTGCGTCTGCTTGTCATATGCCGCGAGCCGTCCGCCAATTACATCCTCGGAATCGTCCGCGCGATGAATCAGCGGGCTTCCGTCCAGATCGCAAACGCTGTCGCGCCTGGGCGGGCGCTGGTAGATATTATAGATGTGCCCAGCCGCCGTACAGATTCTTCTGCCCGTCAACCGGCGCATCAGCAATTCCGGGTTGACCACCATGTGCAGCACTATGGTACACCCTAGCTGGTTACGCTTGGCAATCTGCTCCAAGTCGTCCGCCTGCTGCAAAGTGCGCGGAAACCCGTCGAACACAAACCCTTTAGCGCAATCCGCCTGATTGATCCGGTCGGCCACCATTCCCAGAACGATTTCGTCGGGAACCAGCTGGCCGCGTTCCATCAGCGGCTTGGCCTTGCGCCCCAGATCCGTTTCGCGATTTATATTATCGCGGAACATATCCCCGGTCGAAAGGTGCGGCAGGTTGTACCGCTGCGCAATGCGCTGAGCCTGTGTCCCCTTGCCGGCTCCCGGAGGACCCAACAAAATTACCGCATGCCCCAATCCCTGAATATCGTTTAACAACTGGCCACGATCACCCGTAACGTCGGCCACGCAGCTTCCCCTTCTTCACAAAGCCTTCGTAGTTGCGCATCACTAACTGGGCCTCTATCTGCTGGACTGTATCCATCGCCACGCCGACAACGATCAATAGCGACGTCCCGCCAAAATAGAAATTGACTTTCAATCCTTCCAGAACGAAGCGCCACATATGATTGTCAAACCACGTCCCAACCAAAGGCAGATGCTGAAGGTGAATTCCGGCCATGAGCCACTCGGGCAGCAGGCAAACCGCCGCCAGATAGACTCCCCCGACAAACGTCAACCGCCGCAGTACACGGTCAATATGCTCGGATGTATTGCGACCCGGGCGAATGCCGGGGATGAATCCGCCGTACTTCCTCATGTTGTCGGCCAGTTCGGTCGGATTGAACACGATACCCACATAGAAAAATGCGAATAAAACAATTAACGTAATATAGACCAGAATGTACCAGGGCTCGCCCCACGCCAGGTTCGTGGCCAGCCAGTCCATGGCTCGAAACTTCTTGCCGAGAAACAAATTAATGGTGCCCGGAAACGTCAGCAGCGAACTCGCGAAAATCGGAGGGATCACGCCGCCGGAATTCACTCGCAACGGCAGATACGTCATCTGCCCGCCCATCATACGACGGCCCATCACGCGTTTCGCGTACTGCACGGGGATTCGCCGTTGTCCGCCTTCGACGAAAACGATGACGCCGATGACGCCAATCATCAACGCCATGAGGAAGACCAGCGCGAGACCCGTAAACGGTCCCCATTGCGCGGTCCGGAACTTGTCAAACAAATCGCTGACGGCTCGCGGCAATCCCACCACAATGCCCGCAAAAATAATCAGCGACATGCCGTTGCCAACGCCGCGCTCGGTAATCTGCTCGCCCAGCCACATGATGAACGCGGAACCTGTCGTCAGCGTCAGGATGGTCATCAGCACAAAACCAATGCCCGGGTTGTAGACCAGCGGCTGGTTGTTCGGGCCGCCCGTGTGCATCAGGGTTTCGGCGATCGAGAACGATTGCACGATGCTCAGAAGAATTGTCAGGTAGCGCGTGTACTGCGTAATCTTGCGGCGGCCGAGTTCGCCTTCTTTTTGCAGGCGCTCGAGGTACGGCCACACCACGGTCATCAACTGCAAGATAATCGAGGCCGTAATGTACGGCATGATGCCCAACGCGAAAATCGTCAGACGGCGAAAATTTCCGCCGCTGAATAGGTCAATCACGCCGAGCACGGAGCCTTGATTCTGCTGAAAGAATTGCGCCAAAACGTCCGTATTGATTCCGGGTGTCGGCAAAAAGGCGCCGAACCGGTATACGGCCAGCAAGCCGAGCGTAAACATCAGCCGGCGGCGCAGGTCCGGAATCCGGAACATGTTGGCAAACGCTTCGAAGAACTGGTTCATGACAAAATCTCGACCTTGCCTCCGGCCTGAGTAATTTTCTCTTGGGCCGACTTGCTGAACTTGTGCGCCTGCACGGTCAGCGAACTTTTCAGTTCGCCATCGCCAAGCACCTTAATGTCAGACTGAACCTGGCGGATCAGGCCGGAAGCGATGAGCAATTCCGGTGTGACGATCGTGCCTGCTTCAAATATGTTCAAGCCTTCCACATTCACCACGGCATATTCGACGCGGCACGGATTATGAAATCCCCGCTTCGGTATACGGCGGCGCAGCGGCATCTGGCCGCCCTCAAAACCCGCGCGGCGCGAATAGCCCTTGCG
>Ga0182024_10008974_pt1 | contig 20854 bp, 20 predicted proteins | sample P32metaG_FD_120480 | JGI IMG/M metagenome (GOLD analysis project Ga0182024, IMG submission 120480) | Permafrost microbial communities from Stordalen Mire, Sweden - P3-2 metaG (Illumina Assembly) | ecosystem: Environmental > Terrestrial > Soil > Wetlands > Permafrost | place: Sweden: Stordalen...
AAACGCTGGAATAATTATATCGGCGGGTTGCGTCTCGACCAGATCAAGCGGGTTCACGTCAATCGGTTTATCGAATCTCGCCTCAAGGAAAACGTGTCACCGCGAACCATCAACTTGGATGTGATTGTGCTGCGGGTTGTTTTCAAGCGTGCCCTGTCCGATGGACTGATCCAGCGGTTGCCAATGGAAGGGTTACGACCGCTCAAGACCAGCACCAAGAAACGCTCATTGTTCACGGCGGCTGATCTGGACAAACTTTGCCAGGCTGCGTTTGAAATGAAGCAGAATAAACAGGGTGCCGATGTTCCGGTCACTGAAAATGCGCAGGAATTTGTGGATTACATCAGGGTGCTCGCCTATAGCGGTGCACGCCGCAACGAAGCCCTCGGCATACGCTGGGAGGATGTTGATTTTGGAAACAACCAACTTTTTATCCGCCGACAGATCACGGAACGCGGAATCGAAGACCTCAAGAACCGCGATGCGCGCGTGGTGGATTTCAATCCGAAACTGAAGGCGCACCTTCTGGATTTAAAGGCACGGTCATATGACGCCTCGCAATGGCTTTTCCCATCACCCCAGCGAGGCGAAAAGGACATTCCTGCAAAGACATTTCGCGAATCGTTGGTGCTGGTTCGCGAGCGCGCCAAACTGCCAAGCTTTGGATTTCACGATTGCCGGCATCATTTTATTTCAATGGGCGTCATGAGCGGCATCGACTTCATGACGATAGCCGCCTGGGTGGGTCACAAAGACGGTGGCGTCCTGATCGGAAAGGTTTATGGACATCTGGCCAATGAGCATCGCAAGGCAATGGCTGGGCGAATGAATTTTGAACCGGCCCAACTGAAATCGGACAAATCCGCCTGACTTGCCGGAATGCGGTGATCATTACGATCCGATGCGGTGCGCGTCAGAATGAAATCGCGGAATTGATGGTGGCGGCAAATAATTATTTTACCGGTTAGGCTTGGCTTGGAAAAACTCGAAGGCAGATTGACGATGCCGTTTTTTGCGCGCAAAATCATCCGCCAACGACGCACATGAATAATCATTCAACATTTGCAACTCCCCGCACGGCGCGTGTTGAGTCGTTTAAGATTCCAACAAACAAATAATCATGATCAACGGCAACATTCGCAGCCAAATTGATGCCCTTTGGAACGCCTTCTGGACCGGCGGCATTTCCAATCCGCTCGAAGTTATCGAGCAAATTACTTACCTGCTCTTTCTGAAGCGGCTCGATGATTTGCATACGCTTGAGGAAAATAAATCCACGCGGCTCAAGGAACCGATGGAGCACCGCGTCTTTCCCGAAGGCAATGACCCGAAAGGTCGCGCCTACGATGATCTCCGCTGGTCGCGCTTCAAGAATTTTGAAGCGAAGGAAATGTTTGAAGTCGTGGATCAACACGTCTTCCCATTCCTGCGCACGCTTGGCGGCGACGGCTCCACCTACGCGCACCACATGAAGGACGCGCGTTTCACGATCCCAACAGCCGCGTTGCTCGCCAAGGTCGTGGACATGATCGACCAGGTGCCGATGGAAGACCGCGATACCAAGGGCGACCTCTACGAATACATGCTCGGCAAGATCGCGAGCGCCGGGCAGAACGGCCAGTTCCGCACCCCGCGCCACATCATCCAGCTCATGGTAGAACTGACCGCGCCCATCGCGAAGGATGTCATCTGCGATCCCGCGTGCGGCACAGGCGGCTTCCTCGTCGCGGCGGGCGAATATCTCCGCGACCATCACCCGGAAATTCTTCGCGACGCAAAACTCAAGGAACATTTCCATCACCACCTTTTCCACGGATTCGATTTTGATAATACCATGCTCCGAATCGGCAGCATGAACATGCTTTTGCACGGCGTGGAAAATCCGGACATCCGCTACCGCGATTCCCTCGCGCAGGATCACGCGGGCGAGGAGGAAAAATACTCCCTCGTTCTCGCCAATCCACCGTTTGCCGGGTCGCTTGATTACGAGAACTGCGCCAAAGATCTCCAGCAGATCGTTAAGACGAAAAAGACCGAACTGCTCTTCCTCGCCCTCTTCTTGCGCCTGCTCAAGCCCGGCGGACGCGCCGCCGTCATCGTGCCCGACGGCGTGCTCTTCGGCTCGTCCAACGCGCACAAGACCCTGCGCCAGCTTCTCGTCGAGGGACAAAAACTCGACGCCGTCATCTCGCTGCCCGGCGGCGTGTTCAAACCCTACGCAGGTGTATCCACTGCCATTTTATTATTTACCAAGACCAACTCCGGCGGCACGGATCACGTCTGGTTCTACGACGTGGACGCCGACGGGATGTCGCTCGACGACAAACGCACGGAACTGTTGCCGCCGGAAAAGCTCGGCCCAGTGCCCAAGGTCACGCTCACCGCCGACGAACACGTGAAAAATAATTTGCCCGACATTCTTGTTCGTTGGAGGGAGCGCGATAAAGCCGAACGCAAGAACGCGCGCACCACGCAAAGTTTTTGCGTGTCCAAGGCCGACCTTGCCGCGCAGGGCTACGACCTCTCGCTCAACCGCTACAAGGAAGTTGTTCACGAAGAAGTCACGCACCGCCCGCCGGGCGAAATCTTGGAAGCCCTCGGCCAACTGGAGGTGGAGATTCAGCAGGGCATGAAGGAACTGGAGGGGATGCTGAAGTGAGCCGCGCATTATCCATCGCGCTTGGCGACATCATGGCCACGAAGTCTGGTTCGGTTGACCCTTCAAAATTTACGGACGAGATTTTCGACCTCTACAGCATCCCTGCATTCGACAGGGGTGAACCAGAAGTCGTCGCGGGCAGTGAAATCGGTTCAGCCAAACAGGTGGTTGAACCCGGAGACGTCCTGCTTTCGAAAATTGTCCCGCACATCCGCCGGTCTTGGATTGTGGGCAAAGAGCGCGGTCGTCGAATCATCGCGTCGGGCGAGTGGATTGTCTTCCGCAGCGAGCGCGCCCATCCCGATTACTTGCGTCAAGTTTTGGTTGGCGACCCGTTCCACACGCAGTTCATGAACACGGTTGCGGGCGTCGGAGGCTCTCTCCTGCGAGCGCGACCAGCGCACGTTGCGAAGATTGCCATCCCACTGCCGCCGCTGGCGGAGCAGCGGCGGATTGCAGAGGTGCTGGACCGCGCGGAGGCGTTGCGGGCCAAGCGCCGCGCCGCCCTCGCCCAACTCGACTCCCTCACTCAATCCTTCTTTCTCGACCTGTTTGGCGACCCCGCCACCAACCCGAAAGGCTGGCCCAACGCGATTCTCGGCGACGTGACCGAGATGGTGACAGGTTATCCATTTCGCAGCGAAGAATACGTCACGAATGGCGATTCGGTTCGTCTTTGTCGCGGAGCAAACATCTTGCCGGGACGTGTTGACTGGAGTGATCTTGCTCGTTGGCCCAAATCGAAGATGGCAGGACTAGAGGCGTTCAGCCTTGAAGCTGGTGACGTGGTAATCGCGATGGATCGTCCGTGGATTTCCGAAGGGTTCAAAATCGCACGAGTGCAACCAGAAGATTGTCCAGCGCTGCTAGTCCAGCGCGTCACGCGACTCAGAGGCGGAAAGAAATTGCCGAACGCGTTCTTATTCCACCTGCTGACTCAACCAGCATTCACTCGGCATTGTCGTCCAACGGAAACAACCATTCCGCACATTTCTCCGAAAGACATCCGGTCATTCGCCTTTCCCGTTCCTCCCATCGACTTACAGCGCGAATTCGCCCGCCGGGTGACGGCGGTGGAGAAGCTGGAGACGGTGCAGCGTGCGTCTTTGGTGGAGTTGGACGAATTATTCGCGTGCCTCCAACACCGGGCGTTTAGGGGGGAACTCTGAAATGAGCGGTCGCCTTACAGACGCCTGGCAATACGCTTGGACTGAAATCTGGCTAAAGCTGGAAGAACTACCGGACGTTTACTTGGACGTTTACACCGACCTCTACGTCGAACTGGCCAAAGCCCTGAGACCGCCACTAGACCAACTCAAGTTCAACACTGAGTTCAACCTCACCGCCAACGACGCGACACTCGCCCGGAATTTCATCATGACCGTCAAGGGTTCTGCGTTCCGCAGCGACCCTGCGCTTGTTCGTTTCTTTCGTAATGCATTCGAGGTTTACGAGGAATCTGGGAATGACGCACTCCCGACGGAGTTTCATCGTCTGACTGCGGAATTCGTCGCGTGTCATAATCTGCGCTATCGAGTTGTCACCCCGTTTCGCTTACAACCACATCTGCCCGGCGTATTTGCTGCATTGTTCGCTGAGCTTTTGGAATTCAGTGCATTAAATGCTCAACTTGCTGGCGCGATGACTGACTTCGAGCACTCGTTCGATATGCTGAGTCGGTCGCATAAGGAGACGGACATGAAGACCTGCATCCATAAAGCCTGCATGTTTGTTGAGAGTCTCGGTGCATCGAGACCGGGCGTCAAAGGACAGACCCTCGGGGAACTTTGCAAAGAGATCGAATGTTGGCCTCACAAAGCGGTGAGAAGTGCGGTAAGTAGTCTGTATGGTTTCTGTTCAGATTACCCCGGCATTCGTCACAACATTAAAGCCGACGGCCAACTCCGACCGTTGCAGGTAAAAGATTGTGTGCTCGTCGCGTTGCTACTCTTGGCAGCAGGCGGATACTTCCGGGACAATTTGGATATTGCTGAAATTATCGGCGTCGAAGCAGAGGCCATCGCATGAGCACCCACTTCAACAACGAGTTGCAGCGCGATTTCGCCACCTTTCAGCACCGCGCCTTCAAAGGAGAATTGTAATGATGAGCAAGCTGCCCAATTTCTATCTTTCCGAAGACGAGTTTAAGTTAATCGTCGGTGATGGCGGTTGGAAAATTAATGAGATACCTCTAACATTGGCTGGAGAAATAAGGGGCCATTTCGGTATTGATACCAGTTATTGCGTCATGGCTAGTGGTGTTTCACCTATTCCGCCGAAGGTCAACCATCAGCAGCCTGTCGCTGGCATTGATTGGATTCGATACGAAAACAAACCCAGGCCAAACGAACCTGATTTTAACGTCTATCATTATATGATTACCCAAAAGACAGACCAAGGATATCCGGTGTTCGATATGGGGGCGAAAGATACCGTCGCACCTCATTGGTCTGAATTGAATGATTTGAAGGTCTATTTCAAGGACTGGAAATGAGATGAACCCGAGCTTCCAACTGATTGATAGCGGCTGGGACAAAATCATCCAAGAAGCTGTGACGTCAGATCGCTCGGATCTCCGAGTGGTGTGCCCTTTCATTAAGGTGCGGGCGGCGAAGCGTTTGTTGGCTGGAAAGCGCCCCGAATCAATCCAAGTCATCACTCGTTTCCATCTCGGTGACATGTGCGACGGCGTCAGCGACACGAAAGCGCTGCGTCTCCTGCTGGAGCATGGAGCAAAGATTCGCGGTGTTCGAAATTTACACGCCAAGCTTTACCTGTTCGGCGACCAGCGCGCGATTGTCACGTCGGCGAATCTGACTGAGGCGGCGTTGTTTCGAAATCACGAGTTCGGTTTCGTCAGCAACGAGGACGAAATCATTATGCGCTGCCGTGAATACTTTGACTCTTTGTGGAAGAAAGCAGGCCCTGACCTTGATCTGACGAAACTGGAAGGTTGGGAGAAACGCATTGAACGCGTGCAGGTCGCAGGTTCACGTCCGGCTACCAGTTCGGGTTTATCTGACGAGGGGACGGATGTGGGATTGGTGCCGCCGGAAGTAATGGCGGCAACGCCACGCGTGGCGGAGGCTCCGCAATCATTTGTGAAGTTTTTTGGTGAGGGACATAATCGAGCTTCTTTGGATATGCCCGTCTTGGAAGAAGTGAACCGGTCGGGTTGTCATTGGGCCTGTTCCTATCCTAAAACTAAACGACCGCGGCAAGTTGAAGACGGTGCGGTGATGTTTATGGGCCGTCTTATGGAAAATCCCAACGACACCATCATCTATGGTCGAGCCATTGGCCTACGACACGTTGAAGGCAGAGATGAGGCTTCAGAAATGGAAATCGAATTTCGGGAGTGGAAAGAAATCTGGCCAATGTATGTTCGTGTTCATCATGCTGAATTTGTCGCAGGAACATTAAAGAATGGTATCAGTCTTTCGGCTCTGATGGATGAATTGAAGTCGGATTCCTTCACTTCAACCCAAGAGCACGCACGCACCGGCAATGGCAACACAGACCCGCGTGGTGCCTATCGCCAACAGGCGCAAGTGCAATTAAGCAAAGAAGGGTTTGCTTGGCTGAACAACCGACTGGAACTCGCTTTTGCGAAACACGGAAAGCTGACTCCCGCAGAGTTGGAGAAACTAGATTGGCCTGAAACGCAGTATGCGGACTTACCCATGCCACCCGTTGACGCCCGAAAACTTCTACACGCACTGACTAATTTCCTGGGCAATGGCACAGTTGACGTTGGTGACCCAAAAACATTTCCATCATACAAAAATACGTTGATTGCAATGGGGGTTACGCCATGGGAAGGCGCTCGGCTTGGACCTCAATTCAACCGGGAGGGCGGCGATTCGCTGAATAATTGGCTTCGAGATAATAACCTGCCTGCGCTGACTGGTTTGGTTGTTAATCGCGATTCATCGCTGCCGGGTGGCGATTACTTCCGGTCAAACGGTCGGCAGCCCGATGATTTTAATTGGTGGCTAGAGCAAATGCGTCTTTCGAAAGCTCATGACTGGACGCATTATCTTATTGAATGATGGACACGACAAATTTCGCCTTCCCAAAAACCGAGTGGCCCGACTTGCACAGGAATTTATGTATAATAATAAAAGAATAAATTTGAAAGCATGCTCATTGACGGGGATAAAATTTGCGAGCGACCAAATCAGTCTTTGTGCTTATGCTGGAGCGAGCCAATTTTATCCCCGTCAATGAGGACGTGTCAAGTATTCGTTAGTTGCTGGGTGCCAATTCTCACCCCGGTTCTGCGCTGCTCCGAGCAGCGCAGAACCGGGGTCGCGCGCGCGTGCGCGAGGGTCAGCTCACAATCGCGTCCGACGCGATTGTGAGCGGGCTGGTTAAGCTGTCAAGAAAATAAACGAATTTCATGCTTGAAACACGCTCTAGTTTGTCAGAAAAATTGGGGTGTATTTCTGACAGGATACAGAGCAGGAAATGTGTGAAAACCATTGATTTTAAATTGAAAAGTCGCATTTACGGCAGGGGTAGGGGTTCAGCCTTCACCCCGAATGACTTTTTGGACATCGGCGGGCGGGATGCCGTGGACAAGGTATTGTCGCGTCTGGCGGCCAAGGGGACGATCCGCCGGCTGGCGTGGGGGCTTTATGATTATCCACGGGAGCATACGGAATTGGGAATGTTGTCGCCGGACATTGAGAAGGTGGCGAAGGCGCTGGCCGGGAAAGACCGGATACGACTGCAACCCGCTGGAGCTTACGCCACAAACCTGTTGGGATTGTCCGAACAAGTGCCGGCCAAGGTGGTGTTTTTTACGGACGGAACATCGCGCACGGTGAAGATTGGACGGCAGGAAATCCAGTTGCGTCACACCACTCCGAAAAATATGGCGGCAGCAGGACGATTGAGCGGCTTGCTGATACAGGCGTTGCGGCATTTGGGTAAAGAACACATCACGCCGGCGCGCGTGGAGCATTTGAAACGCACGTTGCCCGCCAAGGAGCGAAAGAAGCTGTTGTGGGATCTTCCGCTGGCACCTGCTTGGATGCATTCACTCTTTCGTGAGCTGGCCGGAAGTTGATTTGTGAAACTGGAATTTTTCAAACGTTCCGCGCCGGAGCAGGCGCTGATTATCCGCGAGACGGCGGCGCGGCGCGGCTTGTTGCCCGTAATGGTGGAGAAAGATTTCTGGGTGTCATGGACGTTGGCAGTATTGTTTACGCATCCGGAGTTCGGCGGGCAACTGGTATTCAAAGGCGGCACTTCATTGTCGAAAGTATTCGGCGTGATCGACCGGTTTTCCGAGGACATTGATTTGTCGGTCAGTCCCGCGTTCCTGGGCATCAGCGAAGAATTCGTGGAACAGGCTGAAAGCCGGAACAAGCGAACGGAGCGAATGGAAGAACTGGAAGCGGCGTGCATTGAGCGTGTGCGTGACCGGTTCCTGCCGACGTTGGAACGGATTGCTGATGAAGTTCTCGGTGAACGATCCGGCGGTGCGCCATGGATGGAATTCCAAGTGGATACCACAACGCATTCGCCAACGGTGCTCTTTCATTATCCTTCCAACGAACCTTCCGGCTTTGAGTATCTGGGGCGCTTCGTGAAGATGGAGTTTGGATCGCTGACGGATCAAAGGCCGGTGGGAACTCACGCCGTTCGACCGTGGGTGGCGGAGGAATTTCCGAAGCAGCTTGAAGATTTCCGCTGCGAACTGGTGGCGCTGGAACTGGAACGGACTTTTTGGGAGAAGGCTACGATTTTGCACGCGGAATATCATCGCGATCCGGCGAAGCTAATTCGTGACCGTTTCTCGCGGCATTATTCTGACATGGCGGCACTGGCTCGACACGCCATCACTGAACGCGCACTGGCTCGTGACGATTTGCGACAACGCGTAGCAAATTGGAAGAGCCGGTTCTTCGCGGCAAGTTGGGCGCGTTATGATCTTGCCACGCCCGGCACATTCCGCCTCGTGCCGCCGGAATTTCGGTTGCCTGAACTGGAGAAGGACTACCATTCCATGCGCGATATGTTTCTCGTCCGCCCACCGCCGTTTGAAATCATATTGGAGACGGTGCGCGATCTGGAAAACCGCATCAATCGAACTGCATGAGCAATTTCACCTTCCTCAAAACCGAATGGCCTGACTTGCACGAATCGGCAGTCAAAGCCGAGGCACTTGCATATTCCGATGCCCGGTCGGCCTGCTTCTACGCGCGGCGCGCGCTGGAATTGGCGGTGCATTGGCTCTACAAATATGACCCGGCACTCAAATTGCCTTATCGGGAAAACTTGAGCGCGCTCATTCACGAGCCGACCTTTCGCAAAGCGGTCGGCACCGTGACATTTGCCAAAGTGCGGCTCATCAAGGAGGTCGGCAATCTCGCGGTTCATAGCCATAAACCGATGCGGCAATTTGATGCCCTAACGGCCACGCGGGAATTATTCCATTTCTGTTTCTGGCTGGCGCGCACATACGCGCGCGGCGTGAAACCCGCCGATGGTTTGGCCTTCAACTCGGATTTGCTGCCAAAAGCTGCACCCGTGTCCGGGCCAACGCAGGAGCAATTGGAGCGGTTGGAAACCCAGTTACGCGAGCGCGATGAAAAGCTGGCGGGGTTGTTCCGGGATAAAACCGCATTGGACGCAGAATTAAACCGGGTGCGGGATGAAATCGCCGAGGTGAAAAAGGCGAACGCCGCGCGACCGGATGACCACGATTATTCGGAAGCCGAGACGCGGGATTATTTTATCGACCTCTTGTTGCGCGAGGCGGGCTGGGTGTTCACCAAGCACGGTGAGGATACGGAATATCCTGTCACCGGGATGCCCAACAACACGGGCGAGGGATTCGTGGATTATGTTCTTTGGGGCGATGACGGACTCCCGCTGGCGTTGAATGAGGCAAAACGCACGAAACGCGATCCGCGTGTCGGCCAGCAGCAGGCAAAACTTTATGCGGATTGTTTGGAAAAAAAGTTTGGCCGTCGGCCCATCATTTTTTACTCCAATGGCTATGAGCATTGGCTGTGGGATGACATCAACTATCCGCCGCGTCCGGTGCAGGGCTTCTACAAGAAAGCCGAGTTAGAATTGTTGATTCAACGTCGGCAGACCAGAAAATCGCTGGCGGCAGCGCAGATCAACGAAGCCATTGTGGAGCGCTATTATCAGACCCGCGCCATCCGTCGCATCGGCGAAGCCTTTGAAAAGGATCACGACCGCAAAGTTTTGGTGGTCATGGCCACTGGTGCCGGCAAGACGCGCACCGTCATCGCGTTGAGCGACGTGCTGATGCGCTGCAATTGGGCGAAGCGGGTGCTGTTTTTGTGTGATCGTGTGGCGTTGGTGACTCAGGCGGTAAATGCGTTTAAGAAACATTTGCCCGAATCATCGCCAGTGAACCTGGTCACGGAGAAGGAAACTGAGGGCCGCGTATTTGTTTCCACTTACCCCACCATGATGGGACTAATTGACGAAACCAACGACGGGCAGCGGCGTTTCGGAGTTGGTCATTTTGACCTCATCATCATTGATGAAGCACACCGGTCGGTTTATCAGAAGTATAAAGCGATTTTTGATTACTTCGATTCGCTGCTCGTCGGCCTGACCGCCACGCCGCGTGAAGAAATTGATCGTGATACTTATGGTCTGTTCAATCTTGAAAAAGGCGTGCCGACCGATTCGTATGATTTAAATGAGGCGGTGGCCGATAAATTCCTCGTGCCGGCGCAACCGGTGTCTGTGCCGCTTAAATTTCAACGGGGCGGTATCAAATACGATGACCTGTCCGAAGAGGAAAAGGAGGCATGGGACGCATTGGAATGGGATGACGACGGCAATGTGCCTACCAGCGTGGAAGCTGAAGCAGTCAACAAGTGGCTTTTTAACAAGGATACTGTGGACAAGGTGCTGGAGCATTTGATGACACGAGGGCAAAAAGTGGCGGGCGGCGACCGACTCGGCAAAACCATTATCTTCGCCAAGAATCAAGCTCACGCGGATTTCATCCAAGAACGATTCGACCTAAACTATCCCAGCCTCGCAGGAAAGTTCACGCGGACCATTACCTTCAAGACCGAGTATGCCCAAAGCTTGATTGATGATTTCTCAATGAAGGATACCATGCCGCACATCGCCATTTCCGTGGACATGCTGGATACGGGAATTGACGTGCCGGAAGTAGTAAACCTCGTGTTTTTCAAACTGGTGCGGTCCAAGACGAAGTTCTGGCAGATGGTAGGCCGTGGCACCCGGTTGTGTCCCGATCTATTTGGCCCCGGCAAACATAAGGAATTTTTCTACATCTTCGATTACTGCCAAAATCTGGAATTTTTCAAACAGAACCCCGACGCCGTCGAAGGCTCGACGGCCGAATCACTTGGCAAACGCCTCTTCAAGACTCGACTGGAACTCATCAGCGAGCTCGATAACAAATCTTTTGGCTTGGTCAAAGATGGCTCGGATAAGGAAATTGAATTGCGGCGTGATGTGGCCAGCCTGTTGTATGAAGAAGTCGCCGCCATGAACGTCGAAAACTTCGTCGTCCGCGCCAAGCGCCGGGTGGTGGAGAAATACACTCAGCCGGGTGCATGGAAAGATTTGAAGATTGAGTCATTCGCGGAACTGGCGCAGGAAGTCGCCGGCCTGCCGACCGATCAGGAGGCGGAAGCGGAAGAGGCGAAACGCTTCGACCTGCTCCTGTTGAATCTGCAACTGGCAGTGTTGCGGGCCGAGCCAGCGTTTAATCGGCTCAGCGATCAGGTGAAGGCGATTGCCGGTTTGCTTGAGGAAAAATCCAGCATCCCGATGGTGCATGAGCAGATGCCACTCATTCAGGAAATTCAAACCGACGAATGGTGGCAAGATGTGACTACGCCGATGCTGGAAATCGTCCGCCGCCGGCTGCGTGCGCTGATCAAATTGATTGAAAAGGCGCAGCGCAAACCCATCTACACCGACTTTGAAGACGAATTGGGGCAGGAAACCAAGATTGATTTGCCGGGTTTTGCCGTGGGCGATTCGTTTGAAAAATTCCGGGAAAAGGCCCGCGCCTTTTTGCGTGAGCATCAGAATGAGTTCGCCATCTACAAACTACGGATGAATGCTCCGCTCATGCCCGGAGATTTAGCCGATTTGGAACGAATCTTGGCGGCCAGTGGTGTCGGCAGCGCCGGTGAAATTGAACGGGCCAAGCAGGAGTCGAAAGGTCTGGGCTTGTTTGTCCGCTCCCTCGTGGGCATGGACCGAGAGGCCGCCAAGCGGGCTTTCGCCAAATTCCTGTCTAAAAAATCATTCACCGCCAACCAGATTGAATTCGTGGACATGATCATCAACCACTTGACCACCTACGGCGCGATGGACCCCGACTTGCTTTACGAATCACCGTTCACTGACATCGCGCCCCAAGGCCCCGAAGGATTGTTCACACCGGTGGAAATTGACGAACTGGTCACGACCATCCATGAATTTTACGAGACCGCCGTTTGATCAAGGTTTGGCCACCAGCGATTTCATTTCGTCGGAAAGAATGGTGCTCGCATGAATGGCCTTCCGCAGGGCCTTGCGCAGCACCGCCGACAAATCCTTGTCAAAATACTTGATCTCGTTCGCCGCAAAACGCGCATTGAAATCGGTCAGATGGATTTCCTTGAGATCGTTGCAGTCCACGATCGACGGCTTTGTCAGCACGTCGAAACTTTTTTCGTCCATTTCCACCAAGGTTTCCAGGCACTCTTTGCGCCGCAGCTTCGCCTTCTCAATTTTTGAAGTTACCACCGCCAGCAGCAGCACTTTTTGCGTGAGCGGATCTTGGTTGACCACGATGAAATAATGCGGCTCCGGCGAGGTGATCGTGTGGTGGGTGAAATAATAAACCGTCCCCTCGCGCAGGGAGAGACGGAGTTTGGTGTCAATTTTCTCCCCGGCCAAGGTCAGCTCCAGCGTTGGTCAAAGCTCTGGCGCTGGCGGAACAATTCGAGCGCAGCCTCGCGTTCTTCATCCGTGAGTGGATGGCACGGAATATAGCCGGCATCCGGTTCCTTGAAAAAATCAGCCAGATCCATCGGCACACGCTTGGCGCTCCCTTTCAATTTTGTCTCATGGCGCTTCCATTCCGGGTAGTGATGGGTGATGTCGCGCAGGGTGTATTTGCCAAACCGGCCAAAATTTTGCCACGCAAATCCCAGAGCCTCGCGGTCGCTGGCCGAGAGCACAGCGGCGTCAATCTCGGCCACGGCACAAAAATCAAAGTCCTCGCCTTTGCGGATATATTTCCGGGCATATTCCCGCGCCTTGGACGGCAAGGTGTCGCATTCTTCAGCGATGCTCTTGGCTTCCGAAGCCACCGGACCATGCGTCATGGCATAATATTCGCATTCGCTGACGGGTCGCCCGAATTTGCGGAGGTGGTAGCGGTCGGCAAAAAACAGTAACTTCAGCGCTTTGAGCTTGTTGATGCTGCCGCCTTCCTGTCGCGCAAAATAGTTCAATGCCTGCGCGGCTTTGCGATGGGCCAAGGTCAAACTCATGTGATGTAAATTAGCACGAATGGAGCCAGAAATCTTATTGATACTGACCGAACCGGTCGGCCACGTCAAAGCATAAAATTCCAGTTTTTATCGGGCGTTGACCATCTGGGCTTTAGCGGCAAAAACCCGAGCTGTCCTGAAGCTTGACAGCGCCGTCCATGACCATGCTTCCAATAACCGGTCCGGGTGGCCAAGGAAGACATGCAAACCACGGTTCAACTGCTCAATTGCATCAAACAACGCGCTTAAATTCACCTTTGCGGCGCGGAACATTGACCGCCGCACGATTCTTGCGGACCAGTGCGTGGCACGCTTGCAAGACATCCCAAGGAACTTCCTGTAATTTTTCAGCGAGATCCTCGTAATTGATGAAGTGTTCAGGCAAAACCTGCAGCACCCGTTCCTCGATGCTGCTCGAATTCGACCAAATGCTGTCATCATCCCAATTGCACCAACAAATTTTATTTCTCCACAGGATAAAATGGGATTCGCACTTTGTCTCTCGCCAATAGGATGGAAACAGACTGACTGCTTCACCTTGCCGATAGATTCTCCAGGCCGGCCCGGCGCGTGGATCCAGATTGATGACTAAAACGTCTCCACATCCGCACGGACAGTCCATCAGTAGCATCCTCGCCACCCCTCTGTGAACCAGCGCGGTGTCCCCGGATGTCCTCAATGAATTGGCAGCCTCGTCACGGCTAAGGAATGTCCCAGTAAGCCTGATTTTATTCGCGCGCGGCATGTTTCTTCTCTATACGTTCGCAGATTTTGTATGCCACCACCAGACCATAAGCTCTTCGACTTTCGGCGAGCGAGTCTAGGCGTTTACTTGCCAATTTGAGCGGCGAATTTCGTCCATAACGTAGTAAACAGCCTGCAAGGATAGTCAGGGCTTCTTGTTCTTCCACACCACAGCAAGCAACAACGTGCCTTAACTCGCGGACAGCTTTATGTAGCCATGCAAATTGCGGAAAATCGCCTTTTGGTAATGGGGGATTTAACGGATCGAGAAAAATATAGTCAACAAATTTACGCCAGGTATTAAAAGAGTTCGGGTCATCATGATTATCTGTCCCAAATACGAGACTTACTTCAAGTATCGCTGGATCGGCATAAAGAGGACCAAAGGGTCCCATTGACCCAAAATCAATTATGATTGCATCCCGATTTCGAACCATGACATTGCTGTAATGCAAGTCACCATGATATGGCCCTTTTTGAGTCGCAATGTTTTCTGCAGAGGATATTAAGACCTGTTCGACTTCTGTAGGTTTTCGAAACATTTTATATTTTCGCAAGAACCTAATTCTTGATGGATGGTATTTGGCAATCTCATACGCTCTCACCTTCGCAGTCAGAAACTCTTCGAGCACACCGGGCTGTTTGGGTCCCTTTATTGTGTGACTGCGGAGTCCTCGAAGCGTCGTTTCGAAGAGGGAAAATATTGCCCCGTCACCCTGGCCTACCCGCATGGCGTCTCGCAATGGGACTGCGTTCTCTACAAAGTCGCCAACTAACGCAGCCGTCTTCAAAGTTCTTACACCACGTTCATTGTCTAACGACGGGTGGAGATGAAATGGGATGAATGGCTTTACAAACTCATGATAATTAAAGGTTTCTTTTTCAATCGAATTGAAATAATCTACCTTAACAAAAAAGGGCATGGGTTGAGGTCCGTGAATAACATTGGAAAGATTAGCTAGGACACAATACGTTCCTTTTGCTGTCCTTCCACCATCAAGCTTCCGAACTGTAATGCGTTTGCAGTCATAGAATGCACGTTTAAGTAGTATTCTCGTTTCTCTATTCAGATATACAGGGCCACCGCTGGTAATTATCTTGAGAGAACTATTAATAGGCGGGCCTGGGTTATATCGAGCCATGGCTTCTGCTATTGCGCACTCCTGGTCGCCAATTTGAACCCATGGTGATGTATCAAATTGATGCTCGCGTTTTCTAGTATCAGTAATATCCGCATGAACCTTAAAATAAATTAATGCCCGGTTTCTTATTTTTGCCACCAGAGCCTTTTTTACCGTCGCATACACTGCGGTCATTAAGCCTGATTCACACGCCTGATAAAAACAATGCCTGAAGAAATAATTTATTATTGGGAGCTTTTTAGGTGAAAATGAAAGCAGGATTCCGCAGGCACTATTTGTCAGATCAATATCATTTAATTGGTCGATGTCGATCCGTTCAAGTGTTAAGCCGCGCTGTTCAAATGGTATGGAATCGATTGGATGGTTGCCAATAACGAGAATTTTTGTCCTGCCTAATTTTTTCATGACAAGCGTGCAGGTAAAGCATGTTCATTGGCCCTGGCCAGGGCACCCCTTAATGAACAAACAATGCAGGTAGGATGGCGATGGATTTCAGCCGACCGGGACATACCGGTAATCCCATTGTAGTTAATTAATCGAGGGTGGCTGGGAATGCCGACGGCCGCGCTTAGAAACATGGTAACCGACATGGCGGCGATGGTCGCATTAAGTGAAATGACCGCCGGTGCTGGCTCATGAATCCCAACAATATACGGATCAGCAGCACGTTCGAAATCTGTGAGTAAATCCACCCTTACGGCTTCAGGATTGAGCAATTCGCCACACATGAGGCAGCCCAAGCCGGGGGCCAGCATCTGTGCACGTCCAACCACGTCGGTTATATTCCTGTTGGCGGTCACGATGGCAACCCCCATGTCAATTGCCGGAACTAAGTATTGATAGGCGAACTGGTTCAAAACCGCTCTGCTGCCGTGCGAATCGGTGCAGCAGAACAAAAAATCAACGTCCGCCAATTGTTCCGCTACACTTGCCAAAAGCACACTGCCACAAATTACTTCGACCTGCGCTTTGGGATTGATTCGTTTTGCGAAGGCGGCTGCGGTTTCAACTTTGGGCTTGGATATGTCTTTTTCCGTGGCTCCGACCAGCCGGTTCAGATTGGTGCGTTCAATGACGTCGGGATCTATTAGCAAAAACCGGCCAACGCCTAAATGAGCTAATTGTTCCAAAACAATAGAACCAGTTCCTCCAAGGCCAACGATACCGATCCGCAAGGCCCGTAAACGTTTTTGACCTTCCTCACCGAATACCCGCACCTGACGGTCAAAGGCTAGATTGCCTTCACCGCCTTCTGCCTCACTGCCCCACAATAGCTGCGGTCCTACCCCAACAACTTCAATTGACTCCCCACCGCCAAGGACGCGGGCAATTGTTTTCTCAGGAGTGACAAGCAACGCGGCGTGGATTATTTCTGGTGTGCGGGCCTTTAGAAAATTTGATAGAATTGTTTCGCCTGCGTCATCAATTGCTGAAAATTCATTTAATGGAAATGGATGGCTATGGGCGAAGACAATAGTATCACCGCTTTTTCGCGCTTTTTGAGCCGCTGTCGCCACGATCTCGGGACTTAACTGCGCGGAAATATCTGACCTTGTCTGGTAATCTTTTTCTCCTACGCGCTGAAACTCCCGAACTACAATCCGCACCAAACGCCCTTTTTTTAAAACCGCGCGCCCATATAGAATCGCGCAGGTTTCACAAGGTGATGCCAGCAACTCACTTCGGAGTTGGGTGAGTAGTTCAGCAGTAAGAACAAGTCGGCTCATCGCAATTCGTGAAAACGATTTTCGATTACCCTAAAATACGACAACAAGGAATCAGAATTCGGACTCCATTTTTGCACATGCCAGGAAAACCACAATAGCGGATTGGGCCCATGTGGCAAGGGAGTTTGCCCGGTGTTTTGCGGATTGCGGCCACCATTCAATCGGAGATTAAGGTCGGTCCAAAAGCAATCCGGACGACTTGCCGGAAAGCCCACCGGTGCAATAAATCGCACAGTGGTCGTGTTGGGTGTCCACCCTTCGGGCAACACGAAATTTGGAACCGTGACCAGATAGGAACCGTCGGGTGACTTCACGCAGGTTGCACCGGGGAACTTTTTGGCGAGTTCTTCGTGTTGTTCTTCGACAATGGTCATATCAGGCCGAAAGTTGCGGGTGGCACACTGTAGAAACAGAGGGGGTCTTTCACCAGAGAAAAGGTTTCGGTATCCGTAATTTGCGTGTCTTTTTTATCTCCATGTGCCTCAAGGAAAATTGCGTAGCCGACTTTTTCTGGCGGGAGCTTGGCGCGAACATCCGCGCCATCAACGGACGATTTGTCGGTTTCATATTTTTTCCCATCAAGGGAGAAAATGTATTTAGCTTTTTTGTCATGTTCCAGGCGTGCTTCATCACGTGCCAGCCGTTCCTCGTCATGCTTGATGCGTTCTTTGTCTACCTTGACGCGTTCTTCGTCGCGTTTCAGTTCTTCGGACTCGTTCATAATATATTTTCTTTGGTTTGTGGCTGCACACCGGTTCCATTTTTGTGATAACTGGCGCTTCACCGATTTAACTGTCTTTATTATGAGCGAATCCAACATTTTGTGCTAGCGCTGAAATCACATCATACATTACTATTCAGTCATGTATGAATCACTATTTTCCGAAGGCGGTCTTTCACTTGAGCGGTTGCGAGTGTTGATCGAGGTGCATGATGCCGGCAGCATTTCGCGCACCGCCCCAGGTGACGCGGTGAGACAAAGTCAATATAGCCGCCAATTGCGCGAACTTTCTGAATTTTTTGGCTGTGAAGTGACGCACCGGCACGGCAAGGTGCTAAAATTGACTGCTCAGGGAGCGAACTTGGCGGAGTTGGTGCGTGCTTTTTTGCGTGGACTCGAAGATTTTCATTTGGAATGTAAGAACGAGCACACCGTTTTTAACATTGCCGGCGGCGACAGCCTAATTCATTGGCTTGTCATACCCCGGCTTGGAGGCCTGCTGAAAACACTCCCGGATGTTAGGTTCAGTATGTCTAGCCTCAGAACCAACGAAATCGTTCAACAAATATTTGATGGTCGTGTTGATTTTGGTCTTATCCGTAAAAATGCGGTCGTTACCGGGTTAAGATCGGTTGCTTTAGGCACGCTGGCTTATGTGGCGGTTGTTCCCCATGTGCTTGCCCCTCGCAAACCGATTCCCAATTTCTCAGATTTATTCAAAAGATTTCCTCTCGCTATGCAGACGACAGATGGGCAGTTTTCCAAGCAACTGCGGAACATCGCTCTTTCCGAGGACGATTCATTTCGCCCGGGGCTAGGTTGTGAATCCTTTCCACAAACCTTGGCAGCCGTTAGGTCGGGGCGATTTGCGGCAATTATTCCAGAATTGGCGGTTCAGGAATTGCCAACCGGCTCAGTTCATAAGATTTCAGGTGATCCGCTGCGGCAACTTCAGCGTGACATCATTTTGGCGTGGAATCCACGAGTAATAAAAGTGCGGCCTCGGGCAGCAAAAGTCGTTACGGAGTTGACATCAACTCTCCGATTTTCGTGACAAAACGAGTGCATTATTACCATTTGCCATCGGTTGTTGTTTGACATGACTTTTTGATTGAGCTGGTCGTTTGACATGGGGGTGACACCGTTTTTAACCTGCGGGGTGACTTGCAGGGTGACTTGCGGGTTGATTGCCGGGTTTGGGCTGCTCAAGTGCTGGTATAATGGCCTGTTTGAAATAGTTGATCAAGTCGAGGATGCCGCAACCAATAACCACATGCTTAGTTCTCAAAAACTCCGGCCAGCAATCCCGGCGCAAAAGCCTAACCAGCCACGTCTTTGGCTCGCCTGCGCCTGTCAACGGTGGAGCCGCAAACCGAACCACCGGTGCGCAGCGCCAGACACAATTTTTCGGACAACCTTGACAGGCGCAGGCGAGCCATACCATGGACGAGGCGAGCGCGCCGGAATCCACTCCGTGCGGATGCAAAACGAGCATCGCGTCACCAACATACTGGCGACACGCGAGAACAAATTTGTCGCCCAGCAAGTGGATGAGTCCATTGATCCCATCGTGAGCCCATTGATTCCGTTACCGGCGATCAAACCAAATAAAATAAATGCCGAAGCCGATAAGCAATACGCCGATGCTCCAGAGAATCTGTCCCCACCACGCCTGAAACGACATTCTGGAATCCAATGCTTTTTGTGCCTCAATCAGGCGAAACCGTTCGTCAATCAGTTCTTTCCTGACTTCATCCAACGCCTTCTTTAGGGAGGCGTTGCCGTGTTCCAATTCAAAATGTAACTGGCGGGCGGCCTTTTCGGTTTCAACCAGATGTCCGTTGGATTTGGCCACGGCTTGTTTGATGGCTTCGCTGTGATTGGCAACAGATTGGTCAAACGCCGCGATGGTCGAACTGGTCGTGTCATCGAAATTTGCGACCAGCGCGCCGGTTTGCCGCCGGTATTCGGCCAGATGTTTTTCAATCAGTTTGCTGGCATCATTCATCAAGCGCGGCAGATTGGCAGCGACGCGCCATTGCGCCTTGGTCAGCAAGGCCAGTTGCACCGGAAAACTGTTGTCCGGCCCGACGCTCCATTCATATAACAGCCGGTGAATCCGGTCCACTTCGTCAGCCGGTGCGCCGACGAGCAACGCCGCTAAATCATTCTTGTCCATAAAATCATTCGCCCAAATTGAGCATTGGTTGTTTAGAGCGGGCCGGTTTCGCCTCCGGTTCCGACTGTGGTTCGACCTCCGGCACCTGTTCCGATGGCACCAACAAATCGGCAATGGTGTCGTATTGCCGGAACATCTGCTGCATCGCCCATTGCATTTCACCGGCCAGCATCAATTCCAAATGCGGGGCTGGGGGAGTCGCCACTTCCGCAAAACTCAACTTGCGGCCCGCCTTGGCCTCGGCACGTTTGATAGCCAGCAACGTGATGGAAGTCACCACCGGCAACGTCAACTCCTTCGCGCCGAACTTTTTCAACTCGGCTTCAATGTTGGATTTCTTGAACAGGTTGGTTCTGACCTTGGCCGGGTTGTGAACCACGACGTAATCCACGCGGTCGCCGGCAAAATAAAACAGGTCGAGCAGATTATTCATGCTCTCCGTATCCTCACTGGGGAACAGAAAAAATGTGAACCGGATGCCCTGCGTCGCGAGCGAGTCAAGCAGTTGCAATGATTCCAGTGCCTGCACAATAAGTCCGTCGGCCTGCGCCCGGCAGTCAATGACGTGAACCGGCGCATTACTGCGCGACACATTACGAAACAATCCCAGCAGGGTAGATTTGCTATCGTCGTCATTGCCCAGCGTGTAGGACTGCACCTGTTTGGGATGCCGGTCGAAAAAGGAATGGTGCCGGTCATCGAGGTCGGAGCCATTCCAGATGATTTGGTGATAATCCAGCCAGGCGGTGCGGAACTCGGCCTCGAAACTTTTGCCGAGGCTGCCTTTGGACTGGGGATTGATGTGTATGCGTTTGATGGTGTTCATGTGAACTCTTGGTCGGTGTTAATGTTTTTGATGTTTGGACGGTTGAAAGTGTTTTGTTTTGGCAACGGTGCTGGACGCGATGGCGGCTGGATGGCTAAGTTGACGGGTTGGATTTCGCCGGCTGAATTTTCCCAATTTGGTTTCGCCGCTCTTTTTAATCTGCGCCGGTAGAAGCGATACGGCGCATAGAACGTGACGCGGATGCCCTTTTCGCTGAACAGAAGATCGGCGATTTCCTGCCACGTTTTGCGCCGCTGGCGTTGCTGGTGAATGAAATCAAAGTGCGGTTCCAGGACGCTGTGATACGCCCTGCCGCCGCGTTTTCGTTGT
>Ga0182024_10008975_pt1 | contig 20854 bp, 11 predicted proteins | sample P32metaG_FD_120480 | JGI IMG/M metagenome (GOLD analysis project Ga0182024, IMG submission 120480) | Permafrost microbial communities from Stordalen Mire, Sweden - P3-2 metaG (Illumina Assembly) | ecosystem: Environmental > Terrestrial > Soil > Wetlands > Permafrost | place: Sweden: Stordalen...
ATGCGGACCGCTCTCGGGTTGAATGGTCGCGCCATTCCACAAAGCAGTCGTGATGGAAATCGCCGGCAACCTCAAGCGGAGCACTTGTTCGTGGAATTTCACTCCGATTTCCACGTCTTCGTGATTGCTGTTCATAACTTCAGTTACGATCTTGCCATCCGGCGCTTTGAATGCCATTACCCGAACACCGTCAAGTGATCCGGTAGTCTTAATTCGAATATCCCCTGGGCGAACGAACTTGCTGAAATGTGCGAGGTAATAGTAGAGGCCCGTATAGGTCACCTTTTTCGAGTGCCGATCAATGATGACCACAGGATGCTGAACGTTGGGGTCTGGGTTCCCATGAATTTGCGAGACGGACCAAGGGCCGCCCTTCTCGTCCAATATCATGTTCCAGTAGATCCATGCGGACGTATAGACCTCGAGATCGTTGAAGATCTGATTGCCCCAATAGTCACCGTCCTCAAAGTCGAAGCGGGGAATGGACATCGACTTGGGTGTGCCAGCATCGTAGGCGTAGCAGACCTCCGTCATCCACAACGGCAAGTCTGGGAATTGACGATGCAAGTTGAGGATTTTTTCCCAATCTTTATCGTCATATCCGTGATATGGCGCAACTGAGACGTATTGACGCGCTGCCGGATCATTGAGCACCAACGGGTAATTACGAGCTGCGTCCTCCCGGTTCGGCGCTTCGCTCAACATAATGCGCGTGCGAATCCCTTCCTTTTTGAAAAGAGGCCCCACGTGGTCTCTCAGCAAAAGATCGATCTCGTTGTATGGAATCTTGGTGTAGATGTCTGGCTCATTGAAGAGGCTCAGATAGTCAACGAACACCCCACGCTTTTCGTACTCCTGGAGATAACGGAGATAGTAACGAGCCAGCGCATCGTAATATTGGGAATTCACGTCTTGATTCTTGTTCACATCGACCAACATCCAGTCAGGCGGATAGTCCATCGGGGCTTGCAAAACAAACTTGCCGTAACGGCGAGCCAGCTTGATGAAAGTGATTAGCCCATTTGGACCGAGGTCACGGGCTATGGAGAAGTGGTTCATGGCGACGTCGCCAGGGACGTCGTCATAGCTATAGAAAGGCCCGGCTGACATAAAGTCGGTAGAGGCAATTACCGTTTTCATTGCGGAGAAGCCGGCACCCTTGTGAGGATCGAAGAGAGCGCGCAAGACAGATTCGCGCTGGCTCCGGGGAAGGCTGTTAAGACAAATGAGACCCGCCTCCAAGAACGACGCCCCAAAGCCATCGACTTTCTGGTATGTGACGAGATCGTCAATCTCGAAATTCGCAGCCGTGGGATCGCGATCGTGCTCGAAGCGGAGAATTGGCTTTCGAGTAATGCGATCCCCTGCTTTCGAGGAGACAAAGGTCTGAACGTCCTGCGCGACGGTTGCTACGCAGGACATCAAGAGGAACACGGCGAGAACTTTAGCGAGGCGTCCTTTGTCTATTCGCGCTGTCTCACAGTTCTTCACGTACAATCTCTATCCTTCCCCGTCGAGATAGCGGATCAAGAAATGATCGGGGTGGAAGCGAACCATTCTTGTCCGGAGCAAGTGTTAGCACGCTTCCACTCTGGTTGACGCACGATTTAGTCGGTCCCCCCTAAGAGCGATAATATCGGCCTCAACCGCGGTCACTGGATGGCGGTCAACGCGTTATACGCTGCTGCACCATATCCCGCCGCCGCAGTAAAGGGACTAGAGTTAGTTTTGAGAAGCACGGGCTCGCTGCAGCCACCAGCTTTGGTGAACGCCCAGAACCAATAGCCAACTTGAGGAGACGAACCGTTGGCCCAGCTCGTCATCGATGTCGTTTCAGTGCCGGTACACCCGTCTCCGCCCTGACCCTTCGGTAGCTCGCCGGTTTCATCGATGACGATCGGGTAACCGGCAGTATGGAAGATCGGTGTCCACGTGCTGTTCCAACACGTAGCAGTGGTACAGTCCAGGTCGTAATAGAGGTGAATTCCAGCGGCAATCTGTTTATCGCTTACGTATTCGGGTACGTAGGTCGTCCAGTCGTTGAGTTGGTTCGAATAGTCGAGCCCTGCAATGATGATCACATTCGATGCGCCTTCGTTGCGAATGGCCGTGACCACACTCGCCACTCCCTGAACATTCCAGGTGTTGCCCGATCCGTTGGGGCCCTCGCAACCGTTATTCTGGCAGGCTGTGGTGTTGCAGCCTCCATTGAGGTAGCACGTCCAATCAGCAGCCGCAGTGCTCCCGCTGCCCAAGAACTCCGGTTCATTCGTGAGATTGAAGATAACCGATGGGTTGTTCTTGAACTGAGTCGCCACCGACTGCCAGAACTGGAGTGAATAATTTGTGTCCATGGCGGGAAAGTTATCAATCTGATTGCTCTTCCAGCTGACAAACTCCGGACCACCGCCAACGTGTAGATCGACTTCAACCACTAGGCCAGACGCATTGGCAACGCTGATGAAGTTCACAATCGGCGTAATGTAATTCGAACCCCATAACATTGTCGACTGATCACTCGTGGGAACGCCGAGCCAACAGTCCTCATTGAGTGGAATGCGGACAACATTCGCATGCCAATTATTAATCATCCCATTAACAACCGCCTGATAGTCGCTAGTATTGGCCGGCAAATTTGACGAGTCCCACACTGTTGCGGAGCCGTCGTCCTTTCCATCGCCCAAACACGAATATTCCGTGCCGCTTATGTTAAGTCCGCGCAGGACCACTGCCTCGCCGGAAGTAACGCTCTTAAGGCCTAGGGTTCCCGAGCTGGTGGTTACGAACTGATTTCCGACAATTTTAATGCCAGGAGCTGCTCCTGCGAAGGCCTGTGACCCGGTGAATGCGACAAGCAAGGAGAGCGCTACAAGCAACGTCCAAAGTCTTGATTTTGTCATTGTTAATATCCTTCCTGTAAGTTCTTCTCGCGAGCTGGATAATGCCAACACTCCTAGCGATTGACGGGAACGAGACGCTGCTGACAAGCTCAAAAAATGAACTTCAGTGCTACCTGGCCAATCCGAGGATCGCGGGCCGTGCTGATGATCCCAAAACTTGAGCCTGGACCAGAGCAGCTGCCGCCTGGCGCACTTGCGACACAGGTTCCCGTGCTCGGAGTCCCAATACCACTGGTGGCTATGAATTGCGTGTGATTGAATGTATTGAAAAACTCAGCTCGGAACTCGAAGTGCACACGGTCGTTAACCGGGAACTCTTTCAGGAGGGCCATATCCCAATTATTGATTCCAGGGCCATGGAAAAAACGGCGCCGTGAGTCTCCCAACTGACCAAGTTGTTCTGAAGTGAAGAGCGAAGTATTGAAATAGGGCTGGCCGCTTCGGGGGTTCGTAAAGTTCAGCTTGCCAGGGATAACGTTAGGTACGTCGATACCGTTGCAGTTCGGCCCGGCGCAGTTAGTACCGATGAGCGAGTTGTCATCAAGTTCGAGGAGAGTTACCGGGAGACCGGTGGAAAACCTGGTGATACCTGAGAGCTTCCAGCCCCCAAGTAACTTGCCGGTTCGCCGAAATAGGCGATCAAGAGGCAACTCGTACGTGTAGCTGAAGACGAAATTGTTTCTAAGATCGAAGGCAGCCAATTCTCGCGTAAGTCCCGGGTCAAAAGGATTGACTTGATCACCCAGTCCGGACGCTTGATCGATCGTCTTGCTGTACGTGTATCCCGCCAAAAACTCCAGGCGGCCGCTACGATGCCGAGCAGAAACTTCAAGGGCGTTGTAGTTTGCATTACCGATATTTTCGTAGAGGCCAGTGCTGCCGAAATTTACTCCCAACGGTTGACGGGGAACCACTGTTTGCCCTGAGGCTGTCGTAAAAGCGCCGGTCTCAGCGAATGGGGCGCAAGTCGCTGTCCCCGGCGCGACTTGGCTGGTCTGATACACAGAAAGGCAGAGCGCGGGAATGGAAGGATTGGCCTCGACCAGCACAAGCAGTCGATGACTTTGCGTTCCGACATAACTAACATTCAGCAGCGAGTTATTTCCCAGTTGCCGCTCGAACGACAGTTCGTAATGCTCGGCATAAGGAAGACGGTTCTTATACCAGTATCCGGGTGAACTCGATATGGGGAGATACTGCGACCAATTCACATTCGGATCCGGCTTGGAGGCTGACACGCCTTGAGGGGGAAACACTACAGGAAATCGCTGTCCTTCGACGTTTCCGGTGGCACGGTCGACAAATGGGGTTGCGAATAAAGGAGGATTTGGGCTGGAATAGTACAAACCGTAGGGAGGGTCTCCCACTTCGAGCGCGTCAGTGAGATCCTCGATTGCCGTGTAAAAGAGTCCAAATCCGGCCCGAATGCTAGTTTGCCCGCCGCCTCCAAACAGCCGATGCAGGACGCCGGTGTTCGCGGAAGGTGAATATGCCGCCCCGATTCGGGGAGCAAAATTGTTGTAATGGGTCGGCGCCAAAGTGGACGGTACGTTCGGATCACCCGGAAATACCCATCCGGCAGGAGCGCCGGGAAATACTTTGGATTGCTCCCCTGGAATTATGGTCTCCAACTGGTTATTTTCTTCCCACCAAGAAGTACTCACATCCCAGCGCAACCCATAATTCAATGTCAAAGAGGGGACGATGCGCCAGCTATCCTGGGCGTAGAGTCCGTAGTAACGACTGCGGGAATGAAGCGGAGCTTGTTCTCCCTGTTGATAGCTTACCGGAGCCCCAATTAGAAAATCGGCGAAGTCGAGGCCGGTTTCCGAACCATCGAACGCGAAGCTACCGTTGTTTGCGCCAAAAGTGTGCTGAGTGATCTGATCGTAGTGGAAGTTCCCGCCGAATTTGATTGAATGCGTGCCAATTACTTTCGAATAATTGTCGATCAGCTGATAGGTATTGTTGTACTGTTGCAGCGGGTTGGCATTCACGCCCATAGTAAAATTGTTGAACGTGGTGTTCGGCACACCGCTATACTGCGGTGAGAGCGGAACAATTCCCAGGGTCGCGGGCCCCGTCACAAATCCTAAAGAAGACAGAGATGGCCCTACTCCTCCAACCGGCTGGCCGACGAAATTCGCGTTGCGCACGTAATGCAGACGAAGCTCGTCTACCGCGGTCGGGCTCCTAGTCATGGTGTCGCTTAGGTTGACCATCTGTGCTCGACCGATGTTTTTGACGCCAAATCCTGGTAGTGATGAGTCGCAGTACGGGCATTGCTGCGTGTAGTTGTCCAGAAAGTAATATCCCGAGAGCATGCCGACCCGAGTGCTTCCATCTACCCGGATTCCACCTTTGTCATCCTGCAAGACATTGTTATAGGCGGATGTCACAAAATACGGCACACCGTCGATCGAGGTATTCGGCTGCGGGATAGATTTCAGAAGCGCTGTCGAAGCTGCGGGTATTGCCGATGCCGGAACGATTGCATTGGGAAAAACGCAGACTGTCGGATCGGTGCAGCCCGGCACATAATAGTTTTCGCCATTCGTGACGAGATGCCCTAATTCAGAAGACAGCGTGTTTGCCCAAGCCGTCCCGTTGACGGTGCCCGTGAGCGCGCTGGCTGAGTCGGCCAAGTTTCCTGCCAGGTCCGCACTGCTCGGGACGGGCACATCGGCAACTTGACCCTGCGTTTGCCTTGTGCCTTGATAGTCGACGAAGAAAAAGACCTTCTTACGCACAACCGGCCCGCCCAATGTACTGCCAAACTGATTCTGCTTGAATGCTCCGCGGATGGGACTAAAGTAATTTCGCGCATCTAGAGCATCATTTCGCAAAAACTCGAAGGCCTCTCCGTGAAATTCATTGGTACCGGATTTAGTGATTGCGTTTACTTGCCCGCCGCTGTAATTGCCGTACTCGGAATCGAAGTTATTGGTGATGATTCGAAATTCTTCGATTGAGTCAAGGCTGGGAACGATCGAGGTAGTCTGGCTTACGCCCTCGTTGACGTTGCCGCCATTTACCATGAACCCGTTCGCAGTTTCGCGTTGACCACTGACGGAGAGGCTGCCCGCGTTCAAGTTGCCAGACGGCGAAATAATTGAGGATCCGTACTCACCTGAGCTCTCTGGTGCCACTCCGGGTTGCAGCGCCAATAAATCGGTGTAGCTTCGGCCATTGAGAGGAAGGGACTCCATCTTCGCGCTTCCGATCACATCCCCCATTTGCGTGTTCGTAGTTTCAACCCGCACTGCACTGCTCGAGACGGTCACCTCCTCATGAATGCCGCCTACCTGAAGATGTGCATCTATCCTCACTGCGCTATTCGCGTCGATGGTGATACTGGTCTGTTGAAATTCCTTGAAGCCATTCTTGTGCACTCTCACGGTGTAGGTGCCAACCGGCAACGCCAGAAAAGAATAGAAGCCCTTGGCATCGGTGTGAACTGACCGCTGCAGGCCGGTCTCGATGGCACGGGCAGTAATCTCTGCTCCTACAACTACAGCTCCACTGTCGTCCGTTACGATTCCCGAAACGCTCCCAGTCACGCCGGCGCTGGCGGTTTGAAAGGTGCACATGCAGAACGAGCCAGCGAGCAGGACCGGCCAGACAATTGGACCCAAAAGAATCCGTCGTAACCGACGATCGAAATCTGTTCCGACCGTCATGGCAAGTCGCTTATCGACCATGGTCCTCCTGTGACTTTGTGTTTCAGCTCGATCCATTTACTCTTGCACTTACTTCATATATTGAAGTAATATGGCTCTATCGTGCCAATATTTACGCGTATTGATTTAGATATGTCAAGAAGTATTTCGAGAAGCACTTGAATGCTCGTCGCCCAGACTTTTTAGTGAACGATGCAGAGTAGAGTAAATTACATCGAAGAGCCACTTTGGTCTCAAGCTGCAACTCGAATCGTCCAACGCTGGGAGAGCCCAAAGAGAACTGAATGACTTCCGTGAAAGGGCAGACGGTGAACAATAGAAGCCTACAAAGGACTCGGACCCGAAATCCGAATTCCAAATCTTTCAAGAATGAGATAAATGTTTTGCAGCTCATTCACGCGAAATGCAACATTTCGCGAATTGAACTATCGAAGGAGACTGGCCTGAGTGCAGCTTCCATCACCGCCATCGTCCAGAATCTGATCGACAAAGGGCTGGTTGTAGAGTCTGGGCACAACTCGAGTGCGCTTGGACGAAAGCCTGTGTCTCTGAGCCTTAGTGATGACGCCGGCTTTCTTGTTGGAGTAGACCTGGGGTCGTTCTATACAAGAGTAGTAGTCACAGATCTTCGCGGCACTCCGATCTACAGGCAAGAATCAAAGACTGGAATGTCGGATGGCCGCGATCTTGTTCTGTCCAGAACGTTAAAGGCAATTCACAAAGCGATGGATCATTCCAAAGCCCCAAAAGATGCGTTTAAAGGAATTGGAATTGGGCATTCGGGGGTGATTGACGTGACTAAGGGCCTGGTACTGTCCTTTCCTCGCCCTGGTCAGATGGCGGAATGGAAAAACGTCCCGCTCAGAGACATCCTGGAGCGTGAATTTGGCGTGCCCTGTCTGCTAGAGGACAGCGTACGAGCTATCGCAACGGCGGAGAAGTATTTTGGGCTCGGCGCAGGTCTTACCGACTTCATATACGTTGATGTAGGAATGGGAATCGGTGCCGCGATTTTTCTTGACGGAAAACTGTACCGCGGACCCGGTGGCAGCGCCGGCGAATTCGGTCACATGACAGTCGATGAACACGGCCCGCTTTGTTGCTGCGGCAATTATGGATGCTTGGAGACGCTCGCTTCCTGTGGAGCTATTATCCAATCCGTGAAAAGCGCTATCGAAAAGGGGGTGGATTCAAAAGTTCGAGAGTTAGCGCAAGGAGATCTGAGCCGGATCAGTATTGAGATGATCGGACAAGCTGCCACGCAAAATGACAGCCTGTCCTTTCGCGTTTTGCATGAGGCAGTGTCACATATTGGTATAGCTCTGGCTGACGTTGTGAACCTAATGAATCCGCACGTTCTCATTTTTGGAGGAGCTTTATTCCGTTCCGCACCTGAACTATTCCTGGAGCCTTTGAAACGCACCATAAAGCGGCGCGCGCTGGAAAAATCAGCGAATGAAGTTCAACTCAAGATCTCGACTTTGGGGAGCGAAGCGGGCGCCCTCGGAGCCGGACGATTGATTTCCGAAATCGTGGTGGAAAGACTTTACCAAGAGGCCTGAACGAAAGGTTCTGCTTCCCTGAGGAGGCGGGCGGCGGAGCCCGCCGTTGAATACCTGCAGTAAGTGGTGTGCGACGGGCCTTGACCGATGGGAGGGGCGGATGTCAAACCGTTATCGGTTGAATTAAAGAGAAACACTTCGGCGCAGTGTTCTCTTCTCTAGCGCGTTCGCCGTACAATAAACGTACAATGGAAGCGGGATTGTGGGGCATTTGGGCCTTTAGTCCGAATGTAAAGTCAGTAAGTTACGTATTATCAACGTGATGGAGTAGTTCAACCCCCCCTTCCGCACCAGAAACTAATTTAGAATCAATTAGTTAGAAGCGTGTTTTTGGTTTCGTACAGTAATCGTACAACGTTTCAACCCTCCGTAGTATTGTCTGCTAACTGAGCTGACTAGATCCTCGAGTGAAATCTCCCCGCAGGTCGGATCTTAAAAGTGTGGATATCCTCGGCTCCGGGATAGATACTAAAAAGCAGCCACTGTTTACGGTTTGCCCGTCAACCGGGGGCAAATCGTCGACCACTTCCATTAAGCCGACCCGTCAGTATCGGCTGGCCTTCTGGGAGATTATCCTAGAGCGAGTTCTCACGCACACTCGCTTGACTCCGCTCAGAACTTCAAAGCCAGGCTCAGTTGCACCAGCCTCTGAGAGGTCGCGCTGGTGATTGCCCCGAGAGGGGAACCCTTCGTCCAAGTCAGATTCGGCTGACCCCAGCTGGGATGGTTAAACACATTGAAAGCCTCCAATTGAAATTGAAGACCAACGGACTCGCGCACAGAAAACTTCTTGGCTAGCCCCATTTCCCGGTCTTGGAAATATGGTCCGCGGAGTGCACCACCTTCTTGAAGCCGTCTCTTTCGGCAGTAAGTTCGTATGACCCGGCAGTCGCTGTCGGGAACCGGAACTCGCCCGCCTCATCCGTCAAAGTCTTGTACGTTAGATTGTTCTCACGGTTGCGCAGCGTGATAGAGACTCCCGGCACCGCGGCCCCGGTGCAATCCATAACTGTGCCAAGTACGCTTCCTGTGTTCGCCACCTGAGCCCACGCAGTTTGTAATATGAAAGCCGCCACTACCACGATTGAAATGAGAAAACAGCCCGTAAATCGACTCTTACGCATGGCCCGTCTCCTTTTCGTCGGCGTTGCCTTGTTGCCGTTGAGTCTCGCCAGGCGACACTACGGCAAAGGCGCTTCGACCTCCTCAAGCACCCAGCGATCGGGTGTTTCCAAATGACAATCATATCCATAAAATCGGTTGTCAAAAACGTGCTGGAATAAACAGGCGCGCTGGCCGCGCAGGATGGGATTGCCTTCCACCGGCTGGAAATCTCCATCGGGCGAATCGGCAGCGAACACCTTGACCTGCCACTCCCCTTCCGGATCGTCGGTGTAACGATGCGGATAAACCTCGGTGGCGAGATAGTAGATTCCAGCCTTCTTGCCGCTGGCGTTCACTGCATCTTTGAGATAAAGCAGCGTGGGCGCCGCAACCGTGGTTTCGGACTTGAGCAGCACTTTTTCGGGCGCCTTGTCCAAATCGGTCACGGAATCGGCGCTCTTGCTGATGATCTCGAACTGATCTTTGTCATTCCCGCGATAGAAAGTCAGATAGAACCGTCCCGTGCGCGGATCGCGAAACAGGTTCGGATTCTGGTTACGCTGGTCGGGCACGCCCGCCACCAGGACCTTTTCCTCCGTTAGATGGATTCCATCTCGCGAAGTGGCCAGTACGATGTGGCTGCTCGGAGTGTCGTACTCGCGCGTGATCGCGAAGTACAGCAGGTCCTTGTGCTTCGAGTCAGCCCCGGCCAGAACCGTGGGCCAGCGCGCGTTGGTCCACAACGGATTCCGCTCGTACTTCGTCCAGGTTACGAGATCATTGCTGCGGGCCAGGCCAATACCTCCGCCTTCGTTCAACCCGTACCATCCCCAGTAGCGGAATCCGTCCCGCTTGAGTTCCAACACCGACATGGTGTGGGGAAACTGGCTGCCTTCCCACTTCTGCGCATCGGCAAGAACGTGGCGCGGCGCCGTTAGTTTGAGGTAAGGCACGGTTTTCGGTTGCTCCTGCGCAACCACGGTGCTTACAGCTGCAAGCAGAAAAAGGATTACTCCCGTCAAAACGCGGTATTTATGAGTAAGGCTGAACATGGATGTCCCTCATCGAAAACTCAATACGCGACTCGTGTTCCATGGCGAACACTCCCGCTTTACGTCGTCTGGCTCGAAGCGGCTTCCCCGGCATGATCGTGACGCGAGATGGTGGCGTTGGTAATGATCGGCCGGGCCCAGAACCCGACACTTAGAACGCATCCGAAGGTCACATACAGAAAAGCAACACCGGCGCGGAGACCGGCGACATCTCCGATGCGGCCGATGATCACGGGAACTACGGCTCCGCCCATGATTCCAGTGCTCAGGATTCCAGAGAAAGGCCCGTGGTGTTCTGAAACCGAATTCAGTCCCAGTGAAACCAGCACCGGCCACATGATCGAAGCGAAGAGGCCAATCGCCGGAAACGCAATCAGAGAGACGCTCGCAGGACCGAACAGCGCCGCGGTCAGACAAAGCAACGCACCAACGCAAAAACCAATCAGCACTTTGCGGCTATCGAATAGCTTGAGCAGTCCCATACCGATGAAGCAGCCAGCAGTGAGCATTCCCCAGAACCAGGAGACGGCGGTCGCGCCGGTGGTATGCGGGTCGTAACCGTGATATTGCGCAAGAAACTTCGACATCCAGTCGGCCGTTCCCTGCTCGCATCCCACGTAGGCGAAGACGGACAGAAAAAATGCCCACACCATCGGCTTGCGCAGAAGACTCCCGTACATTTGCAGCGAGCCCGCTCCTTCATCGCTGGTGCGCTCGACGCGGGGAAAGCGCAAGAACCCGAGTACTGCAATCATCAACACCGTGAATACAGCAAAGATCCAGTACATAGAAGCCCAGGGAAGCGCCGGCGGAGTGAGCCTGCCGAGAGTCTCAAGCAGCAGATTGCCCCGGGCACAGGGCTTGCCCAGATTCTCCACGAGATAGGAGTAGATCCGAGGGCTGGCAAACGAGGCGGTACCGAAGATCAACTGAGCGAATGCAGAATTGAATGCGAAATGTTCCTCGCCGCCCGCCACCCGCAACAGCGGATTGATGGCAACCTGAAGTGTCGCCATCCCGGCGCCCATCATGAACAGCGATCCGACGGCAACATGGTAAGTTGGAAAAAGTGCGAAACTCAGCGATCCGATCGTGCCGGCCAGGAAGGCTGCGATCATCACTGGCTTCTCGGTAAAACGTTCGACCCAGAATCCCGCAGGAATTGACATTACGCCATAGGCAATGAAAAACGAGAAAGGAAGAAGCGCTGCTGCGGTGAGACTCACGCCGAAGCTGTTGATAATGTCAGGGACGATGGGGCCAAGAATATTGGTCAACAGTGACATCACGAAAAAGGTCAGGAAGACCAAGCCGACCATGTAACGGTTTCGGGCCATAGGGATAAATCCTTCCGCCGCTCTTACTCTGTGGTTGTGACTTTGCTCGCCAGTTCAAAGCGGCCCGGCTCGCGTCCAGCCTGGAGCGCAAGCGCCAGTGTGATCATCTCCACCGGAAGGATTTCCAGGATCTGGCGAACGCTCGGACTGTGTTTGGCAATACGGCAGCAAGGCAGGGATGCATCTTGGTCGACGATTTCGGCGCGTCCTTCTTGCTGGTGAATGTCGTGGAGCAACCGCTGGTTCAAGTCCTGAGTCCTGACATCGCCGGCGAAGACGAGCACGAAGGTTTCGTTGCCGAGCATTTCAAACGGCCCGTGACGGAAAGCGGCACTGCTCATGCCCTCCGCATGAAAGTGGTCAGACTCCTTCACAATCAGCGCGCCGGTTCCGACGGCGGCCAATGACGCTCCGCGGCCGACCAGAAACAAGTGGCGAATGTTCTTCAAGACCTGAGTCAAAGTGCGGACGTGGTCCTTCCAATCGGCGAGATACGCTGCGGCGGAGGGAGCGGCGTGCTTCAACTCCTGGCGGGTTCGCCGCAGGTCACGTTCGCAGAGGACATCTCCCAGCCATTTCAATGCCATCAGCGCGCTCACATAGGTCTTGCAGGAGACGGAGAACTCGCTGCCCGCCTGGGTGAGCACCGCGGCATCAGCGTGCCTGGCCAGCGCGCTGTCGGGTGTGTTCGTCACGGCGATCACGGTGCAAGACTTGTTGTTGGTTTGCGCCAGTCGAACCATTTCTGCGCTTTGCCCGGACTGCGATGCGGCGATGATCAACGTCTTGGGATCAAAGAATCGATTCTTGTAGTGCACCAGTTCAGACGTCTCCACCATGAGGGCAGTAAATCCGTGGCGGATGAGTTCCAGGTTCACCGGATGAAGGGCGTGAAACGAGGAACCCATGCCGGTGAGCACGACCCTCTGGAACTTACCTTTGTTCAGCCGCGCTGCAATCGCCTGTAGCGGCTTGGAGGTTTCCAGGGTGGCTAAAGTATTCTCCAAGGCCTGGGGCTGGTGAAGAAGGTCCCGAAGATATTCTCCTTCGATAATTGCGAGATCTTCAACCACGGTGGGCTCCCTCTTGTGCGAACCGGTGATGCCACACCCGCGCCGCGCCGATCAGATTGGCATCCTCGCCCAAGGAGGCCAGAGTCAATTCCGTCCTCTCATACGGGACGAAACGGCAGCAGCGAACGATGGTTCTGCGAATCTCCTCCAAAAAAAGAGCAGCGCTCTTCATTACGCTGCCCCCGAGCACAATTGCATCCGGCGTGAACATGGTTACAAGATTGGCCAAGCCCAGGCCTAAGTAGTGCCCCTCCCTGTCGACCGCTTGGCGCGCTAACTCGTCTCCCTCTAGCGCCAGCTCACAAATTCGCTTGGCCGTTAAGTTGTCGCGGTGCGAGTAGTCCTTCGGCATGTTGGTCTCAACGAACGAGACCATGGCTGGACCGGCAGCCATGGATTCCCAACATCCCCGGAAGCCGCATACGCATGGCGGACCGGAAGGATCAATGAGATGATGGCCGATCTCCGGATGAGACTGATCGACGCCACGATAGAGCTGTCCATCGATAATCAGTCCCGTTCCGATCCCGGTTCCGACCGTGACATAAATCAGTCTGGTCTTATTCTGCCCGGCACCCCAGCCGGCTTCTCCAAGCGCCGCGGCGTCGGCATCGTTTTCCATCGCCACTTTCACATGGAATGCCTCGCCGAGATCTTTCACCGGGCTCTTCCCCTTCCAATGGGGAAAGAAGGTGACCTCACCGAACTCGCCGGTCAGCGGATACACGGGCCCGGTAGAACCGATCCCGATACCCGAGATCTTCGTGTTTGCTGTCTGCGCGACCGCGCGCAGCATCTCGACGATGCGCGGCAGCGCGTCCGCATAACCGCGATCAGCGTCCGTCAGGCCTTCCGCACGCGCCAGGACTCTACCATCGCCGTCAATCATGCCAACGGCGATCTTGGTCCCACCAATATCCACTGCGGCGATCATTGTCTAATCCTCACTGACGCACTTTGCGCTCGCATCATTGTTTCCACTCCACAATTGCTCCCTCGTAAGGTCCGAGATCCATTTTCCAACTGGATCCTTCGATGCTCATTGGCGTAGGCCCCTCCGGCAGGATTCTGGCGATCGCGTGCACGGGCAGAGTCGTAAGGATTTTTACACTCTGGAGTTGGTCACTGTGATTGACCACGACCACGTAGCCGCGACCATCGCCGTTCAGCGTGGATACTTCAACCATGGGCCGATCCGCGCGGAAGGCAGGCTTTATGCCCGCCCAATCGCGAAAGGCCTCGTAGATTCGGTGCGTTTCCTCCGGCTTGTCAAAAACGGCCGGCACATTCGCAAGGTAGTGTTCGAGCGGATAAGCGCTCAGCAAGGTCTTGCCGGAACCCAGAGTGTTGGCCACGAGGGCGGGATGTCCATCCTGGTCGACCGCGATCACCTTGCCATCGGTTACTTCCAGAAGAGCGCCCCATGACTCAATGCTGGCGGAGGGAACCGTGTAGTGGAGTGTGTCACCCGGTTTGAAATCGCCAAAGGACGTGACAAATTTCAGCGTGACTTCCGAGCTCACTGCGCGATCGGCCATCCGTGCCCCGAACAGAGACGACATGTCCGGAACTGCGCCATCGGAAGCCACCGATGCGTACAGCAACCCTCCGTTCTCGACGTACTTTTTTGCTTTCTCGTAGAAATCCGAATGCACGTGCGCCAGGAAGGTGTCGCCGGTGCTCGTAATCGGAGAAGGCACGAAAAGCATAGGCCGCTTTGCCCAGTCCGCGTACTCGCGCGGAAAATCAGCTTTCAGTCCGGCACGCCGTGCGAGGATAAACGTTGTGAGCGCGGAACTCATCAGCCAGTGATTGGCTGCGCTAGCGTCCGATTGCGGATGCCCGGGGATGGCATCGGCGTCGTTAATCGATACGTACGGAATCATCTCCGGACCGGTTAAGCCGAAATGCGAAAAATCTCCATGCGGCTTCGCCCATTCATCCGGAATCACGATGCCGACGTCTGCCGGAGAAGGGGCGATACCGGTGAGGTCGAGCTGGCTCACTACATGGGAGAGCTTCTTGAACTCCGTTGCGAGCGGCTTGTCTTGACGGTCCCAAGTGGTCATTCCCCACCCAGTTTCCTGCGGGGTACGGAGATAAGGCACCTTGTGAAACTGTTCGGGAGAGGCATCGGTATAGCACCAGAGATCGACGCCCATGCTGCCCGCACCCAGACCAGAATAGATCTGTGCGCGATCGTAGGCTGCGACTCGCTCGGGGGAGAATTGCGCAGTCGATGCTCCCATCTCATGGATCATGACAGGACGTCCCGCGCCTCGGGAAAGAGTGATCTCAAAGGCTGCGCCATAGGTGCCGCGCGCCGAGAGCAAAGGGTCGGGGAAGAGATCGGGAGCGTATAGCGTAAAGGGATGCACGCTGAAGAAATCTACAAATGGGGCAATATCATCGGCTCGAAAGGGACCGTGGCCGATCTCCTGGCCGCTGGTTCCGACGACGATGGGATGGAGTTTGTCATACTGACGGATGCCGTCAACAATCAGCCGCGTCCAGTTGATCGCCATCGCATCCGTCGTCTGCCCATCAACGATCCAGAACGGAGGTTCGTCGGTCAGGTCCCAGCCGATGATGGCCGTCTCGTTCGCGTAATGACGACCGAATTCGGCAGCAAGATTGGTTTCGAGGCGCAGCATTTCCGGATCTGCATGCGGATGCCTCCCATGACGCCACGGAACATCCCAATACGCTTCGCCAACCTCGCCGCCGATGAACAGCGATGGATGCAAATAGATCTGGTACTTGTGTGCGAGCGAAACCAGATAGTCAAGTTGCTGAAATGCCGTCGGATTGTAATCTCCGGGACGCGGCTCAAACCACGCCCAGAGCATGTCCATCCGGACGATGCTGTAGCCAAGCTCGTGCATCTTGGCAAAGTCAGCCTCAATGTCTTTCGGGTCCCAGTTGGTCGGCCACTGCATTGCTGCCTTTGCCGGTACCCAGTGCGCGCCCATAGGGATAAAGCGATGGCCATCGCGCGAGAAGTAATTGCCGTCGATATGCACCGCAGGCAAGCGTTTGGCCGAGTCGTCGGCCGCACTGTCTTTAGAATTCTCTCCCGCGAGAATAAGAGATGGGAGGAATGTGATGAACACTGCGACCGCGATCGAAAACCGTCGAGTCATTTTGAATTGCATGCGTTTCGTTCCTCCTTATATCCGCTTGCGGCAAAGTGCAACTGGAGGCCGAGGAATCAGGAACTGTTTTCCAATCGGCTCAACAGTGTGATTAGAACGAAATGTTTACCGAGACTTGGATCTGTCGCGACTCATGCAGCGTACTGGTGATCTGTCCGGCGTTTGGAGTGTCCACCAGGTTATTGGGTAGCGCAAATTGAGGCGTATTGAAGAGATTGAAAATCTCTCCCCGGAATTCCAGTTGGCGGCCCTCATTGAATTTGAAGTCTTTGAAGACGGAGAAGTCGGTGTCGTAGAAGGCCGGTCCGCGCAGGCTGCCGCGGGTCGCGTCGCCGAACATGGTGGCGTAGCTAGTACCCAGCGGAGGCGTCGGCTGCCCAGGGGCAATCGCGGGCAAAGCGAAGGCCGCAGGGTTATACCAGCAGTTAATACTTTGATGAGATCCGCACGGCGAATTGGAGAAATTGTAAGGGTCGCCTACTTGATCGGGCCGCGGACCCCCAGAACCCGTATTGGTCGGATCATATGACAGATACGGTGTAAAGGCCTGGCCCGAGTAGAGCGAAATAATGCCGTTCAACTGCCAGCCTCCGGCAAGCCAGCGAGTGGGACCTGAGCCCTGAAAGAAGCGCTTCCCGCGACCAAACGGCAACTCATACGACCATGCGGAAGTGAACTGATGACGAAAGTCGGGCGTGACGTCTCCGCGCTCGGCGCGCATGTTGTATGTGTCTTGCGGTTCTCCGTCAGAGTTGGGCACCTCGCTTTCGGTGGCCTGACCGATCGTGTGTTGCCAGGTGTAACTGTTGAGCATGCTCCACCCATGGGAGGACCGCTTCTCAAAACGCACCTGCAATCCGTTATTGATCAGACTGATGTCATGTCCCTCGGTGCGGATAGCAGCTATGTTGGGGACGGTGGAGTCATAGGGCCGTCCTTCGTTCCCGGTGGGGCCGGAAAAATTTGTCCAGGTCGGCGTCGTAGCCTGGTTCAGGTTCCGCAAGTAAGTCATGTGCACGCCGCGCGTGCCCTCGTATCCCACCTGGAGCACCATGTCCCCCGCCAGTTGGTGCTCGACGTTCAGGTTCCACTCCTCGATGTAAGTCGTGGGATTGTGGAAGTAGGCCGCACTGGCGCGGCCCGTGGGGTTGGTGATGCTCGAAAAAATAATGGGGGGCGGGCCCTGGGAAAGAATCATGACCGGAGTTGGTCCCAAAGGCGCCGTGAAAGACTGGCTGCCGTAGACGCCGGGCAGGTCATTGTAGGCCAGTTCCGTATCGTTCTGATCCGCCTGCATATCGTAAAAAATCCCATAGCCTCCGCGCACGGCAGTCTTGTTGTCGCTGCCCAGAGAATATGCAAACCCAAGGCGAGGAGAAAAATTCTTCCAGTTCGTGGCTACATCGCCGGAGCGAGTAGTACCGGGGGTGACTCCAGGGGCGACGAACAAGCCGGTGGCAAAGTCGAAGTTGGCCAGACGGTTGTGCTCTTCGACCATGGGTGTGTATATGTCGTAACGCAGACCCAGATTGAGCGTCAGCTTGGAGGAAACACGGTAGTCATCCATCAAATAGGTGCCAAACTCCCACCAGCGCATGCCGTAACTTCCAGTTTGTGCGTCGCGGAAAAGACTCTGGGTGTAACCGATTAGAAAGTCGGCCAGGGGGTCGTTGGTGAACTGGCCGGTATAGAAAAGATCGCCGCGAGTATTCTGAACCTGAAAGAAACCGTGCTCGCGGCGGCGCAGGTCGCCTCCCATCTTGAAGGAATGACGGCCGTGGATGTAGGTGAAGGAATCCAGCAATTGATAATTATCCTCGCGCAAATTCTCTGGGAACCAGTCGCCGTTGCCCAAGGGGTTCAAGCCGCTGATCTGAATGTTGGGCAGGCCACCGGTCAGGGGATTATTCGGATCATTGATTCCCGGGATACCCAATTGGGTCGCGATCTCCTGTCCTTGAAAAAATGGAACGGCATCGACCACGTAACGCGAGTAGCCGATTTTCAACTCGTTGATCTTGGTGGAGGAAAACACGTGCACATCGCTGAGGCCAGCGAGCAGCGCTTTGTTGTTGATGTCGCCGGTGAATGAGCCGCCTCCGGCGATTCCGGGGAATGGGTCGGGATTGTGATTCTGCACGTTGCCGTAACTGAAGATGCCGAAAAGGCTATTCTTGGAACTGATCTGATGATCCACGCGAACGTCGAACGAGTCCTGATTGTTGCGGTTGACGGGCGTTGACTCAAACAGGAATCCGTTGCTGACTGAGCCGCCGGGAACATTGGGCCGCGGGAAGAGCGCAACCACATTGAGCGCCGCGGGATCGAGACACGACTGGCCGATCGAACTAAGCCCTCCTGGAGTCGTACAGGGCGAGATTACGTTCGGCTGCGAGCCGTTCCCCATGAAGGGCGTGTTTGTCACGGGGTCAACAATGACCGTGGGCGAGGCGGTGGTCAAGAGATCGGAAAAATTTCCACCCACCTCGGTAGGATCCGCCACGGGAGACTGAAGGGTCTCGGAAGTTCGGATTCGGCGTCCCTGATAGTCCACGAAAAAGAAAGTACGATCACGAATGATCGGTCCTCCGAAGGAACCTCCAAACTCATTGCGCTTGAAAGGCGGGATGGGCTCGCCGGCAAAGTTGAAATAGTTCTTGGCATCCATCGCGGAATTGCGAAGGAACTCGAATGCGCTGCCGTGGAAGCGGTTGGTGCCAGCTTTGGTCACAACATTGACGACCGCACCGCCCTTTCCGATGTCGGCCCCGAAGTTGTTGGTTTGAACTTTGAATTCCTGGATGGCATCAATGGGCGGCTCGATCAGTTCGAAGCCAATCTGTTGCTCGTTGTTATCAAACCCGTTCAACAGGTAGTTGTTGTTCGTCGCCCATAGGCCATTTACCTGGATCGAACCGTTTCCGCGCTCGTCCTCGGGAATATCGCCCTGCTGCACGTTGCCCGTGCTGCCCGTGCTGGCCGGACCCATGTTGACCCCAGGGCTCAAATAGGCGAGCTGAACGAAGTCACGTCCATTCAGGGGGAGTTGGTGAACTCGGCTTTCATCGATCACCTGCCCGATTGACGAAGTTTCTGATTCCACCAGCGGCTCGGCGGCCGTGACCACGACTTCTTCGTGGACTGAGCCGACGACCAAAGAGAAATCAACCCGCACCACCTGGTTGATGTCGAGCTTGAATGCAGACTCAACTGCGGTCTTGAATCCCTGACGCTCCGCTTTGACGGTGTACGTTCCCGGTTTCAGTTCGGTGACTACGTATTCGCCTTCATTATTGCTCGTCGTTTTTCGCTCGGCGTTCGTCTGGGTTTGAGTGACCGTCAGTGTGGCTGCCGACAGGATCGCGCCGGAAGCGTCCCTGACCGTGCCGACGATCTTGCCCGACTCCACCTGAGCGTGAACCGTCGCCGATAAGAAGACCAACAGAATGGTCGCAATTACGAAATGAACAAAACTCTGACGAGAGGTGTGGAAGTACCCGGGAATCTTGGCAACCATATGGGGATCTCCAGTACAAAAGCATATGAACCTCGTATGCATATATGGTGTCAAGATATTTCTTATTAGCTGGATTAAGGGTGGTTCATAAGGGGAAATGATCTCAACCGAGATTTCAATTCAAGCAATTGATAACATTTAATTTAACTATGTTTATTGACAGCCAATGATGCCGGCAAGCGAAGGCTTGGAGGTCTTGAGCGGCTCGTGGTATATACATTACATACTATGTCAGTTTGTCAGCGGGAGGGCACCTTGTCGCAACAGACTGGAATCTCTGATTCGGTCACCGTCGAGGAGTTGGGCCTCACCATCGACAGCAACAGCTTCGTACCGTACTACGTGCAGATTGTTGATCGTGTGCGCGAGCTGATCAAGAAGAACAAGTTGAGTCAGGGGCAGACTTTTTGTTCCGAAGGTGAAGTCGCCAAGGCTCTCGGGATCAGCAAGATGCCCGTCCGCCAGGCATTTCAAAAGCTGCGGTCGGAAGGATTCTTGGTAATTGCGAAGGGCAAACGACCAGTGGTCGGCTCTGCACGCGTGCCTTGGAACTTCCAACAACTGCGCGGCTTCAGCGAGGAGATGCGTAGGCGAGGCCTCAATCCATCAGCCCGTTTGCTGAGTATGGGTCTGGAAGATCCTGATTTGGAAACAGCTCAGGCCTTAAAGCTGACCCCGGGAGAGCGTGTGTACCGTGCCAGGCGCCTCCGGTCGGTGAACGATGAACCGGTAGCCGTGGTCACCAGTTACCTTCCCGCACGGATTTTCGCGGGCATCGACAAACAAGACTTGGAGAAACAGTCTCTGTATTCGATTTTCGAGCATGGCTACAAGCGCAAGCTGCAATGGGCGGAAGAGGTGATTGGAGCTGTCGTTGCCGGAGAAGAAGAAGCCGGGATCCTTCAAACTTCAGTCGGAAACGCGCTGCTCATGATCCGGGAGACAACTTATGACGCTCAAAATGTGGCCATTGAATATAGCCTGTCGCTGTTGCGCGGCGACCGCTACACGGCTTCGGTCATTTCCGTAAGGAAAAACTGACGCCGCAATCAGAAAGTCTGGTTTGCGTTCGCGAAAGAAAGGGGCCAACCCTCGGGCACGCACACCATTCCAGGCATTCTCGAACGGTGGCCTTGACCGATGTGACGGGCGGATGTCAAACTGTGCTGGCAGGATCGAGAGAAAGCGCTTCGGCGCGGTTTTCTCTTCTGTGGTGCGTTTCGCCGTACAATAAACGTACATATGGAAGCGGCATTGTGGGGCATTTGGACCTTTAGGCCGGATGCAGAATCAGTAAATTGCGTGTTATCAACGTGATGGAGTAGTTCAAATCCCCCCTTCCGCACCAATTTTAGTGATGTAGATTGAATTGGTTACAGGTACTCGCAATTTCCGTGCAATGATCGTACGATAGCCTCCGTTGGAGTTAACTTCTCCCGGAGGCATTTGTTGTTCAGCGTCTACACGCGCACTG
>Ga0182024_10008976_pt1 | contig 20853 bp, 19 predicted proteins | sample P32metaG_FD_120480 | JGI IMG/M metagenome (GOLD analysis project Ga0182024, IMG submission 120480) | Permafrost microbial communities from Stordalen Mire, Sweden - P3-2 metaG (Illumina Assembly) | ecosystem: Environmental > Terrestrial > Soil > Wetlands > Permafrost | place: Sweden: Stordalen...
CAGCCGCTGATCGAAAACAGGTTCCAAGGGTCACGGCGGCGAATTAGGGCTCGTCATGGCTGCTGACTCGCAGGTGTCCGTTGAGACATCGGATATCGATCCGCTCTGGAGCGCCGCACTCCGGTTGCTCGAAGAGGACCTGCTCGGACGCCACGCGGCGGAGCGAACTCGCCGTGCATATGGCGGAGATCTTTCTCAGTTCGCGCGCTGGGCGACCGCTCGGGGTTTATCGCCAGAGAACGTCGGCCCACGCGACGTGCGTCGCTACATCGCGTTGCTCTCGGAAAGGAATGCCGCCGCTAGCACGACTGCGCGCAAGCTGGCGGCGCTACGCGCCCTCTTTGGCAGCCAGCGTGAGCATGGAGTTATCGCCCAGAACCCGGCTGACCTGGTGAGCACTCCGCGGCGCTCGTCCTATCTTCCGCGTGTGCTGAAGGAGAAGGAGGCCGCCAAGCTGCTGGACGCAATCGGGGCGGGCGCGACGCCTGGCTCATCGATCGAGACGGGCGGGGCGGGCGGGGTGGGCGGGCCACTCGATCAACGTGACCATGCGCTGTTCGAGCTGGCCTATTCGTGTGGGTTGCGGGCAGAGGAGCTGGTCTCGCTTCAGATCTCAGACATCGACCACGACGGTGAGCAGTTGAGGGTGGAGGGGAAGGGACGCAAGACCCGCTACCTGCCGGTCGGCGAGGTCGCGATGGCAGCTGTGAGGCGCTACCTGGAGGAGGGCCGCAATGGGCTCATCGCCCCCGGCGCATCTCCGGGGCGCGCTGGCGAAGAGGGCGCGCTGTTCCTCTCAAGGACGGGCAGATCGCTTGGCACAAGCGATGTGCGCAGACGGCTGAGGGTATGGGCCGCACGCGCTCAGATCGCTGGTGGAGCGACTCCGCATGCCCTCAGACACAGCTTTGCGACGCACCTACTCGACGGCGGAGCGGACTTGCGGAGCATCCAGGAGCTGCTCGGGCATGCAAGCGTGTCGACTACGCAGGTTTACACTCGGGTAGAGTCCGCCAGGCTGAGAAGCGCCTATGCGCGCAGCCACCCTCGGGCCTGAGCGGGGGGAGAAGACACTGGAGACGAATGTTAAAGCGATCGAGCTGCGCGAAGTTTGGCGGCGGTACAAGGCCGACGATGATCGGCGCGCCCGCGAGCGGCTCGTACTCGCCTACTCACCGCTGGTCAAGTACGTAGCCGGACGTACTGCCGCGGGGCTTCCTCCGCACGTCGAGGAGGCGGACCTGATCTCCTATGGGCTGGTAGGTCTGATCTCCGCGATCGAGCGATTCGAGCCTTCGCGGGAAATCAAGTTCGAGACGTACGCGATCATGCGCATCAAGGGCGCGATCATCGATGAGCTGCGCGCAATGGACTGGGTGCCGCGCAGCGTGCGCTCGCGTGCCCGCGAAGTGGAGCGCGCCAACGCGAAGCTCGAGCACAGCCTGCAGCGGGCCCCGACCGACAAGGAGATGGCGGCCGAGCTGAAGATCACAGTCGATGAACTGAACGAGTCGCTGCTTGCCATCTCGCACTCTTCGATCGTCGCGCTGGACGAGCTCTGGAGTGTTTCGGATTCCAGTGGCGATCAGGTGTCGCTGATGGACACGATCGAGGATCACGCGGCGCCGGACCCGGCGAAGGCGCTCGATGTGGGCGACCTGAAGGACCGGATCGCCGAGTCGATCGCAAAGCTGCCGGAGCGCGAGAAGCTTGTGATCGCGCTGTACTACTACGAGAACCTGACCTTGCGCGAGATCGGCGAGGTGCTCGGTGTGACCGAGTCGCGCGTGTCCCAGCTGCACACGAAGGCCGTCCTGCGTCTGCGCTCGCGGATGCAAGAGGACTCCTTCGACGGCTGATTGACTACGCTAGGGGCCGATGGCCACCCGCTCGATCATCACCTCCCAGCCCGATGTAGCCTGCGACGTATGCGGACGACGGCTGCTGCGCGGTGAGTTACCCGACGTTTTCCTGGCGGGTGGACGGCGTCGCACGGTATGCGAGCTGTGTGCGCCGCGTGCGACGCACGAGGGGTGGCTGCGCGAGGCGGACCGCCACACCGTGAGCCTGGCGCCGTCGCGCTCCAGGCGCGGGCGCAACCTGTTTGAGCGGCTGCGTCCGCAGCGCGGGCCGATCTCCGAGCGATCCGCGGAGGACTTCGCGGGGGAGGGGCTTGGGCTTGGGCTCGCGCCCTCGGTGGATGCCTTTCAGCCCGAGTCATATGACTTCCTGGGAGCCATCGCGGGGTCTCCGCAGGAGTCCTCGGGTGCGAGTCCGGTTACCTCGAGTGAGGAATTGGCTGTCGTGTTGACCAGTGGCGAGGTCAAGGTCGAGCGAGCGCTCGAGGTGTTCAACGCCGGTGAGTTTCCCCGGCGCGTGGCGGGTGTGGCGCGCTCGTTGGGCGAGCCGAGCGTCGCTGTCCGCCCGGTCGCCGACTCTGGGAGCCTGGTTGCGATCGTCGTCGCGTGGGAGCTGTGCTGGTATCGGTATGAGGTGGATCTCGGCGACGAGCTCGCCGGGGCGCGGGTGGCGGAGCAAGGCACGGAGCTGGGGCAGCTAGCGGACGAGGACCGGATGGTGAATGCCATGGCCGACGAGCGTGGTGCTTTGTCGCGCCTCGGTGCTTGAGCTTCACCCCTTGCGTATTCTCTGATGGGGAGTAGAATTGCCGGCGATGATCTATTGCGTTGTCCCCAAGCCATTGGCCGATGAGCTGTATCCGAAGCTCGTCGAGCATTACCAGAACGAGGACAACGTGACGGTGATCGTTGACCGGCGCGAGTTCGACCGGCGTGCCCGCCAGGGAGTAGCGGTCGCGCAGGCGCCGGCTTCCGAGGATGCGCCGCGGCGCGTGGTTCGGGACCGTCGCAGAGCCCGCGTGGCTGGGGACATGGCCCCGCTCGCACGTGCATCGTCCTAGCCCGCGCATTTCTAGCCTGCGCGTTTCGTCGTAGCCAATCTGGATACTTCGGGCGATGAAGGTGATCGTGCATGTCGACGGCGGCGCTCGTGGCAATCCTGGACCAGCTGCCGCCGCGTGCGTGATTTCCTCGCCCGAGGGCGAGGTGCTGGGCGAGCACGCGCAACTGCTCGGCACGGTCACGAATAATGTGGCCGAGTACCGAGCGCTGCTGCTCGGACTTCAGCAGGCGCGCGAGATGGGGGCGAACGAGATCGAGGTGATCGGCGACTCGGAGCTGATCGCGAAGCAGGTGATGGGTCTCTACAAGGTCAAGCACGAGGCGATGAAGCCCCTGCACCGCGAGGCGACGGCGGCCCTAGGGCAGTTCGAGCGCTGGTCGATCCGGACTGTGCCGCGCGCGCAGAACGCGCACGCCGACGCGCTCGTCAACGCCGCGCTCGACCAAGCGCGCGCGGCCGCCTCGAGCTGAGAGCCCTTGTTGAGGGCCTATTCGGCTGAGGTTGAGAGCCCCTTCGGCTGAGGAGAGCACGTCAGTGCAGTGGCTGGGCGGATTTGGCCAGAGCGATCATCTGCGCGTTGGAGAGTTCCTCCAGCAGCGTGTTCGTCAGCCAATAGAGCACGTCGCCGGAGCGCCAGCCGATTACGTGGATGTGTGCGCCGTCGTCGACGAGCCGGTAGGAGCGCCCGTCGATGGCCTGCGTGCGGGCGTGCGCGAACAGAGGTGGGTTGAGCCAGTCCGAGCCCTCGAAGTCGTAATAGCCCCCGATTGTGTTCTCCTGCCATACGACCACGTAGGCGTGGTGGAGGTTGCCCTGCTGGTCTTTGAGCGTGTAAGCACGCACCTGCTGCTGCTCGGCTGGGCCACTCTGCAAGGTCGGGTAGAGGACGGGGAAGGGGACTTCGATGGCGGTCTTCACCGCTTCGCTGTTGCCGGCCGCGGTGCTCGGGAACAAGTCGAGTGTGCGCGGAGAGACGCTGGAGTGGTGGTGGCTGTGGCGTGATGTGCGCGCTGGCGGCTTTGAGGCAGGCAGGCTCAGCTGTTCGTGACCATGCAGGAAGTCCTCGAGCGTCGCTTGCTCGAGCGCGGGGGTGCTCGTCACGTAGGAGCCACCGCCCGGAGCTCTGAAGTCGACGTTCGAGCTCTGAAATTTGACCTGGCGCAGGGGCTTGGACTGCGAGAAAGCGATCAGCTTGGACAGTTCGATCAGCTCTTCGGCCGAGGCGTGGAAGGTCGACGTGATCGCATGCCCGACCGCTTTGGCCACGGTGTCGATCTGGCCGACCTCGTTGGCGGGATCGATCTGCTCGCGCAGGTCGCGCAGGAAGTCCTGCTGACGCGCGACGCGCACGAAGTCTGAGTCGGTGTGGCGGTAGCGCACGTAGTCGAGCGCGTTTTCGTAGCAGAGCTTCTGATAGCCGGGTTGCAGGTTGATGCTCGTGTAGTCCGTTTCGGTCGTGCCGACGTTCTCGTTGTAGTAGCGATGATCGACGTTCACGTAAGCGCAGCCGAGCGTGTCGACGACCTGGATGAAGCCCCTGAAGTTCACGTCGACGATCCCGTTGAGGGTCAGTCCCGGGAACACTTCACGCTTGATCGTTTCGGCCGCGAGCACGATCCCGCCCTTCGCGCCCCCGAGCCGGCTGCCGATCGTGTATGCGGCGTTGATCTTTTCGCCTGAGTACACCTGACCACTGGATGTCGTGATGTTGACCATCAGATCGCGCGGGATCGAGAGCACCGAGGTCTGGCCCTGTTCGGGATCGAAGCGCACGAGCAGGATCGTGTCGCTGTGCGGCGGATCTTCCTTGTCGTAAGCGTCCTTGGAGCCTTCCCTGCGGTCAGAGCCGAGGATCAGGAAGGTCTGCGGGCCGCCGCTGTATTCGGGCGTGACGAGACCCCGGGGAGCTTCGATATGACTGACGGCGGGGAAGATGTCGTGCGCGAGGCCGCTCGCGGTGTTCAGGGCGACGGTCGCGGTCGCCCCGGCGCTGAGCAGCACGATCAAAACGCCGCCGATCAGGAAGCGCTTCCACATGCCCAACCACAGAGAGGGTGGGCGCTCGTCATCCATCGGATGTCACCAAGGAGCAACTCATAGAGCGGGGCAAGACTGGCGCCGCCCCCCGACGGCACGCTCGCCCATGGAGGTTAGCGAGCCCGTCGGCGTGCTTGCGCTGGCGGAGATCGGCGATGACGGACGCGACCGGTACCCTCGAGATCGTGCTCAGCCCGCGAAATCGAGAGCTGCTTGGCCTCGTTCCCTCCGCGCTGCTGGTTACCGCTGGCTTCACCGCGATCTTCATCCAGGCCGAGAACAACTCGCCGGGAGCCTCGACGAACTTCACACTGAACCACGCATCGGGCGTGTCGCTCACGTATGGGGCGCTCTTCCTGGGTCTGTGTCTGGCGGCGCATCTGGTGATCCGCTTCGCGCTGCCGCATGCCGACCCTTACCTGTTCCCGCTCGGAGCTGTGCTCGCAAGCGTGGGGATCGTGATGGTCTACCGCATCAACCCGTCGCTGGCCCGCCAGCAGGCGCAGTGGATGGTGATCGGGCTGGTGCTGTTCGCGGCGACGATCCTCGCGCTGCGCCGCCGGGGGGTGGGGGTGCTCGAGCGCTACCGCTACACGATTGCGGCGCTCGGCATCGGCATGGCCGTCCTGCCGAGGTTCCCCGGTATCGGTGAGCAGGTCAACGGCGCCTATCTGGACATCCATGTGGGCAGTGTCTCCTTCCAGCCCGCCGAGTTGGCGAAGGTCGCGATCGTGATCTTCCTCGCCAGCTACCTGCGCGATAACCGACAGATTCTCGTGACCGCCGGGAGGCGTGTGCTGGGGGTGACGCTTCCGCCGATGAAGCAGTTCGGCCCGATGCTCGTCGTGTGGGGGGCGGCGATGGCGACGCTGCTGTTGACCCGGGAGCTCGGTACTTCGCTGATGTTCTACGGTGCCTTTCTCGCGCTCCTGTATGTCGCCACCGGGCGCTTCTCTTTCCCGCTGATCGGACTGGTGCTGTTTGCCTTCGGAGCGTGGTTCGTGGCTGTGCATGTAAGTCACGTGCATGCGCGCGTCCTCGCCTGGGAACACCCTTTCGATCCGGCTCTCTACAACCGTCCGGGTGGTGGCAGCTATCAGCTGGCCCAATCGCTGTTCGCCCAAGCCGACGGTGGTCTGCTGGGTACGGGCTTCGACCAGTCGCTCTTGCGTTTGCCTCACGGGGGTCCTTCGATCCTGCCGGTCCCCGAAAGCGACATGATCTATGCGGTCATCACGAATGAGCTCGGCTTGGTGGGCGCGACGGCGCTGCTGCTCGTCTACTTGCTGTTCGTGGCTCGTGGGCTGAAGACAGCGATGCTGGCACGCGACTCTTTCTCCAAGCTGTTGGCGACTGGGCTGTCATTTGTCGTAGCGATGCAGGTGTTCGTGATCGTGGGCGGCGTCACGCGCTTGATCCCGCTGACGGGGGTGACGCTGCCGTTCGTCGCTTATGGCGGCTCCTCGGTGGTGATGAACTTCGTGCTGCTTGCGCTGCTGTTGGTGGTGTCCGACCGCGCACGACGGCCTTACGCCCGGACTTGACCGAGGTCCAGGGCACTTGACGGACGTCCAGGGCATTTGCGCGTAGGTTTGCTGAGGTTTTCGGGTGAGAACCTGCGTAACCCGGCGGCTGCGCAGGTGAGCTCCGGATGTCGTCGAAAGGAGGGCCGTGTTGACTTCGACGATCGCCGCGACCCCACGCCTGTTCCTGCGGACACCACCGCAGCCCGCGCACCACCGCTACGCCGGCTTGGCTGAGCCACGCTCTCGCAATCGCGGGCTGTCCTCTCCCGCTGGCCTGCACCGGCGGCCATGGCTGGCGCGCCTGCGCCGTGCTTTGGAGGAGGATCTGTTTGTCCTGCACTACCAGCCGATCATGTCGCTCGAGGATCGGAGCGTGTCGCATTACGAGGCGCTCGTGCGGCTCGCCGACGAGCCGGGGGGAGGCCTGGTGGCGCCCGGTAGGTTCCTGCCCGCGGCCGAGCGCTATGGGCTGATCCGCGAGATCGATCGGATGGTGCTGGGCAAGGTCACCGCGCTGCTAGCCGACCGCAACTCGGCCGGCGAGCAGGGTGAGCATGGCGTGCGCATCGCGATCAACTGCTCGTCGCTGTCGATCACCGACGGGGATATGCTCGATCAGATCGAGCGATCGCTTGCGCTTGCAGGGGTCGATCCAGCACGGCTGATGATCGAGGTCACCGAGACCGCCGCGATCTCCGACATGGCGCGCGCGCAAGCCTTCTGTACCGGTGTGCAGGCGCTCGGCTGCACGGTTGCGCTCGATGACTTCGGCGCTGGGTTCGGCTCGTTCCAATATCTCAAGCACCTGCCGTTTGAGTACCTGAAGATCGACGGCGATTTCATCCGCGGCCTGCCGGCTTCCCCAAAGGACCAGCTCGTGGTCAAGGCGCTCGTGGAGCTCGCACGCGGCATGGGTAAGCTGACGATCGCCGAGTATGTCGAGGATGAGGCCACGGTGGCGTGCTTGCGCGACTACGGCGTGGACTACGCCCAAGGGTTCGAGATCGGTGCTCCGCAGCCCGCCGTACCGCTGATGGCGTAGGGGTCGCTACTTGGGCTGCGGAAACTGCGATCGCATCGCGGCGTCCCAGACACGATCCGGGAGCAGCTTGCGCTGCAGGATCGACAGGCGTGCCGAGGCCGTTACAGGCACCCGTGAGGGCGCGCGACGGCGGGAGATCGCCTTGTCGATTGCCTTCGCCACGACCTCAGGCCCGCCGCCGAGGTGGCGCATCGGGCCTTCGTAGACACCGGTGGTGAGCGCCGAGACCTTCGCGTCGAACTCGGTGTAGGGACCATCGGTCATCGCCTCGCTCGCCTTTGCAACGGCGTTGGCCGCGAACTCGGTAACGATCAAGCCCGGCTCGAGCAGCACGACGTCGATCCCAAAGCCCTTGACCTCGAAGCGCAGCGCATCGCTGATCGCCTCGACCGCGTACTTGGTTGCGTGGTAGAGACCTCCGCCGGGGAATGTCAGCTTGCCGCCCATAGAGCCGATGTTGACGACCTTGCCCCAGTGCTGGGCACGCATCGCTGGCAGAACCAATTGGGTCATGCGGATCAGGCCGAACACGTTCGTCTCAAACTGGCTGCGCGCGGCCTCCAACGGGACCGACTCGATCGCGCCCCCCTGGCTGTAGCCCGCGTTGTTGATAAGCACGCCGACTGCGCCCTCAACGCGCTGCACCTCGTCCGCCGCTGCGCGCATCGAGGCCTCGTCGGTTACATCGAGCGCCAATGTGCGGCAGCCGGCGTCCTTGAGGTGCTCGATGGCCTCCAGGCGCCGGGCGGTGGCGTATACGGTCCAGCCGCCGGCGGCCAGCCGGCGCGCCGTGGCCTCGCCGATGCCAGAGGAGCAGCCGGTGATCAGTACCGCCTTTGAGATATCGCCCATCGGCGTAGCAGCATAAGGGTTCTGCGTGGCGCCAAAAGGCGTCGCTGTTCTCTAGGCTGGGCCGTCGATGCGTGCGGTCACCTTTCAAGCTCCGGGCGAGGTTCTCGTCGAGGACGTGCCCGAGCCCGAGCTGATCGACGCCGGCGACGCGATCGTGCGGATCGAGGCGACCGGCGTGTGCGGGTCGGATCTGCACATCTACCACGGCCGCGTGCAGATCGAGCCCGGCTTCACGATCGGACACGAGTACGTCGGCACGGTGATCGAGGCCGGCCCCGACGTCCGCGACGTGCAGGTCGGCGATCGCGTGCTCGGTTGCTTTCAGACCGCCTGCGGGCGCTGCTGGTTCTGTCGCCGCGGCGCCTTTCACAAGTGCGACTCCTCGCGCACGTTCGGCCACGGCGCGGCGCTCGGCGCGCTCCAGGGCACGCAGGCCGAGCGGGCGCTGGTGCCGAACGCCGATCTGATCCTGCGCAAGGTGCCTGAGGGAATGAGCGACGAGACCGCGCTGTTCGCCGGCGACGTGATGGGCACCGGCTACCACGCCGTCGCCGAGAGCGGGCTGCGCGCGGGCGATGTGGCGGCGGTGCTCGGCCTCGGGCCGGTTGGGCTGTGCGCGGTACAGGCGGCGAAGGCCGCCGGCGCGGCGCACGTGATCGCCGTCGACTCGGTCCCAGAGCGCTTGGCGATGGCCGAGTCCTTCGGCGCGCAGGCGGTGCACCTGAGCGAGGGTGACCCGCGCGCCGCCGCGCGTGAGGCGACTGGCGGACGTGGGGTAGACGTGTGTATCGACGCCGTCGGCCATCCCAAAGCGCTCGATCTCGCGCTGCGCTTGACGCGTAAGTGCGGCACGGTGCAGGCGATCGGGGTCTACGCCGAGCGCTGTGAGCTGCACATGGGGTTACTGTGGATCAAGTCACTGCAGCTGTGTGCGGGCCACGCCAACGTGATCGCCCACGTAGATCGCGTGATGGCGATGATGTCCGCTGGCCTGCTCGACCCAAGCCCCCTCGTCACCCACCACATGTCCCTCGACGACGCGCCCGAGGCCTACGCGCTGTATGACCGGCGCGAGGCGCTTAAGATCGTGCTGAAGCCGTGAGCTCATTCGAGCCCTGAACCACCTGCAAGGAGCCGCTATGACCGCCGTCGCCGATACCGCAAGCCCGAACACCCTCCCCGACGCGCTGGGAGACGCCGCGCGCGCATTCATCTCCAGTCCCCAGCGCCTGCTGATTGGCGCGGAGCGTCCCGAGGCGACCGATGGGCGCACGTTCGCGACGCTCGACCCCGCAACGGGCCGCGAGATCGCGCAGGTGCCGCAGGCCGGCGCGCAGGACGTGGCACACGCGGTAGCGGCGGCGCGTGCGGCGTTCGCTGACGGCCCCTGGGCCTCGATGCCCGCTGCTGGGCGGGAGCGCCTGATGCACGCGCTGGCTGACGCGATGGAAGCGCGCGCCGAGGAGCTCGCGCAGATCGAGTCGCTGGACAACGGCAAGCCGGTCGGCCTCGCCCAGTACGTTGACGTGAACGGGGCGATCGGGCATCTGCGCTACTTCGCGGGCTGGCCGACGAAGATCGAGGGGGGCGTGCTGCCGGTCGCCGCGCCGAACATGCACTGCTATACCCGTCGTGAGCCCGTCGGCGTGTGCGGGCAGATCATCCCCTGGAACTTCCCGCTGCTGATGGCCGCATGGAAGCTCGGGCCTGCCCTGGCGGCCGGGTGCACGGTCGTGCTGAAGCCGGCCGAGCAGACGCCGCTGTCCGCACTGCGCCTCGGTGAGCTGGCGCTGGAGGTCGGTTTCCCGACCGGCGTCCTGAACGTGCTCACCGGAGACGGTGAGACCGGCGCCGCGCTGGTCGAGCACCCTGGCGTCGACAAGATCGCCTTCACCGGCTCGACCGCGGTGGGGCGCGAGATCGGCGCAAAGGCGGGCAAAGCGCTCAAGCGCGTGACGCTGGAGCTCGGCGGCAAGTCGCCGAACATCATCCTGCCGGATGCCGACATCGACGCGGCGATCAAGGGCTCCTACCAGGCGATCTACTTCAACTCTGGGCAGGCCTGCAACGCGGGCTCGCGCCTGTTCGTGCCGGCAGAGCGCTTCGACGAGGTGATGAGCGGCCTTGCCGACGCCGCCAAGGCGGCGCGACTCGGTCCGGGGCTGGACTCGGGCACCCAACTTGGGCCGCTGGTCTCCGCCGAGCAACACGAGCGCGTGCTCGGCTACATCGACGCCGGCCGAGCGGAGGGCGCTGAGGTGCTCGCCGGCGGCGAGGCGGCGTTGACCGACAGCGGCGGCTACTTCGTCGAGCCCACCCTGTTCGCCACCACCTCCGACGAGCTGCGGGTCTCCCGCGAGGAGATCTTTGGCCCCGTGCTGGTCGCGTCCCCTTATGACTCGCTCGAGGAGGTAGCCGAGCGGGCGAACGCCAGCGAGTACGGCCTAGCCGCGGGTGTGTGGACACGAGATGTCTCTAATGCTCATCGCCTGGCCGCGATGCTGCACGCGGGCATGGTCTACATCAACACCTGGGGAGTGGTCGATCCGTCGGCGCCGTTCGGCGGCTTCAAGGCCTCCGGCATCGGTCGCGAGCACGGCCACGACGGTCTCGACGCCTACCTGGAGACAAAGACGGTTTGGACAGCGTTGTAGGGAGCGGTGGCGGCGTCGCGGGAGGTGGCGTCGTAGAGCCCCGCGCGGCCGGTCGGCCGCGTCCGGGGGAGAACGGAGAGGGTGCCGGGGGTCGCAGCTCGCGCATTGCGCGGCTGCGCGAGCACCCACAGGCGGAGCGCTGGGCGCGGGCGCTGATCGTCCTGTGCACGCTCGTGCTCCTCGCCGCCACTTTGGAGATCGTGCTCGACGCCGCGGTTGGGCACTCGGCGCTGATCCCCAAACAGCCTGAAATCGCAGGTTGGCTGAGCGGGATCGGTGTGCGTCTCGGCTACCGCACCTTCCTCATCGCGCTGCTCTCCTTCACCGTGGCCTACGCGGTGCTGCTGGGGCTCGCGAGGCGGATCTCAAAGCGCTGGGCGATCGTGCTTGTGGGGATTTTGCAGTTGGTTGTGTTCGTCGGGCCGGTCCTGATCTCGACGGACGTGTTCAGTTACATCGCCTACGCGCGCATGGGTGTCGAGCACGCGATCAATCCTTATACCCATGGCCCGATTGCGATCGTGCACGACCCGGTCTACCAATACGTCGGCAAAGACTGGAAGCACGTCGCCACTGCCTACGGCCCGCTGTACACGTTGCTCTCCTACCCGCTCGCCCCGCTCGGGCTGAAGGGCGCGCTGTGGGGGATGAAACTCGAGGCGCTGCTCGCGGGCGCGGGCACGCTGGCACTCACCTGGCGCTGCGCCCGCGTGCGTGAAATCAACCCCGTGGGAGCGTTGCTCGCGGTGGGTGCGAACCCGCTGTGGGTGATCTACGGCCTCGGGGGAGCGCACAACGATCTGGTTATGACCCTGTTCATGATGGCCGCGGTCAGCTTTTCGCTAGCTGGCCGATCTGCTGGCCGATTGGAGATCCTGGGATCTCCAATCGGTGGTCGCGACGCTCCGGCCGCTGCCTCGGTGGTGGCGGGCGCGCTCGTGAAGGCGACTGTTGCCGCGCTGCTGCCGTTCATGATCCTCTCGCGCCGCAAGCTCGCTCCGATTCTCGGGACGCTGGCGGCACTTGTGCTCGCGGCGTTGGTTGGCTATGCGGTGTTCGGCATCCACGGGATCGACCTCGTCGCCGCGCTGAACCGCGACGCCGCGTTTGTCTCCACGGACAGCTTTCCGACCGAGCTCGCCCACTTGGTCGGCAAGCCGGGGGTGTTCCCGATCGACCACGACCTGCTAAGGGGGGGGCTCGTGCTGATCGTCGTGTACCTGCTGTGGCGCACGTGGCGGGGCTATGACTGGGTCGCCGCCTCCGGCTGGACGCTGCTTGCGATCTCCGTGACGAGCACCTGGCTCTTGCCCTGGTACACGTTGTGGTCGCTGCCGCTCGCGGTGGTCGTGCGCGACCGCCGCCTACTCGCCGCGACGCTGGTGGTGCAGGCGCTGTTCATCGTCCATCAGATGGCTCCTTTGCTGGTGCCTGTCCAATGAGCGACGCCGCGCCCCCCGTCCAGGGAATGGCTTCCGTCGACGGCGGCTGGTGGGATCGCCTGCCGCAGTGGCTCCAGCCGCGCGATGTGCAGTCGCCGGGCACGGGCCGCAGGCACCTGATCGAGGTGACGCTGCTGATCCTCGTGGGCCTGTTGCTGGCGGTCGGGACGGTCAACGACCTGGTCGATCAGACGCACGTCAACTATCGCCTCAACGCGGATCTGCGCACGTGGCGCGAGTACACCGGCCACGACTACAAGAACGTGTCGACCGAACAGGACCTGTACGGCCACACGACGAAAGATGTGGTCTGCGGCAACACCACGCCTGGACCGCCGAAAGAACGGATCCAACTGTGCCTGCAGATGACGGGACCGGTGCTCCATGGACGGCGTGCCGCGCGCGGCGGCTGGTACCTGCCTCCTAAGGTCGAAGACGCGCCGGCCTTCCGCTACGGCTGTTTCGGCGCGGCCACGCCGGCGGAGTTCTGTGGAACGGCCGCGGCGGGCGCCGCGGGGAGTCCTGAAGGCACATCGCCGGAAACAAGCCAGTGAACAGGACCCCGTCCCGTCTCAGATCATCCGGAGGGCGCGTCGGTTCCCAGCACGGGGGGCGCCGGTGAGCGCGGCGATCTCCTCGCCGGCAGATACTCCCTCGGTCGCGGCCGAGCGCAGAGGAGCACTGCCAGCGTGGTGGCCGCTCGCCGCGCTCCTGCTTGCGGCGGCGGTGCTGAGGTTCTCGACGCTCGGTCTGCAGAGCTTCTGGTACGACGAGGCGTTCACCCCCGTGCACGTTCTGCACGCAAGTCTCGGGGCGACGTTGCGCTCGGTGGTTCACACCGAGAACACGCCGCCGCTGTGGTACGTGCTGATCTGGGCTTGGTCGCGCGTCTTCGGCACCGGCGCCGTCGCGCTGCGCCTGCCATCGGCTGTGTTCGGCTTGGCAACCGTTCCGGTTGCGTGGGCGATCGGGCGCGAGCTGACCGGTCGTCGTGCCACGGCGATCGCGGCCGCCGCGTTCGTCGCGGTGAACCCGCTGTTCGTGTGGTACTCCCAGGAGGCGCGCGCATACGGGCTGTTCGTGCTGATGAGCGCGCTGGCGATGCTGTGCTTCCTGCGTGCGCGGCGGGAGCCGACGCCACGGCGACTCGCGGCCTTTGCCGCGAGCGCCTCGCTGGCACTTCTGAGCCACTACTTTGCGGCTTTCCTGGTGGCACCGATGATCCTCCTGCTGCTGGGCCGCCGGCATCGGGCGGGGGGTGGGGCAGATCGGCGCGCGTCATTGATTGCGTGCGGCGTGGTGGCGCTCGTCGGGCTCGCGCTGCTTCCCCTCGCTTCCGCTCAGGGTGGCCACGGTGCGCAGTGGATCGGCGAATGGGCGCTCTCGAGCAGGCTGCAGGCGATTCCGCAGTACTACCTGACGGGCTACATGGGGGCGCCGCTCGGGCACGGCATCGAGCTACTCGTGGCGTTGCCGATCCTCGCTGGTCTCGCCTACGGTCTATGGAGCGTGCTCGAGCCAAGCGAGGAGCGGGGCGCGTTGATCGCGCTGATCATCGCGGCCTCGGGAGCGCTGCTCCCGATCGTGCTGATCGCTTTCGGCGCTGACTACCTCGCGCCCCGCAATCTCGTTGCGGCGATGATTCCCGTGACGGCTGTGATCGCGGTGGTTCTCACGGCCCGGCGGGCGGGGCGCACAGGGATGGGGTTCGCGGCTCTGATCGCGGTGGCCTGGCTTGCGATCACGATCGACGTCGATCTCAGCCCGCGCCTGCAACGTGGTGATTGGCGCGGCGTCGCCAAGGTACTGCGTGACGCCGCGGGCGCCGCCGCCGCGAACGAGCGTGTGATCACGACCGTCGAGCTCGGCGCGGCGCCGCTCGAGTATTACCTGCCGCCGCTGCACAACCTCGCCCGCGGCACGGTGGTGAGGGTTAGTGAGATCGACGAGATCGGCTACGCGCCGTTGAAGGTCTCCGCGGCCAATCCACCGGCACCCGGCTTTCACCTACAAAGCCACGACGACGTGAACGGCCTGATCGTCTATCGCTTCGTCTCCCCGACGCTGCATACGGTCTCCGAGGCAACATTGCGCCGCCACGTGATCACCGAAGCGCACCCGGAGGTGCTCGTCTCAGCCGCTCAGGTGTCGTTCGCTCAGGCGCCGTTGTAGGAGTCGGGCGCTGGGGGATCTTCGCGGATTCCCGCGATCTGCGCCAGCAGTGCTTGCGGAGTGGTTTCCCCGAGCACGCGTAGTCGATGCAGACGATAGCGGTCTTCGGTCGGCTGCGCCCAGCCCGGGACGACGGTGGTGGAGCCGGTGTAGCCGGCGGCCTTGACGGCTGCGATGACGGTTGCGTTGTAATGCCCAGAGGGGTAGCAAAACCAGTTCACCGGCACGTGGTAGCGCTGTTGAACAGTGCTCCGCGCGATGGCCACCTGGTAGTGCAACTGCTGAGCGTCCAGGGTGATCAGGTCGGCGTGGCTGAAGCCCTGCGTGTCGAGCTCCCAGCCAGCGGCGATCAGGCCACGGATCTGTGCCTGGGTGAGGCCTCCCTGAGAGGGCGGCAGTCCGGTGAGCTGCACGTTCTCATCGCCGACCCACCCGAGCTTGCGAAGAACGGGCAGCGCCTGGGTGTATTGCGACTGATAGCCGTTGTCGAAGCTGACGACGATCGGTTTGCCTGCTCCCAGCGATACGCCATGCTGCCAATACGCCTGCACTTGGTCGAGCGTCACGGCGTGCCAGCCGGCGTGCTTGAGTGCTTGCATTTGCGCGGCGAACTCGCTCGGCACGACGTACAGCCCGGGGAACGGGGCACCCGGCGGTGGCGCGGCGATCACGTGGTACATCAAGATCGGGACCGGCTCGGTGCCTGGAGGGCCGACAGTGGCGCTTGCGCTGCTCGTACTCGTCGTGGCCGGTTTAGTTGCGTATTTGGGATGGCTCGCGCGGCGGGTAGCGTGGGTGTGGCTCGCGGCGGTCTGTGTTTCACCGGCGGAGGGACCGGCTTGGATCCCCCAGAGATCGCCCAACAGAACGATGCCCACGGTCACGATCAGCAGCGCGATCAACCCGGCGGCTTGGACACGATGGCGGCGGGTTGTGCGTCGACGCGCCTCGCGACGGGCACGCAGCCGCTCAGAAGGCTCTATCTCTGGCGCCGGCACCGGCGAAGCATGGCATGGCGGCCCCTGGCTTCGGGACGGCTCCTCGCTTCGGGACAGCTCCTCAGATCACGAGACGATGGCTGGCTCTTGCAGATGCGCGGGCAGCCCCGCTGCCGCGTAGGCATCGAGTCCGTCGAGCGTCTCCGCCTTCAGCAGCGCCTGTGCGAGGCTCTCCAACTGGTCGCGATGCTCGCTGAGCAGGCTTGTTACTTCCTGATGGGCGCCATCGATCAGCCGCCTCACCTCCTCGTCCACGAGACGCTGGGTGGACTCGGATGTCGCGCTCGTGCCGGGTAGGAAGGGTCCCTCACCGTCGGCCGGCAGCACCGCGACCGGGCCGACCGCCTCGCTCATACCCCAGCGCCCGACCATCTGGCGAGCGATCTGCGTGAGCTGCTGGATGTCGGACTCCGCGCCAGTCGTGATCGTGCCGTAGACGATCTCCTCGGCCGCGCGCCCGCCTAGCGCCACCCGGATCTTCGCCTGCAGGTCCTCCAGGGAATAAGACACGCGGTCGGCGTCAGGAGTCGAGAGGGTGACCCCGAGCGCCATGCCGCGCGGGATGATCGACACCTTGCGCACCGGGTCGGCGCCAGGCGTGAGCATCCCCACGAGCGCGTGGCCGGACTCGTGGTAGGCGGTGCGCTCGCGGTCGGCCGGAGCGAGGATGATGCCGCGCGGGGAGCCGAGCATGATCTTCTCCAGCGAGTCGGTGAAATCGCTCATCTGCACCTTCTTGTGGCCGCGACGAGCGGCGAGCAGCGCTGCCTCGTTGGCCAGGTTGGCGAGGTCGGCTCCGACCATACCGGGCGTGCTGGAGGCGATCGCGTCGAGGTCGGCATCGTCGTCGAGTGGGATCGAGCGCGTGTGGACCTTGAGGATTTCGGCGCGCCCCTTACGGTCGGGAGCCTGCACGGCCACCCGCCGGTCGAAGCGCCCGGCGCGCAGCAGCGCCGAGTCGAGCACGTCGGGGCGGTTGGTCGCAGCGAGCACGATCACCGCCTGGGAGGACTCGAACCCGTCCATTTCGGTCAGGATCTGATCGAGCGTCTGCTCGCGCTCGTCGTTGGAGCCGGTCACCGACACCGAGCCCTGGCGCGAGCGCCCGATCGCGTCGAGCTCGTCGATGAAGATGATCGCCGGGGCCGCCTCCTTGGCCTTGGCGAACAGGTCGCGCACGCGCGATGCGCCGACGCCGACGATCGCCTCGATGAACTCCGACGCGGAGATCGAGAAGAACGCGGCGTGCGCCTCGCCGGCGACGGCGCGTGCGAGGAGCGTCTTGCCGGTGCCGGGCGCGCCCGAGAGCAGCACGCCGTGGGGCATACGTCCGCCGAGGCTGCCGTAGCGCTCGGGATTGCGCAGGAAGTCGACGATCTCCGAGAGCTCGGACTTGGCCTCGTCGATGCCCGCGACGTCGTTGAACGTCACGCGGATCTTCTCCGGGTCCACGCGCCGTGCCTGCGAGCGCCCGAAGTTGCCGAGCGCGCCCATGCCGCCGGCGCCTTTCGCGGCGCGTTTGGCGAACAGGACGAACAGGCCGACGATCAGCAGCGTCGGGCCAAAGCCGAGCAGGATCTCCTCCAACAGCGACTCGCTCGTGGTGGTCGCTTCGGCGTTGATCCGCACGCCCTTTTCCTGCAGCAGCGCCGACAGCTGAGCGCCGTTCCAGAAGCTTGGCACCTGCGTGGCGAACAGCTTCGTCGGCGTCGCCTTCTTGTCCGTCGCGGGGTAGCGCAGCTTGGCCTTGAACTTGCCCTGGATCGTGTCGCCCTTGGAGGAGATCGTGCCGACCGCTCCGCCCTTGACCTGTTCCAGGAAATACGGGCTGAACGGTACGGTCACCCGCTGTTCGCCGGTGGAGGGCTGGAAGAACAGGACCGACAGCCAGTTGATCGCGATCAGCGCCAGCACGAAGTACCAGAAGCCGCGCATGCGGTGTGCCGGAGGGCCTTTCGGCGCCTGCTCGGGCATGCCGCGCCCGTCGGGCGCGGGGGAGACGTGCCAGCCGCGTTTGTCGCGTGGCATTGGCGGGTGTACGTCGGTCCGGCTCGCGCTCAGGCCGGCCGATCTCGGATCGGCGGGCTCGTTCAGTGGTTCGTCGGGCAAAACGTTCTCGGTCAGCCGGTGATGTCGACGATGTCGCCCAGCGTCAGCATCCCGAAGACCGTTTTAGCGGTTTCGATCGGCAGCTCGACGCAACCGTTTGACTGGGGGAAGCCGTAGGAGCCCCGTTCATACCCGTGGACGGCGTCGCCGCCGTTGAAGTAGTTCACCCAGGGGACATCGGGAATGTCGTATTTGGTGCCGTCGACGTCCGTTCCGCTCATCGTCGTCGAGACGTCGCGCGCAAAGATCGGAAAGATGCCCTGGGGGGTTTCCGCTCCCGGGACGCCGGTGTTGGCGGGAGTGGAGAGAGCCACGTGGTTGCCCCTGTGTACCTCCAATGTCTCGGGATCGGACTCCGTGACGGTTACGAACGTATAGGGGCTCGGATCTCTGCGCCCGTCCGTCTCGGCGGCCAGCAGGCTCTCCCAGATCCGAGTGTCCGAGACGCTGGAGGTTTCGCTCGCTTCGATCCCGTGTGCGGCCTCGAAGACGGTGAGGGCGCCCTGCGTGGTCTCGTCCAGCCGGCCATAGTCGAGCGGGGGCGCGTCGTGCACGTTGGCGCGCAGCACCCCTGTCGGCGGGTGAAAGGCGTAATGGGCGGCCATGCTCCTGGACTCCCGTCCATCCGGCAGGTGGATTCCGTAAATGGAGTGAAATGTGTAAGGCAGATATCCAAGGCGGGCCAGGGCCTGCTGGAATGCCTTCACGGGTGGACATACGACTTTCAGCGCGATCGTGCGAGTCTCGCCAAGCGGAGTTTGACCGGTGGCCTGAATCGAGGCGGGAATCGATAGCTCGTAGGAGGAACACGGCTCCAGTGTCGAGGCGGGGGTGAAATACTCCGAATCCCCGACCGTCGACCAGGCGCCGGCCACCGTTGGGCTCACGCTCGGGCGCGGCGACTCGGGCGCGGGCACACCTGAAAGCCTGACCCACAGGGGAGTTGTCCCGTCGAAGCGCGTGCCATCTGGAAGGGCTGTCAAGGTGGTGTGCGGCTCCGCCGCAAGGGGGGTTGCCGCGCTGGCTGGACCGGAGCCGAGCAATCCGCTCATGCCGTGATTGGGACCCGCCAGCGCGACTGCTGCTGCCACTGCGATGACCGCCGCCATCAACAACATGCCGGCAGGCAAGACGCCCCTGTGGTGAGCTGCCGAAGATCCCATCTCTTCTCGATGCGCACTCATTTGATAGAGGGTAACGCTTCGGAAGTCGTAATCGCCGATGTTTGCTCGCTTGGTTGGACAAGCTTCCGAGACCTGAAAGGTTATGGCGTGGCCGGCGTCTAGTTCGGTACGGGCCACCAGCGGAGGGAGCAGCATGTTCGATCGAAAGTCAAAGACCTCAGCGCAGTCGCGAAAGTCACAGACCTCCCTGCAGTCGCGTCGGCGCGGGCGTCCCTCAGGGGCGGTGCCTTCAGTGCTGGTGATGTGCACGACTGTGGTGACGGTCGCGCTGATCGCGTCGTTCGCGGCGATGGCGCTCGCAGCGGGCTCCGCGGCGCCGACGGTCGGGTCGGCCACGAATGCGAAGTTCAGCGAAAAGATCGTGGTGGATGCACATGGCCGGACGCTGTATGCCCTCAGTCCCGAGAGCATCCATCACCTCCTGTGCAAGAGCAGCGAATGTCTAACAGCCTGGCCGCCGCTCACCGTTCACTCGAGCAAGACCAAGCTCACGGCCGGGTCCGGGGTGCACGGCCATCTCGGGATTTTGCGGCGCAGCAACGGGATGTTCCAGGTCACGCTCGGTGGGCTGCCCCTCTACCACTTCTCGGGCGACAGCGCCAAGGGCGCGGCGAACGGCGAGAACATCCACAGCTTTGGCGGCACGTGGCACGTGATCTCAGCGGCGACCGGCGCGACACCGGGCCCGCCGCCCGCGGAAGCTACACCGACGAGCACTCCAACCCCGACGCCTCCGCCTACCACCACGACCCCGCCTGCCGAAAAATATGGCTACTAGCAAGCCATGAGGTCGGGCTTCCTATCCGGTGACGGAGGAGGGGACGCCTGAAGCTAGACTGCGTGCCCCCGCCGGAGTAGCTCAGTCGGTTAGAGCAGCGGAATCATAATCCGCGTGTCGGGGGTTCGAGTCCCTCCTCCGGCATCGCTAAAACCCTGCAAACACAACAAAAACAACATATCAGGGGGAGCGGACGGGACCTACGATTTCCCCAGCGATTTCCCTAGAGGGCCGTCCGGAGGGCGTCGAGGGTCTGGACGGATGCAGAAGGGCTCCCCGTCCACGGGCTGACGAGCCCACGGCTGGCGGCGCGATCTGCCGCCGCCTTGGAAGGCGGAAGGAGCCGGTTAGAGCTTGGTCTGCTCGGCGAGCCAGTCTTCGAGCATGTGGCGCGTGAAGCGGATATGCCGCCCGACTCGAAGGCAAGGCAGACGCCATCGGCGGGGCCTGGTCGATGTGGGCGTCAGTCGAGGATGCCTATGGCGGCCGCAGCGATGCCTATCGCCGCGCTCAATACCAGGATGCGGTGTTTGCGCAGGTACGCGGTCTTGGGAGCCTTGCCGCTCAGTTCGCCCTGGGTGTAGGCGCCTGCGACTGCGCCGTCAAGAACCACCAGAACGTAGGACATGACGAACAAGCCGAGCGATACGTATTTCACCGGGCTATCTTAGGCGGCCGCCTGCCGCCTTCTACCGCCGTCAGCTGCTGTTGGGCAGTTAACGTCGAGGAGCCCGCCATGGCGGGCTCCTCGGGCGCCTGCCTTTCCGTGCGGGGATCATATCGGCGCCGAGACAGGATCACGTGAGTTGGAGGGCTCGGATTCGGACCGAGATTTCCTTGCTGGAAAGGCAGGTGTCTTGCCTGGATTAGACGACCCTCCATCGGTGGCGACGTCCCTGTCAGCCAGGTTCGGGGTCTCCTCGCTCGGTGCGGGAGATCAGCCACATGTGGAAGTAGTCCTCGGAGTTTTCCCCCGCGGCGAGTGCCTCGATCGCTTTTGCCAGCTCGGTCTGGGTGCACGTGATGCGCCATCCATGCTCTTCCAAATAAAGGTCCATCAGCAGGAGTGCGACGCGCTTGTTGCCGTCGGGGAGGGGGTGGTTGCGGACGATCCGGGATGCGAGGACCGCGGCGCGC
>Ga0182024_10008977_pt1 | contig 20850 bp, 19 predicted proteins | sample P32metaG_FD_120480 | JGI IMG/M metagenome (GOLD analysis project Ga0182024, IMG submission 120480) | Permafrost microbial communities from Stordalen Mire, Sweden - P3-2 metaG (Illumina Assembly) | ecosystem: Environmental > Terrestrial > Soil > Wetlands > Permafrost | place: Sweden: Stordalen...
GCTGCTCCATGACTGACAGCTCCTGCCAAGGCATCCGCTCCCTCCCAAACAACCAAATCCGGTTGCCTGAGAGTGTCAGATATGTCCCCGAACACCTGTCAGATATGTCCCCAGTCTATACACCGACAAGGCCCCCCAGGTAAGGCGAAGGCTTCTGATCTTGCACCGCGCCCGTCGCGTAGGACGAGTGGACGGTGCCGTAGTTCAGGGCGACGAGGCTTGCGACCAGAACAATTTTACGGGTCCGCAGAGAGCAGATCACGTTGGCATTCACTAGGCCGATGTCCTCGACGAGGCCGTTCGTTCCCACTTCCGCGAACAGGCCTTCCAACAGTTCGCCGTTGATAAAAGTCCCGCCGTCGATGCTGAAATTCGAGATTGCATTGCCGAGCCCCTCGACAGTTCCGGTAAAAACCGTAGTGATGGGCGGAAAAGTGTAGGTTCCATCTCCGCTGGCGTCATAGTTATTGGCAAGGGCGAAATTGCCCCCCGGGCTAGTGGCTATGTCGCTTGCAAGGCTCTTGATGTCTCCCGCGAGCGTGTAGGCACTCCCGTTGATCGTGAGCTGGCTGGAGAGGTTCGCGAACGTGGCGTTTCCCTTCTTGCCGAACGAAAGCGCACCGTGCTTGCCGGTGTCGAGAGTCAATCCGCTGGGCCCGTGATCGACGCGGCGGCATTGATGGCAATCGACCGGTTCGCTTCCAGTGACAGCGTGCCGGAACTTGCCCACCAAAGCGCAGAACTGATGTGAATGTCGTTCGCCTGAACGCCGGAGCCGGTCGTGGTGACGGTGACATTGCCGGAGGCGAGGAAACCTTCGAGATCTCCCACATTGAGAATAGCTGTTTTCGCCGTCGGCTTGCAGACGCCATTCGAGCAGGACATGTTTGCTGTCGCGCCCGATGAGATCGCTACGAAAGCGTGCGCGCCGGTCGCCGAAAGCATGGCCGTCATACAGAGCGCAACCGCGGCGCCGTTGTCCGGCTTGACATAAAACTTCCATTGCATTGAGCGGCGCCCCCAATTGCAAATGCGAAATCGAAGATAGCAGAGTAGATCGCGTCTGCCAATGGCTGCGAAATTTGTATCCCGTCTCCGAATTCCAAACGCCGCAGCTCTCACCTAGGTGCGATCAATCATTTCGAAGTCCAGGGGTTTGAGCCACTGCACGGCGCCCCCGAACGCGTTCAAATGTGCAGCGCGCGCTTGTCGGCGTCGAGGACGGATTCGTGCATCGTTTCGGACAGTGTCGGGTGAGGAAAGACAACGGCGGCAAGCTCGGCTTCGGTGGCTTCGAGGGTGCGGGCGATCGCGTAGCCCTGGATCAGTTCCGTGACTTCCGCACCGATCATGTGCGCGCCCAGCAATTCTCCCGTATCGGCATCGAAGACTGTCTTCACCAGACCCTCGGGATCGCCGAGCGCGATCGCCTTGCCGTTGCCGATGTACGGAAAACGGCCGACCTTGATCTTGCGTCCTGAGGCCTTTGCGACTGCCTCCGTCATCCCCACGCTGGCAACCTGGGGCCAGCAATAGGTGCAGGCAGGAACCTTCGACGTGTCCAGCGGGTGCACGCCTTTCACACCCGCGATCCGCTCCGCGACGATCACGCCCTCATGCATCCCTTTGTGCGCGAGCCAGGGTGGTCCGACCAGATCGCCGATCGCATAGAGCCCGTTCACGCCCGTCTCGCCCCACTCGTCGACGACGACGTGTGTTTTCTCGACCTTCACTCCAGCCTGTTCGAGCCCGATATTCTCGACATTGCCGACAATGCCGATTGCGAGGACGACACGTTCCGCATGGAGCGTTTCCGTCTTGCCGTCCTTTGTCCTGAGCGTGGCGGTGACAGCGTCGGCCCCCTTCTCGAGCTTCTCCACTGTCGTCGAAGTCCGGATCTTCATGCCCTGCTTGATGAAGGCCTTCGCGGCGAATTGCGAAATCTCTTCGTCTTCCACCGGCAGGATCCGGTCGAGCACTTCCACCACCGTGACGTCGCTGCCAAGCGTACGGAAGAAGCTTGCGAACTCGATGCCGATCGCGCCCGACCCGACGACAAGCAAGGATTTGGGAAAGGAAGGCGGCACCATCGCCTCGCGATACGTCCAGATCAGCTTGCCGTCCGGCTCGAGGCCGGGGAGCGCGCGCGCCCGCGCACCGGTGGCGAGCACGATGTGTTTTGCCGAGAGGTCGCGCGTCGCACCGTCTTTCACGACCGCAACCTTTCCTCCGCCGGAAAGCCGGGCTTCGCCGGGAACGACTTCGATCTTGTTTTTCTTCATCAGGAAAGCGACGCCGTTGGACAGCTGCGCGGCAACCTTGCGCGAGCGCTCGACGATCCTCGCGAGGTCAAACTGAAGATTGTCGGCGGAGAAACCAAATTCCTTCAGCCTGTGCATGAGGTGCCAGATTTCGGACGAACGCAGCAGCGCCTTGGTCGGAATGCAACCCCAGTTGAGGCAGATGCCGCCGAGCCTGTCGCGTTCGACGATCGCGGTCCTGAGCCCCAGCTGTGCGGCGCGAATGGCGCAGACATAGCCCGCCGGTCCGCTTCCGATCACGAGAACGTCCCATTGCTCTGCCATCGTCGTCTCAGCCCTGGATGAAGCCGGTAACAAGCACGAACGCCAATGCCGGCGCCAGCACGAACGCGGCGTAGATGAAGGAAATCGCGGCGAACTTGACCGTGGTGATGATCCATCCCTGCCGATAGAAACGTTTGAGAGCGATGAACTGGTAGACGCCGATCGACAGGAAGATGATTTCGGCAACGACGCCGCCAGACAACAGCTGCGCGGCTCCGATCGCCACGATGAGGATTGCAAATACGAAGCTGTGAACGGAGAGCGAAAAGACGAGGTGATCCACGAAGTAGAACTGCTTGCGCTGCCTCACATAGAACAGCGCGAGCAACGCTGCGAACAACGGCAGGAGCAGAAAGAATACGCGCGGAATCCACGTGGTCAGCGGACCGTTGAGCGCCGCGGGATCGCTGGACAGTTTCTCGATGGTCGCCAGGGCGTTGCGCGCCATCCAGCCGTTCTTGTTATTGCCGACATCTCTCAGGATATCTGCCTTCATTTTCTCGATCTGCGCCCAGCCCCCTTGTGTAATCCGGGGAGGGTTCCTCTCGATCGGTCTGAAAAAACCCACATCCGGTTCGAGACCCGAGTGAACGCCGGGTGCGAGACTCTGGGCCGTGTAGGTGTTTGTTTCCCGTCCAGCCCTGATCGCGTCGGTTCCACCGACATTGAATCCTTGTCTGTGCATGGCCTTGCGAATTTCCGCGGCAGATATGGCGCGGCTTGTCTTTCCCCCGGCAATGATGACGGCATCGCCGTTCGCCAACAGCCTGACCGTATAGGCTTTCGGCACCTCTTTGATCTGGATTTGCACGAGCGCGATGCCGGCCACCGAGAGCGTAAGAAAGAACAGCAGCGATACAAACAGATAGAGGCGTACCGCAGGCATGTAACGGCGCGTCCGGCCCTGATGGAATGCGAGGGGCAGTTCGCCCGGCTCGAAGAGCAGCGCAATCACGGTGCGCAGGATGCGGCTGTCGAAACTGACGATCTCCTCGAAGAGATCGTGGAGCAGCTTGAACAGCGAGCGCCTGTGCGCATCCCGCTCCTGGCCGCAAACCGCGCAGTAGGCGCCGATCACGGGTGCGCCGCAGTTGCGGCATTTCGTGGTTTTCGCACCCCGCTCGGCCAGCGCCGAAGCCGCAATCTCGATGGCGGCCGCACCCCCCAGCTCCGCAATCGCCCCAAAATCGTCGGTCATCGGTCAGGCCCGCTACCCACTTAAAGCGTGTCATCCCGGCCGACGCGAAGCGGAGAGCCGGGACCCAGGACCGTGAAGAAATTCCGTAAGCACTGCTTCTGGGTTCCCGCTTTCGCGGGAATGACACGCAAAAAAACAAGTGTCCAATTCAATCCATTGAGAGTTCACAAAAGCATTGCGGCGGGGTCTTCGACGAACTGGCGGAAAAAACCGAGAAACCGCGCGCCGGTTGCGCCGTCGATCACGCGGTGGTCGCAGGACATCGTCACCGTCATCATGTTGGCCACCCCGATCCTGCCATCACGAACGATCGCGCGCTGTTCGCCTGCCCCGACCGCAATGATGGCGGCATGGGGCGGATTGATGATGGCGGTGAAATCCTTGATGCCGAACATGCCCAAATTCGAGATTGCGAAACCGCCGCCCTCATATTCCTGGGGCTTCAGCTTCTTCGCGCGCGCGCGCTCCGCCAGCGACTTCACCTCGTTCGAAATCGCGGCGAGACCCTTTTCATCGGCGCGAAAGACGATCGGCGTGATGAGGCCGAAGTTTAATGCAACCGCGATGCCGACATCCGCGCGGCGGTGTCTCAGGATCGCGGTGTCGGTCCAGCTCGCATTGACCTCGGGCACGCGCAGCAAGGCAAGCGCCGAAGCCTTGACTACAAAATCGTTGACCGAAAGCTTGTAGCCGCTTTCGCCCTTCGGAGAGGCCGCGTTGAGGCGCGCGCGCAGGGCAAGCAGCTCGTCGATGCGGCAATCGATCGTGAGGTAATAATGCGGGATGAGAATCTTGGCCGACAGCAATCGGCGCGCGATGGATTTGCGCATCGCGTCGTGCGGCACTTCCTCGTAGTCTTCCGGTTTGAAAAACAACCTCGCATCGGCGAGCGGCGCCAGCCCGGGTACGGTGGGCGCCGGCGCAGATTGTGCCGGCTGTGCCTTTGCTTGCACGGCGCCAGGTTCCTGGGCCGCCGCCGTTTTCTCCTTGGCCACTTCGACATCCGCCTTGACGATTCGTCCGCGCGGTCCGGAACCCTTGATTGCGCTGATATCGATTTGCGCCTGCTGCGCCATGCGGCGCGCCAGCGGTGAGGCGAATACGCGGTCGTTCCCGGCACCCGCGCTCTCCGCAGGCGCCTCCGCCGCCAGGGCCTCCCGGATGGAGGACATCGCCGACGCGATGTCCTGGTGCTGAGGTTCGGACGCGCGTATCTCACCGCTGCGCGCTTCGCCATTTTTCGGCCTGGCCACAGATGATGCTGCCGGTGACGGCGGAGCAACGGATGATTCCTCGCCCTCGGCCAGAAGCAACGCAATCGGCTGATTGACCTTCACCCCTTCCGTACCCTCGGGCACGAGAATTTTGCCAACCCGCCCCTCATCGACGGCTTCGAACTCCATCGTCGCCTTGTCGGTCTCGATCTCGGCGAGGAGATCCCCGGAGCGCACCTCATCGCCTTCCTTGACGAGCCAGCGGGCAAGTTTGCCCTCCTCCATGGTCGGCGAAAGCGCAGGCATGAGAATCTGCGTCGGCATGTCAACTCCCGTTTCCGAGGGATTCGAGTTCGGAAATATGCTGCTCCCAGTTACGTCCGTCGAATTCCGTCGTCAGCACCGAGTGAAACTCTTCCGCGTTCATGCAGCGGAAATTCACGCTGTATCCTTCCGGATGGGAACGCGGCACGTAAAACGACTTGATCCCGCATACCGAACAGAACATGTGCTTCGCGGTTTCGGTATTGAACGCGTATGTCGTGAGTCGATCTGTGCCATCAAGCAGGCGGAATCGCGATTTGCGCACAATGAAGTGGAGATAACCTGTCATATGACAGATCGAGCAATTGCAGGCCTGCACTTCGATCTCGTTGGCCACGAGAACCTCGAACCGGACGGCGCCGCAATGGCAGCCGCCTTTCCTCCAGGTCAAACCTTTCTCGACCATCGCGGCATCATTTGCGGTAGAGAACCGATTTGGCGGCGGCGATCACCTCGTCGATCGTGGGCAATGCAAGCTTCTCCAGATTCGCGGCGTAGGGCATCGGCACATCCTTGCCCGTGACCTTCAAGGGCGGCGCGTCGAGATAGTCGAAGATCTGCTCCACAACCCGGGAACCGATCTCCGCGCCGATCGAGCAAACGGGCCAGCCCTGTTCCACGGTAACCAACCGGTTCGTTTTCTTCACGGAGCCGACGATGGTTTCAATATCGAGCGGCCTCAGCGTGCGCAGGTCGATCACCTCCGCGTCGATGCCATCCTCGGCCAATTTTTCTGCCGCCTCGATGATCAGCGCCACGCTGATGGAGTGGGCGACAAGCGTGATGTCCGTGCCTTCCTTGACGATGCGGGCTTTGCCGATCGGAACGATGTAGTCATCGATCTTCGGGACCGGGAACGTCCTGCCATAGACGATCTCGTTCTCCAGAAAAATGACGGGGTTGGGATCGCGAATTGCCGATTTGAGGAGCCCCTTGGCATCTGCGGCGAAATAGGGCGACACCACCTTGAGGCCAGGTATGTGCGCGTACCACGCGGCGTAGTCCTGGCTGTGCTGGGCCGCCACGCGCGCGGCAGCGCCATTGGGGCCGCGAAATACGATCGGACAGCTCATCTGCCCACCTGACATATAACGTGTCTTCGCGGCGGAGTTGATGATCTGGTCCATCGCCTGCATGGCGAAGTTCATCGTCATGAACTCGACGATCGGCCGCAGCCCGCTGAATGCCGCGCCGATCGCAAGTCCCGTAAAGCCGTGTTCGGTGATTGGCGTATCGACGACCCGCCGGGCGCCGAATTCTTCCAGAAGGCCTTGGCTCACCTTGTACGCGCCCTGATACTCGGCAACCTCCTCGCCGATCAGAAAGACCAAGGGATCGCGCCGCATTTCCTCGGCCATGGCATCGCGCAACGCCTCGCGGACCGTCATGTTCACGACCTCAACCCCGGGGGGCAGGTGAGGTTCGACAGGCTGCACCGAAGGGGTTTTTTCGGGCTGCGCCGCAGGACGCTCTTCTCGCGCCCGCGCCGGCAGCGACTGCTTCGACTGCGCGGCCGGGATGGCGGGGCGTTCGGGTTGTTTCGCCGCCTTCTCTTCTGCAGGACGCGGTTGCGGCCTCGCCGGCCGCATGGGCTGGCCGCCATTATCTGCCTGTTCGAGTTCGGCAATCGGCTGATTGACTTTCACGCCCTCGGTCCCTTCGGCAACGAGAAGCTTTCCTATTCGCCCCTCATCGACGGCTTCGAATTCCATCGTCGCCTTGTCAGTTTCTATCTCCGCAAGCAGGTCGCCCGAGCGCACCTGGTCGCCTTCCTTGACCAGCCATTTCGCGAGCTTGCCCTCCTCCATGGTGGGCGACAGCGCGGGCATGAGAATCTGAATCGACATGCGGCCTCAGGCGAGCACGTCCGTATAGAGCTCCGAGGCCGGGGGTTCCGGACTCTCGGTGGCAAATTCCGCGGCCATGTTCACGACTTGCCGCGTCTGCTTGTCGATCGCCTTGAGCTCTTCGTCGGTTGCGATGCCGCGCGCGATCAGCCGTTGTCCATAATGTTCGATCGGATCGCGTTTTTCGCGCACATTCTGGACCTCCTCGCGCGTGCGGTATTTCGCGGGATCGGACATCGAATGACCGCGATAGCGGTAGGTCTTCATTTCAAGAATGATCGGCCCCTTGCCGGCGCGCGCCCACTGCACTCCCCGCCGGCCCGCTGCCAGCACAGCGTCGACGTCCATGCCGTCCACCTCGTCGCCGGGAATGTTGAACGACGCGCCGCGCCGCGACAGTTGCGCCTGCGCGCTCGATCTCTCCACGCTCGTCCCCATCGCGTATTGATTGTTTTCGATCACATAGACGACAGGCAGCTTCCATAGCTCCGCCATGTTGAAGGCTTCGTACACCTGACCCTGATTGGCGGCGCCATCGCCGAAATAAGTCAGCGTCACCGCGTGATTGTCGCGGTAGCGGTTGGCAAAGGCGAGACCGGTTCCGATCGGCACCTGCGCGCCAACGATGCCATGTCCGCCGAAGAAATTCTTATCGCGGCTGAACATGTGCATCGAGCCGCCCTTTCCTCTGGAATAGCCGGCGAACCGCCCGGTGAGTTCCGCCATCACGCCCTTCGGATCCATACCGGTCGCGAGCATGTGACCGTGATCGCGGTAGGCCGTGATCACCTGGTCGCCAGGCTGCAGCGCCGCCTGCATGCCGACGACCACCGCTTCCTGTCCGATGTAGAGGTGGCAGAAGCCGCCGATCAGGCCCATACCATAGAGCTGGCCCGCCTTTTCTTCGAAACGGCGGATGAGCAGCATGTCGGCATAGAGTTTCCTGGCCAGCACAGTCTCCGGCGCCTCCGCACCGGCGCCGATCACTTCCGCTTTGCTCGCCGCGGCCATCGTCAATTGCTCGCCTCGCCAAACCTGACCCGTTGTCGCAAGGGCTCCCGGCTTTGGCAAGCCGCGGACGATTCCGGCCGCAACTACAATGAGGCAGGCACGGATCAGCGACTATCGATGGTCGCGGGGAACTGCAATCTGGCCGGGCGTGCTGTCGAGCATCTGGCCACGCGCGATCTCTTCGACGAGATCGCGATCTTCGGTTCCGCTGCGAAGCAGCCGGATGCGGCGCTCCAGACGCGCACGCTCATCGGACAGAGAAGTCAGCCGCTCCTGCTGGACCGAGAGACGCGCCCGCACTTCGGCAAGCGCGAGCAGCCCCCGAGTTCCCCACAGCGCGTAGTAGCCGAAATAGGCGATCGCCACTGCGGAGATCGCCGGTATCACAAGAATGCCAAAGAAGCGTGTCACGCTGCGTCTGATTCGCATACCGCCTACGAATCATAGACCGATTCGTGAGGTCAAGAGAAAAGTCGCAGTTATCGCCGAATTGCGTTTCGTCCAGCGTAGATTGCCTGGTCATCGAGTTGCTCTTCGATGCGCAGCAGCTGGTTGTATTTGCAAAGCCGGTCGGACCTTGAAAGCGATCCGGTCTTGATGAGCCCGCAATTGGTGGCGACTGCCAGATCGGCGATCGTTGTGTCCTCGGTTTCGCCGGAACGATGGGAAATCACCACCCGATATGCGGCTCGATGCGCCGCATCCACGGTCTCAAGTGTTTCGCTCAGGGTTCCGATTTGATTGAGCTTTACCAGAATTGCGTTGGCGACGCCCTCGGCGACGCCACGTAGCAAACGTTCCTTGTTCGTCACGAATATATCGTCGCCGACGAGCTGCACGTGGCTGCCCAACGCCCGCGTCAGCGCAGACCACCCGGCCCAATCGTCTTCCGCCATCCCGTCTTCGATCGAGACGATCGGATAGCGGCGGCAAAGGTCCTCGTAGAGCCGCACCATCGAATCCGCATCGAGAGCACGGCCTTCGCCTTCAAGGTGATAGCGCCCATCCCTGAAGAATTCGGTCGAGGCCGGATCGATCGCGAGCGCCACATCTTCGCCCGGGCGGTAGCCGGCATTCTCGATGGCGCGCATGATGAAGCCCAATGCTTCGTCGCCAGTCTTGAGCCTCGGCGCGAAACCGCCTTCGTCACCGACATTGGTGTCATGGCCCGCTTCTTTCAGCGCGGATTTCAGAGCGTGAAAGACCTCGGCGCCCATGCGCAGTCCTTCACGAAACGTCGACGCGCCAAGGGGCACGATCATGAATTCCTGAAAATCGATCGCGTTATCGGCGTGGACCCCCCCGTTGACGATATTCATCATCGGCACGGGCATCACGCGGGCGCCGGGCCCGCCGAGGTAGCGATAGAGAGGTTGGCCGCAGGCTGAAGCGGCGGCTTTCGCGACGGCAAGCGAGACGCCGAGGATCGCATTGGCGCCAAGGCGTCCCTTGTTCGGCGTTCCGTCGAGGGTTCTCATTGTCGAATCGATGCGGGTCTGATCCTCCGCTTCAGTTCCGCCAAGCGCGTCGAAGATATCGCGGTTAACGGCCTCAACCGCTTTCGTCACTCCTTTCCCTGCGTATCTGCGTTCGCCGTCGCGTCTTTCCAACGCTTCGTGGCGGCCCGTCGAAGCGCCGGAAGGCACGGCCGCACGACCCAGTGAACCGTCTTCCAGCCGGACGTCGACCTCCACGGTCGGATTTCCCCGGCTGTCGAGAATCTCTCGCGCGCTGATGTCGATGATGGCGGTCACGCCGGGCTCCGAGGCCAGATTGTCCGCCGCCTTCTAGGGGATAGAGCGGCTGCCGGCAATGAGACCAGACCGCGGCGTTTCCTGCGGCCGATCTACCTCCTGGAGGGCGGCGGCCCAAGGCGGGAAACCTGGGCGCGGCACAGGCAAAAGGCCTGGCGCAGAATTATTGCCCAGCTGTTGTCATCGGCCACGTTGCTGTCGTAGTTGTGGCCCGCTGGCGGCTGGAATTGTCCCGACGCGACACCGAAAAAACAGAGGTCCAAAAAATGCCGGAAAAACATAAAGCTGGCGGCGCAAAAGGCCGCCTCCTCACCCCTGAACTGCAAGTAATATGGCGCAAAGAGCACCAGGGTGAGGCCGAAGGCAAATCCCCGGAGGAGAAGAAAGCTCTGCGCCAAAAGCAGATGGAGAAGCTGGCTGCGATGAGCGATAGCGAAAGAACGTCTCTGCGCGATCAGCTTCAGGCGAAATGGAATGCTCTGCCTGCCGGGAAAAAGAAGAAGCTCGAGCAGAAGATCAGCGAGCGTCGAGCCGCGAAGAAGGAAAAGAAGAAGAAAAATCACGCACGGGGCGGCAACAAAGACTAGCTTTTTGTCCCGAGGTCGTTTTGTGCGCCCGCGCTCCACAGCAGCAAATGAGCTAAAATGCTGCCCGAATCGCGGACCTTGAAGGTCCGCGAGAAGGGGAGAGTCCTATGCTTGCGTCGCCGTCAATTCTGCTTACGGCCGCGGTCACGATATTGGCAGTGGTCCTTTACATGTACACGGCCATTCGCGTCGGGAACTTCCGGGAAAAACACAATATTTCGGCCCCGACGGTAACAGGACATCCGGAATTCGAGCGCGCCTACCGGGTGCAAATGAACACGCTGGAGGCAATGCCGGTGTTTCTACCGGCTCTCTGGCTGGCCTCGATCTACTTCACCAGGGTCGGACTGCTTGCCCCCGCCATCGGCCTTGTGTGGATCGTGGGGCGGATCGTTTACATGCAGGCTTACATGGCCGGCCCGTCGAAGCGCGGTCTGGGTTTTGGAATCTCCGCGTTGAGTCAGATCGCGCTCCTGTTGCTGGCGATAGCCGGCATTGTAATGGCCTGGAGCGCCGCAACCGCCACGTAGCCATCCTTCCCGAGGCCTCAGACCTTCCGCGCCTTGGCGATACGGTCGATCGCCGCCAGCTCGGCGAGAAGGGGCGGCAGGTCGGCGAGCTTGAGCATGTTGGGCCCGTCTGAGGGCGCATGATCGGGGTCTTGATGGGTTTCCATGAAAATGGCCGCACATCCCACGGCCACGGCGGCGCGCGCAAGGTAAGGCACCATCGCCCGCTCTCCGCCCGTGCTGTCGCCCTGCCCGCCCGGCTGCTGCACCGAATGCGTGGCATCGAATACAACCGGCGCTCCAAATTGCGCCATGATCGGAAGCGCACGAAAATCCGAAACCAGCGTGTTGTAGCCAAAGCTCGCGCCGCGCTCCGTAATCAGCACATTGGGGTTTCCCGCTCCGGCGATTTTTGCAATCACATTCTTCATGTCCCACGGTGCGAGAAACTGACCCTTCTTCACATTTACGACTCTGCCCGTCGCGGCCGCCGCGAGGAGAAGATCGGTCTGCCGGCATAGAAACGCCGGTATCTGAAGGACATCGACCGCTTCGGCGACCGGTGCGCATTGCGCCCGTTCGTGGACGTCGGTGAGCACCGGAATACCGAGCGCCTCACGGATTTCCGCCAGGATCGGGAGCGAGCGTTCGAGTCCGAGACCGCGCTTGCTGCCGGCGCTCGTGCGGTTGGCCTTGTCGAAACTCGTCTTGTAGATCAGACCCATCCCCACGCGGTTTGCAATTTCGTTGAGGGCCGAGGCCATTTCGAACGCATGCTCCCGGCTTTCGAGCTGGCAGGGTCCGGCGATCAAGGCGAGCGGCCTCGCATTGCCGATTTCGACCGAAGCGACTCTGACGATGGCATTGGGAGGCGATGTCATGCTCACACCAGCCGACTCTGGTGGACCGCAGCTGCGATGAAAGATGCAAAGAGTGGATGCGGTGCAAGCGGCCGCGACTTGAGCTCGGGATGGAATTGAACGCCTATGAACCAGGGATGGTCCGGTATTTCCATGATCTCCGGCAGCCGGCCGTCCGGCGACCAGCCGGAAACCACCAAACCGTGCTCTCCAAGCTGGCGCGTGTAACCTACGTTCACTTCATACCGGTGCCGGTGACGTTCGCTGATCGTGGTCGTCCCATAAACTTCGGCGACGCGGCTTCCGGGCGTAAGCACGGCGGGATACGCGCCGAGCCTCATCGTGCCTCCGAGATCGCCGCCTTCCGGGCGCGTTTCAACGGCGTTACCTTTCGTCCACTCGGTCATCAGGGCGATTACCGGGTGACGGGGGGTGGAAATCTCCGTCGATCCCGCTCCTTCCAATCCCGCGAGGTCGCGCGCGACTTCGATCACCGCCATGTGCAGACCATAACAAATACCGAAAAACGGAACATGCCTCTCGCGCGCAAATCTGACGGCGCAGATCTTTCCTTCGGTGCCGCGCTCGCCAAATCCGCCGGGCACCAGAATGCCGTTGACGCCTTCGAGATAGACCGCCGCGTCATCGCGCTCGAAGATCTCGCTGTCGATCCATTCCATTCGTACACGGACATTGTTGGCAAGGCCGCCATGCGTCAGCGCCTCCGACAGCGATTTGTAGGAGTCCTTGACCTGCATGTACTTGCCGACGACTGCAATGCGGACGTCGCCTTCCGGATTTTTTACCCGCTCGACGACAGCCCGCCAGCGTGAGAGGTCCGGGTCGGGCGCATCGTTGATCCCGAACACGCTCAGAACCTGAGTGTCGAAGCCCTGCTCATGATAGCGAAGCGGTGCCTCGTAGATCGTGGGAAGATCGAGCGCGGGTATCACGCGTTCGGGCCGGACGTTGCAGAAGAGACCGATCTTCCTGCGCTCGTCATCGGGGATCGGCATGCTGGCCCGGCACAGGAGCACATCCGCCTGAATGCCAATCGACCGCAACTCCTTGACAGAGTGCTGCGTCGGTTTGGTTTTCAGCTCCCCCGCAGTCTCGATGTAGGGGACGAGCGTCAAATGCACGAAGGCGACGCGCTCGCGTCCCAGATCGTTGCCGAGTTGCCTGATCGCCTCGAAGAACGGAAGGCCTTCGATATCGCCGACAGTGCCTCCGATCTCGACGAGAAGAAAATCAACCTCGGACACGCCCGCAAGAATGAAATCCTTGATCGCATCGGTGACGTGCGGAATCACCTGAACGGTGCGCCCGAGATAGCCGCCGCGCCGTTCGGTCGAGATCACTTCCTGATAGATGCGTCCGGCCGTCACATTGTCGGACCGGCCCGATGAAACCGCGGTGAAGCGTTCGTAATGGCCGAGATCCAAATCCGTCTCGGTGCCGTCGTCCGTGACATAGACCTCGCCGTGCTGAAACGGACTCATCGTGCCCGGATCGACGTTGAGATAGGGGTCGAGCTTGCGTAGCCGTACGCGATAGCCGCGCGCCTGCAGAAGCGCGCCAAGAGAAGCCGACGCAAGACCCTTGCCCAGTGAGGAAACCACGCCGCCGGTGATGAAGATCAACCGCGCCATGGAATCGCAGCATAGGGAACCGACCGGGCGAACCTCAAGCACAAAAGACGCCGCCGGGCGGAAAACTTCGCCCGCGGCGCAAAAGCCACGGCAAATCGCATGAGTTGAATGCCTAACCGTGCGGCGAAGGAACGACGGGAAGCTTCTGCGTGTTCGGCTGCGGCGAACTCTTGTGAACGGGCAACATCTGGGACGGCGTGCCCGGGTTGGCGTCGAGAAAAGACTGAGGCCGTCCGTGCAGCGCCAGCAATGTCAGACTGAGACTGGTTGCGAAGAACAGGACCGCGAGAATGGCTGTCGCGCGCGTCAGCGTGTCGGCGGCGCCGCGGGGCGAGAAAAGGCCGCCCAGCCCCGAACCTCCGCCGCCCATTCCGAGTGCGCCGCCTTCAGAGCGCTGCAGCAGCACGCTAATCACCATCGCGATCGAAACGAAAACCTGAATGACAATAAGCACGGACTGCATCTGTCGCCGAAATCCATGATTTCGAAGCCGCTCATAGTGCAAAGGGCGAGCGGAGGGAAGAGGAGCCCGTCGAGGTCCCAACGATTTCGGCGAATTCCCCGGCCCGCAGGCTTGCGCCGCCGACAAGCGCGCCGTCCACGTTCGGAGCTGCCAGAATTGTCGCTGCGTTCGTCGTGTTGACGGAGCCTCCGTAGAGGATGCGCAGGCGAGAGCCGTCTTCACCAAACCGTCCTTCCAGCTGTGCCCGGATGCAGGAATGCATTCGGGAGATTTCCTCCAGCGAAGGCGTGCGCCCGGTCCCGATAGCCCAGATCGGTTCATAGGCCACCACGGTGGTCGTCGAATTTGCGTCAGGCGGAATGCTGCCTTCGAGCTGAGCGATGACGACGTTCTGCGCGAGCCCACCATCATGCTGCTCCGCGGTTTCCCCGATGCATACAATCGCCAACAATCCTGCGCGCCGCGCGGCTGTCGTCCTCGCCGCAACCATGGCGTCCGTCAACCTGCAGGATTGACGCCGTTCCGAATGGCCCACGATCACGGCAGTTGCTCCTGCGTCAGCCAGCATCTCGGCGCTCACGTCGCCGGTAAATGCACCTGAGGGCAGCGCGTGACAGTCCTGACCTCCGATGCCGATGCGATTCGAGGCGGCCACCACAGCGCGCGCCACGAGCGTGAAGGGTGGGAATATGAAAATGTCGGCGTTCGGCCCGGTTTCGGCGATCCATTGCGCGACAGCGCAAATTTCTGCGAGGGACTCGCCCACACCGTTCATTTTCCAATTGCCGGCGATCAGCGGACGCATGGTCGGAACTGCCTTGGCTTGCTGTTGCTCATGGCCCTCCCTATCATCCGCCGCTTTTTGCCGCCACCGGATCCACGACCATGCTTCAGCAGATGCGCCGCCTATCGAAGTCCTGGATTTCATCCATATTTCTGGGGCTGCTGGCGCTCAGCTTTGGCGTTTGGGGCATAGCCGACATTTTTCGCGGCACGACCGACACAAGTGTGGCCACGGTGGGCGGAGACAAGATTTCCGCCGAAGAATTCCAGCGTGACTACCACAACTACCGCCGAAATGCAGGAACCGAACTTGGGCACGAGCTTTCCGCCGAAGAAGCGCATGCCAAAGGGCTGGACCGACAAGCCCTGCAGATCGAGATCAACCGGGCAGCCCTGGACCAGACAACCGGGCATTACGGACTCGTTGCGAGTGATGCCGAGGTATCGAGCACAATTCGCGCAATTCCTGCGTTCAGGGGACCCCTCGGTGCTTTCGACCGTACAAGCTTTGTCGAGCGAATCAGAAACGCAGGCTTTACCGAAGACAGTTTTGTCGCGCGCGAGCGGCAGGACCTGGCCACCGAGCAGATGCTCGCCGCAGTCCATGGCGGGCTCGCATTTCCCCTGGATTACGCCCGGCTTTTCTTCGACTATCTGAACGAGCGGCGCGCCGCCGAGTATGTGGTCCTGCCGAAGGAGGCGACCGGGTCTCCGCCTCAGGCCAGCGACGAGGATCTGGCCGCTTATGTCAAGTCACATCCCGTGCAATTCAGCACGCCTGAATATCGCGAAATAACCTATGCGGTGGCGGGTCCGCAGGACGTGATGAACCAGTTGCAGGTCACCGACGACCAGCTGAAGCAGCAATACGAACTGCACAAGGATGAGTATCAGATCGCCGAGAAGCGCGATGTGGAACAGATTACGTTGCCCGACGAAGCAAGCGCGAAGGCGGCGCGCGCAAAGATCGACGCGGGAACAGGTTTCGCAGACATAGCTACGCAGCGCGGATTGCAGCCGACCGACACGTCGCTCGGGAGCGTCGTGGCAGACGATCTCGGAAAGGACCGGGGACCGCCGACATTCGCGTTGCAGGCGGGCGGCGTGACCCAGCCCATCAAGACCACGTTTGGCTGGACGTTGCTCCATGTCACCAAGATCACGCCCGGCGTCAGCAAATCCTTCCCGGATGTCAAGGACGCGCTGCGCAAGGAAGTCATGAATCAGCTCGCGAGTGCCAAACTATCGGACGTAAGCAACGCGTTTGACGATGCGAGCGCCGGCGGCGCGCCCCTCGCCCAGGCGGCCAAGCGTGTTGGCATGCGCGTGGTTCATGTTGCCGCGGTGGACAAGCGGGGCCAGACGCCCGAAGGAACGAAGGCCGATCTTCCCACGTCGCCGGACTTCCTGGCGCAAATGCAAAAGGCGGATGTCGGCGAAGAAGGGGACCCCTTTCCATCCACCGATGGAAATGTCTACGTCATCAAAGTGAACGGTGTAACTCCACCGAAGCTCAAGGCTCTCTCTTCTGTGCGCGCCGAAGCTGCGACAGCCTGGTCGGCCGATATGCAACGGCAGCGCATGGCTAGTCTTGCGAAACAGCTGGTGGCCGAGGCGTCGGCTGCCAAAAACCTGTCGGGAATTGCAGCGAGGCTGCATGCCACTGTCCAATCGACCGGTGCGCTTGCACGCGGTGCGGTAGTTGGCACGCTGTCGCCACAACTGGTGCGAAACCTGTTCGATGCAGCGCCGGGGAGCGTCGTATCTGCACCCGCCGCCAGCGGAGACGGCATCGCAATCGCGCGGATCACGGGCATCGAACATCCGCCGGCGCCGCTCGGAAATCCCTACTTTCAGCGTCTTGTCACAAGCATAAGCAGTCAGGAGCAGGGGGATTATGATTTGGCGTTCGCCATGGCCGCTCGCGCCCGTGCGGGCGTGATGATCAACCAGGCGCAACTGGACCGGGTCGCGGGCGGCTCGTAATCGTCGAATGAAATTTGAGCCGGACTTTCCGGTCTTTTCGCGCATCCACGACCAGGGTCGCGGCCAGGCCGTTTTTGCGCGCCGGATCGCGGATCTGGAAACACCCGTCTCGGCCTACATGAAACTCGCCGGCTCGCGCGAGAACGCATTCCTGCTCGAGAGCGTTCAAGGCGGCGACACACGTGGGCGCTACTCCGTCATAGGCATCGACCCGGACGTCGTCTGGCGTTGCCGCGATGGACGCGCCGAGATCATCCGCGATCCCCGGTTCAACGGCCCCGCAACTCCGGTGTCGCCGGATCGCCCATTTCAGTCGCTGCGCGCACTGCTGCGCGAGACGCAGATGGAACTGCCGCGCGAGCTTCCGCCGATGGCCGTCGGTCTGTTCGGCTATCTGGGCTATGACATGGTGCGCCTCATCGAGCGGCTTGGTCCCTCGCCCCCGGATCCGCTCGACCTGCCCGACGCCATCCTCATGCGTCCGACCATTACCGCAGTCTTCGACAATATTCGCGATGAGATTGCATTGGTCACCCCCTCACAGCCACGGCCGGGCGTCGAAGCACGCGTGGCGTATGCGGAGGCATCGCAACGCCTATTCGGGGCGGCCGCGCGCCTTGATGGGCCGCTGCCGGCGTCCGGGCTCCATGTGAAGTCGACGGAGGAACATCGTATTGAATCCAATATGACCCGGGCCGGGTATTTCGCCATCGTCGAACGTGCGAAGGCCTACATCCGCGCCGGCGACGTGTTCCAGGTGGTACCAAGCCAGCGATTTCGCAGGCCGTTCGCGCTTCCTGCCTTCTCGCTTTACCGCGCGCTCCGCCGCCTCAATCCGTCGCCCTTCCTCTATCATCTGGCGTTGCCGGGCTTTGCCATTGTTGGTTCCAGTCCGGAAATCCTTGTGCGATTGCGCGACGGCACGGTCACCATACGACCGATCGCGGGAACACGGCGACGGGGCGACACACCGCAAGAAGATGCAACACTCGCCGTCGAGCTGGCGAGCGATCCCAAGGAACGCGCCGAACATCTGATGCTGCTTGACCTTGGCCGCAACGATGTCGGCCGCGTCGCTGCCACAGGAAGCGTAAAGGTCACGGACAGCTTCTTCATCGAGCGCTACTCGCATGTGATGCATCTCGTCTCCAACGTCGAAGGAAAAATCCGCGGCGGCCTGGACGCCATCGACGCACTGGCGGCGGGAATGCCGGCCGGCACGCTGACCGGCGCGCCCAAAATTCGCGCGATGGAAATCATCGACGAGTTCGAAAAGGAAAAGCGGGGCGCAGCCTATGCCGGCGCGGTCGGCTATTTCGCGGCGAACGGCACGATGGACACCTGCATCGTACTTCGCACCGCGGTCGTGAAGGACGGCATGATGTATGTACAGGCAGGCGGCGGTGTCGTCGCCGACAGCGTACCGGAATTGGAATTCGAGGAAAGCGTCAACAAGGCCAAGGCTCTTTTTGCCGCCGCCGACGAGGCGGTGCGCTACATGTCGCCGGATTGAACCAAAGACAAGCGGCGATCAGCGGTGGACGCGGCCATCGAGAACAATCGGGCCGCGGAATTGCCGCAGCACCGACGCCAGCCAGCTGCCGTCATATCGCGACGCTGAACGTTCGAACGCCCGCCGAAGATCATGCCAGCGAAGTCCGGGCGAGCCGTGATGGATGCCGTGAAAGTTCTGACCCAACACGATCCATGATGCCCAGCGCGGGAGGCTTGTGTTGCGCGCGTTGGTTCCGGAATCCAGCGCGGTTCCATAGTGCGGCGCGTTGTCGAGCAGAGAGAGAGCCAGGTGGCGCGCTGCGATCGAAGCGGCAAGAACGGGCCAGTGCGCGCGCCAGCAATAGGACGCGAGTGCAAGCAGCGCGCAAATCACAAACAGGTCAAAGCGAATCCGGCGTCGGCGCCCGGCATTCGTCAAGGCACGGAACGCGGCGGACCGCATGGCGGCATGTTCCACGCCTGACGCAATTCTTTCGATCAGCCAGGCGGCAATGCGCGGCGGCAACGCGAGCGCGATCGCAGATGTCGACGATATCAACGCATGGCCGCCCAGTAGCTTCAGGTAATAGGGGCCGGCGCTTGAAACGCGGGAGCCGCCGGGGGGCACGGCTTCCGGCCGATCGAACACATGGCGATTGGCACTGTGATGCAGAAGATGGCCGAAGCGCATCACGTCCCACGACAGGCACAGCAAGACACCGAGCAACCGGCCCGCACGGCGATTGGCCGATGCGTCTGCAAACAGGTTTCCGTGAATCGACTCGTGCATGAGCCCCCAATGCAATGGAGTAGAGACCGCGCAAAGGGCCACGATTGCGAACGCCATCCATGCGTTGATCGGCAGGATCAGCGGAGCGATGAACAATTGCAGCACAGATATCGTCAGTGCCGCGGCGAGCAGCGCGAAATTGGCACGAGCGTACTTCACGCCCGACGAACGGCCACGCGGCAACGTCATGGAATCTATATCTTGAGCAAACAAGCGGAATCGCCCCAGCCGAGCTACGCCCAGTTATCCATGCACGGCGGAGGCGGGCAAGATAATTTCCCATCATGCAATCACCCAATGTGGGGCGCCGCCCTACAGACTTGGTGCATGTTCGAGGAAATGCTCGACGTCGCGGGTGAACTGGTCGGGATCCTGCAGGAACGAGAAGTGGCTGACGCCCGGCTGGATCAGAAGTGACGCCTGGGGAATATGGTCTGCCATATATAATGTGTTCTCACGTTTGATCGCCTCGTCGTGATCCCCGTCCACGATCCAGGTCGGTACGCGCATTGCTCCAAGCTGCGCGGCCGTAAAATGCGGTTCGACTGCCCACATCCGCGTAATTTGCGCGACGAAGTCCTTGTGCGCTTGCGGCGTCGGCGAAAGGGTCTCGAACTCCTTGCCGGCGCGAGCCATGAAAGCGGTAAAGACAGGACTTCTGTTCACATCCTTCACGCCGGCGGGATCCGAATTGGCGGCAAAAGCGAAGAGTTTCGTCACGCGTTCCGGATGATGGATGGCGATGTCGAGTCCAAGGATCGCGCCATCGCTCCAGCCGACGATCGCCGCTCTGCCGATATGCAGATAGTCGAGAAGTCCGAGCACGTCCGAGGCCATGAGGTCATAACCGAACGGCGCGGAGTTGCGGGTGCTGCGCCCGTGTCCGCGGCTGTCCATCACGATGACTTTGTAGTGCCGGGCAAGCGCCGGCACCTGATTTCCCCAATAGTTCGCATTCGCAAGCCCGCCGTGCAGAAGGATGACGGGGGTGCCCGCGCCGAACTCCGCGTACCAGATCCTGATCCCGTTCACCGGCACGAATCCGCTTTGTTCCGCACGCGGAAGAACGGGCGTAGGAGGCAGGGTCGTCCATTGGGGCGCGGCCTGCGCTTCAAGTGTGCCGATCAAAAACAGCAACGCGAGCGATCCGCACGCTCGCCGTAGCCCTTTGTCATTTCTTCGGGCCGATCCTTGTCGCTTGATGAGTGTCCGCATCCTGTCCCTCCGCCCATCCGCCTCCGAGCGCTTTGTAGAGTGCGACGAGATCGGTTGAAATGGCAGCGGTACTCACGGCGAGGGAGAGCTCTGTCTGCTGCGCCGTTCGCTCTGCGTCGAGGACGTCGAGGAAGGCCGTGACTCCGCTTCGGTAGCGCTGCCGCGCGAGCGCGAGCGCTTCGCGATTCTGCACAAGTGTCGCGGCCAGGGCGGCACGCCGGCTCTGTTCGCTCTCATAGGCAACAAGGGCGTTTTCAACTTCGTGCAGGGCATTGAGTACGACGCGCGCATAGTCGAGCGCCGCTTCCTTCTCCTTGAGATCGGCAAGGTGCACCGTCGCGCGCAGGCGGCCGCCTTCGAATATCGGCACTTCGAGGCTGGGTCCGATCGAGTAGAAGCGGCTTGCCCATTGGACGAGATCGGGAAAGCGCTCGGCCTGTGTTCCGAAGTTCGCGTTGAAGGTGACGTTTGGGAAAAGTGCGGCAACGGCAACGCCGACGCGCGCCGTGGCTGCATGCAGGCGCGCCTCGGCCGCGCGGATGTCCGGCCTGCGCCGGACGAGATCGCCGGGAAGACCA
>Ga0182024_10008978_pt1 | contig 20849 bp, 18 predicted proteins | sample P32metaG_FD_120480 | JGI IMG/M metagenome (GOLD analysis project Ga0182024, IMG submission 120480) | Permafrost microbial communities from Stordalen Mire, Sweden - P3-2 metaG (Illumina Assembly) | ecosystem: Environmental > Terrestrial > Soil > Wetlands > Permafrost | place: Sweden: Stordalen...
CGGAGCGACATCCCGGATTATGTAGCAGAGGCACCGCGCCGGCGCAATACCTTACATGCGCCGAACAACGTATTTAGTCATCCGAATCGCCGGACGGCGCTGCACACGGCTGAAGTGTTACTCTTGAAGCAGGGCGTTGAACTCTTGTTTCAGGCCAGTGTCAAATGACCAAGGACAAAGGACAAAGGACAAGTGACAAATGACAAATGACAAATGACAAATGACCCTACCGTGCAATCACCCTGTCATGCGCGATGTACGGAGCGATCAGCCCGAAGATTTTCGGGCTTCGGGTGAGCGCGCGGGCCGACGTGTTGAGCGTATAGGCGGCGGAGCCGAGATGGGCGCTCTCAACGGCGCTGTTGAGCTGTGACTGGCCATACAGGTCGGCGGCAAGCTGCACGCACGCCTCCTGAATGGCGTCGGGAATCACCGCGAAGCCGGCGGAGTAGTCGACGCGGATGTTCAGTTGGCCGCGGGGCCAGTAGCCGAAGAGTTCGCCGGTCTGCGCGTCGAGGCGCCAGGCGCCCGGTGAAGCCGACCATGCCGCATCGGCCCATCCATCGGCAGGCCAACCGCCGGCGCGATAGTCTTCGTAGATCTCAAGCATGGCGCCACCGGCCAGGGCGGTCACTGCGCCCTGGGTGACCTTCAGGTCGGCTGACGGCCACAAGGCGAATGAGCCGTAGGCGCCGGAGAGTGTCTGGGCGGACCAGCCGGTCCCAAGGGCCGCGATCGCCGCCGCCAGCGCGGCGAGAGTTGGATAGGTGGCGTACGGCAGCACCGTCGTGGTAGCGATGCCTGATGAAACAGTCACCAGGGTCAGGCCGGTGGCAGTGGTTGCCACGGTCGCTCGCTGGACGGATGAGCCGCTGTTGTTTACCTGCATCGCCAGCGCCGCCGTCGCTACGCGGGTGATCGCCACGACGGGGAACTGCCGTAGTCGCAGCACGCGCTGGTTCGGCAAGCCGCTGTGGTACTCGGAATAGGACGAGGCTGTAAAGTCGCGATGACACTCGGCTCGGATCGCGCCCGATGCCGCACACACCAGGCTGGCAAAGTAGGCCGCGTTTGAAGCAGCCAGCGCGGCTAACGTGGCGTTTTCCTGCGCTCGGCCTGCCGACACCAGGTCGCTTATCGTAGGGTTGGGTTGAAGGGTGATTGGCATGGGGTGGAGGCGCTTGGGCCGAGGAGTGGTTCCAGAACCGGACGGCGGCCGGGATTTACTGAATGGGTGCCATGGGCAAGCGTACTCGCTTGCCCGTGTTTTCTTGCCTTCTACAACCAGCTCCACGGGCAAGCGAGTACGCTTGCCCATGGCACCCGCTTCTAACGCCAGGCAGCTTGAGGCCGACTCTGCGTCCCTATCGACGAGCGATGACATCGGCGGACCTGCGCGTCCGACGCTCGGGCCGCAATAGTTTGTTCTGCGGCGGCGAAGGCTCGGCGTGACCGCACGGCAGCTCGCCCGCACCGGCCGGCTCCCGGCCCGCCTCCTCCTGCGGCACGCCAACTCCCCTCTGGATCAGCAGGTTGGCGATGTCCGGCATGTCCGGTTCGAGCACGTCGCCGGTGTCGCCGAATTCACATGGTTCGGTCAGTCTGATCTTCATAGTTCGCTCCATTGCGTCGGAGATTATCTCAACGCCTCTATCGGCACGCCCTCCCGCCGGTACTCGCCTACGTCCTGAACGATCGTCGTCAACTGGCGGCTCGGGTGCAGCACGACCTCTTCGACGTGGCCGACGCAGACCATCGGGGCGATGAACACCGAATTCCCGGCCTGCCGCCAATTCAGCCAGAACTGAACGTCGGCGTCCGTCCGTTGCGGGCCCCAGGACCCGGACGGATCGGGGACCGACATGAACCAGGGTTTACTGAGCTTCGCCAGGCTTGCGGCGCGAATCATGGTCAGCCCGAAATGGGCGGAGCGGCACCCGATCATGTCGCGCTCGAACCACTCGGTCGGTATCTCGCCCAGCGGCATGCCGGCGTTGTCGGGGTGCGCGAAAGTAGCCAGCGGCCCCGGCATTCCGCGGGCCATCTGAACCGGCGCAAGGGCGTCAACGTCGGGGTTATCGGCGATCAGCCGGTACAGTTCGCGGACGTCGTCGGGCGTGAAGGCCGTATCGCTGTCGATGGCCAGGATATATTCGGCGCCAGCGCCGATCGCCATTTCAAAGAGCAGTTCCTGGACCTGTTGCCAATAGGGGCCGCTCGCCATCTTCACTGGGACCCCCAGGCTATGTATCGCGGTGAAGATGCAGTCCATGGCGGTAGACTGCACGTAGCGGGGCACGGACATCACTCCCATGATGCCGCCCGACCCGCCCTTGAGGTTCACCGGCTCGGGCTTGAAGCCCTCCAGATTCAGGCTCACCGGCAGCGCGGCGCAATCCGCGATTTCGCTCGTCCATTTGCGGACACGCCGGAACCCGGCCCCGTGCATCAAAACGCGGAGCTTGTTCTCGGTGAAGATGGCCCCGTGCCGGTCATTCTCGTCGACATGGCCGCCCACGAGATAACCTTCGATGCCGCGGTGGCCAGCCATGTGTTGCCGGCAGATCCAATCGAAATCCGGGACGGCGATCCGGATCGAGCCGCCGGGCCGGAGCACGCGGAACCACTCGGCAAGAACGGCGAAGGTCTGCCGATGGGAGAAATGCTCCAGGACGTGTGACGCACGGATGGAATCGACACAATCGTCGCGGTATGCGAGCGGGAACACCTCGCCGCCGAACTTGCGGTCGACGTTGAGGTAACCTTGCGGCTGCGGGCCGTCGCCACCGCCGAGGTTCAGGCGGAGGGGCGCGGCAGGAGGATCGTGAGGTTGTGTCATTGGTTTCTGGATTGCTTGAAGGATCCCTGCTGCCGGGTATGAACCAGCGGGAGGGTGTTGCTTAGGGCGCAGCGTAGGGGCATAGCGTAGGGGCGGCTTCAGCCGCCGGTTTGTCGCGACACCTGAACGCGGCGGCTGAAGCCGCCCCTACGCCGACGCTCCGCACCGCCCCGACAGCCCAATGGATAGGCTACAGCGTGGCCCAGACCTGCACGTTCTTGCTGACCGCAGTCGATGGCTCAACCGCCCCGCGATACAGGTTGGCCACGATGGCGATCGTCTGCGTGGTTACCGGGCTGACGCTCACCTTGAGATAGCGCTGCTTCCCGCCGACCAGGGCCAGGTCGTAGGTAATCACATCGGCCGCCGAAGTATTCGTGTTGGCGGTCGTGTAATAGCTCGTCAGGCTGCCGCTGTTGGCGGTGACGGACTGATTGCTGGTGCCGCTGCCATAGTTCACGGCGCCGTTGGCGGTGATGTTGCCGAACGAGCTGGCGTTCGTGACATCGGCGGTCTGGAGGTTGAAGACAGATGGAACGTTCGTCGCGTTGTTGGACGCGCTAAGGACCGCGTCGATGGAAACCGCGTCGAACCCAAGGGTGTCGATGGTGAGCGCCGCCGTCGCCCCGTTCGTATACGAGGCGGGCGGCAGAACGATCTTTTTGGTAGTTTGAAGCTGGTACATGATTGTTTCAAGCCTTTCGAAGAAGAGTGGCCGCTTTGTTCCCGCCCCCGGTACTCCGGGGGAGGGTTAGGGAGGGGGTTATTTCGATAATACAGCCACAATCCTAACCCCCTCCCCTGCCCTCCCCCGGAGTACCGGGGGCGGGAGAAAGACCGTCAAGGACGTTACTGACTCTCAAAGAGTCGACCGCGCACTACTCATTTGAACTAACTCGACGCCGTGATCAGCCCCACCACCGGCCCGGCAACCAGTCCCATGACCGGATCGCGCGGGGTGCCGGCGGCGGATTCGCCGACGTCATGGACGCTGACGTCCACGCGCTCGGTGCCGCGGATGACGATTTCGTCCTGGATGAAGGCGTTGTCGGCGACGTCGCTGAATTGCAGCGTGGTGGCCCGGCGGTCGCCGAAGCTGGCCGCCAGGGACAAATCGCCCAGCAGGGCGACGACCTGGTTGACCGCCGATGTTTTCGGCATCACCTGGGCGATCACCACCGGATAGCCGAGGAACGTCTTCTGGCGGGCGCCGTTGACGATCTCCTCGACGCGGTTCCCGCCGGCGGCCGTCGCCAGCCGCTGCATCACGCTGCCCCAGAAGGTGCGGTGGACGAACCAGGCGGTGTTGTCGGTGTCGGCAAATTCCGGGAGCAGCCCCACCACGGCGTTGAAGTCGGCCAGGGTAATGCTGTTGTAGCTGGAGCCGTAGCCGGTCCCGGATGCCACGCGCAGGCCCAGGATGTTGGCGATGGTGGGATCTACGTTGAGCAGCGCTTGGCGGACGCCGGTGATACCGCCGTAGGTGCTGGTTCCGTCGCCGTTGAAGCCGGCCTGGTCTTCCTTGTTGGCGAAGGCCCAGACGATCTCGCGGGCGTAGTCGTCGCCGAGGTTGATGACCGCATCTTCGTTGATTTCGTTGCTGATGCGGGTGAGGGCCATCAGCTTCTTGGCGGTCAGGCGGACGCGGTCCCAGGTCTTGTCGGAGTAGGACGCCGACTGGCTCTCACCGACCCAGTAGGCGGTTACGCCGCCGCGGCGCCGCGGGTCGGACCGGGTGTCGCTGGTCATCGGGACCTTCTTGGCGTACTTGCGGAAGACGCCGTACTTCTCGCGCAGGTCGATCAGGTCGTTCTCGAACTCATCGGGGACGAGGAACCCGGCAGAGGTGTTGTTGTTCTCCCGCGTCGCCTTGGTGCGCGGTCCGTCGGCCTCCACATCGACCGTGAAACCCAGCCCGTTCTTCCGGCACCACTCCACCGCCCAGGGCGTGTGGAACTGCTGGCTATGCTTGGTCGCGTTGGCCAGGCACCACATGCCGAAGCGATACGCTTTCTCGTACCCCTGGTCGGTGTTGGGGAAGCATTCCAGGGTCTTGTAGCGGCGACAGACGGCCCAGGGCCGCTGCTCGGGTTGTCCCGAGGGCAGGTCGGCCCGCTTCATCGCCGGCGCGAACTCGCGCCGGAACCCGGCCAGCGCCTCGCCGGCGGCGGCCTTGGCGATGTCGGAGAACGCCGACTTCAGTTCCGCCGCCGCCCCGCTGACTTCCGCGGGAGCGGCCGAGGCCTCAGCCATGCCGTTCTCAATGAGCGTGTCGGCGGCGTTGTCTTCAACCTGCACGATCTCGCCGGCCGAGCGGCCTTTGGCGGAGATGAGGTACTTGATCCATTTCATTGTTTTTGTCCTTTGTCAGTGGTCAGTTGTCCGTTGTCAGTTGGAATCGGAAATGGCATCTACGGGACTTGCCTGCTTGCTCCGGTCGAACGACCTGCAAGCTCCGGCGCTTTGACCAAGGGTCAACCCTGATGTCTCTGAAAGGTCTCTCGCGTGTCGAACCGCGAGCTTCCGCTTGCGGCTATCAAAGAACGCTTAAGAGTTACGTTCTGATATCCTTGATAGCCGCAAGCGGAAGCTCGCGGTTCGAGACACGAAATGACGCTTACACCTTCCCGGTCGCCCGCGCAAACGCTTCGGTCAATTCCGCGCGGATGAGCGACGGAAGCTCCCCTCGCGCATCCTCGACTGCTCTGCGAATAGCAGTTCGAATCGTCTCCGGCCGCACGAATGCCGCCGAGGCGGCACGGTCGATTTCCGCGGCCTTGGCCGCCGCCGCGTCGGCAGCGTGGATTGCCTGCATGAGCCGGCGCGCAGCGTCGGCAATCTCTGTTTGCCCCTCCTGCGACGCTCGGCTCTCGGCGGCCGCGACGCCCCGCCGGTAAACCTCGCCGCGCTTGATGACCGGGTACTTCCAATGCGCCTCGGTATCGACCCCCGCCAGGTCGTCCACGGCTAGAGAATCGTCGGGATGAGCGGACCGGTGATCTTCGGCGGTGAACGACCAGGGGGCGTCAGTCAGCTTACCTTGTGCGATCAATGCCTCGGCTCGGGCATAGCCGGCGTGGTGCAGATGAATTCCCGCCGTGCCTTTCAACTTTGCATCGACCGGCGGCTGCGTCGGCGCGTCGAACGTCGAGCCGCAGTATTCACAGGTATAGCCGGGCGATTCTTCGGGAGGTGCCGATGAGTCCTGCGCCCGTCGAGCCACACCATCATTACTGCCGCACTGCGGACACGGCGGCATAGGCTCCGCGAGAACGTTCGCCGAAGCGGTTGGCGAATCAGCGGGGGCGAGGAGCGCCCCGCCGGCGCCTGATTCGGCAGCTTTCGCATCGGATGGGGAAGTGTCCAGCACAATGATCTCGCGTTGCAGGGCCGGTCCGGCGTTGGGAGTAACGGTCCGCAGTGCGGACCCTACGGGATCGGCTGCCCGGTAGCGCAGCGGGCTTCGCCATCCGTCGAGGAACGGCGTCATGGCCTTGGTGATCAGCTCGGCGACGCCGGAATCGAACACGCCCGCCTCGACGCCCTTGGCGACGGCCAGCATCTCGGCTTCAGGGTTGCACGGCACCGGGACGACGCTGTATTCGATCCCCGCCCAGCGGTCGATGACCGGAACGCCTTTCAATTCAGGCCGGCGGGCGATTTCCTCGCCCGTGGCCTCGCGGATGTTCAGCGGCAGGAAACCGATGCTCTTGCCGGTGCAGGTCGGCACCGGCTGCTGCAACAGGTGCAGCACCGCCGACGGCAGCCAGGGGGCATCGCCCCAGTCGGCCGGTTTGGCCGGATAGTGCGTCTTGGCGATGAGCCGGCTCCCGGCCGCGGCTGATTTCGGTTTGATCCACCAGCACGACCCGGCCGGGAGCTGCCGGTAATCGTGCGCAAACGGCACGACGCGGTTATACGCCGACCAGTCGCCCCCCGCCGGCAACACACATTCGCGGTCGCGGTCGAGGGCGTCGGTGGTAATGGTGCTGACGTCGGTGCGCTCGCCGGGGTCCAGCTCGAGCTCCGCCGCGGGAGCCGAGCGGCGCCGGTAGCCGAAATCGCGGGGCAGCCCGCGCGACAGCGCGTCGATCCGCCGGGCCGTGGCCTCGGGGAGGAGAAAACCTGAGGCGGCGTGTTCGACGATAGTGGGGAGGGTTCTGGGCTTCATCGGTTGATGGGAGGTAGTGGATTCGTCTGGGTGATCACACGGGCAGTGCCGGCGCGTCGACCGGTCGCGTAGCAGGAGCACACGCCTCCGGTTTCCCCGTCACCGCATCCACCGGCGTCATGATGTTCGGCACCAGCGGGGTTTCGCCCCAGGGGACCGGCTCCAGGTCCAAGGCGGCGCGCATTTCGTTGCGGGTGACCGCGCCGAGCGATGCCGCCACGCGGTTCTGCTCCAGGGCGAAGACCTCGTCTTCGGCCAGCGGCGAATCGAACGCCAGCAGCAGGCGGCCGCTGGTGTCGTACATCCGCAGCAGGCGTCGCAGGGCGCCGCCGAGGCGGTTGCAGCGGGGTTGGATGGTTCGCTTGGCGTATTGGTATTCGGCGGACTTGGCACTGGCCAGGTTGGCCTCGTTCAGGTCGAGCATGGCGTTGGGCACGCCGAAGGCGTTGGCGATGTCGGTCTTGATGGACTTGGCGCGTTCGAGTTCGACGACGTCGCCGGGCTTCCAGCCCAGGACCTGGAGTGAGCCGGGGTATTCGCTGACCAGCAGGCCGCCGCGGCCGGCGCGGGCGAATTCGGATCGCATGGCGGAGCGGACTCGGCTAGCTTCGGCCTCACCGATGCCGCCCCCTTCGCTGTCGCCGCGCGGGGACCAGATGGCGTCGGGGCGGGCCATGTTGTCGAGCAGGGCGTTCACGTGGGCGTCGCCCTTGCGGGCGATGCGGATTTTTTCGATTGCCGCCATGAGCGGCGCGTACCCGCCGCGATAGGGGTCGTCGGGGTCGGGGTTGCTGAAGCGGAGCACGTCGCGCGGGTCGTAGCGGTAGCCGCCGGCGCCGTAGGTCGAGCCGTATTCATAGCAGGCGACCACCCGCCGGCCCGAGGGGTCGGGGACCTCGCGGACCAGGTGCGAGCGGAGCAGGCGGACCTGCCGCGGGACGCCCAGGGCGTCGCGGTCGAGCAGCCAGTAGGCCCGGCCGAGGGATTCGAGATAGAGCTGCGTCAGGTAGATGAGATCGTGGCCGCTGAGGTCGGGCTGGCCGTCATCATCGTTTGCATCTTCATCAAATGCTTCGGGATCGCTGGCGCCGACGCCGATGTGCTGCACGTCGAGCAGGCGGAGCAGCGGGTGATCGGTGATCTCTTCGATCTTCGATCCGCCCACGGCGAAGGCGGCGCCGGTTCGGCCCCGGCCCAGTTGGCGTACTACCTTTGTCGCGACAGGCCGGGCGGCCCAGCGCGTGACCAGCTCATTCGGGGCGGTGCGGACGAACAGCCGGAGCCGCGTCGATGCGACGGCATCGGCATTCAGGTGGGCGCAGGCATAGGCCACGCCGGTGATTTGCCGGATCAATTCGCGCGGCGTGGGCGCGCGGTCCTTGCGGAACTCGTCGGCATACGGCGCGCCGTGCGGCAGATAGAACATCCCGCCGGAATAGCCGGCAGACGCGGACTCGGCCGCCTTGGTAACGGGTGCGGGGATGCCGGTCGCCGCGGGGAGGGAGTAGATGGGTTCAAATAGCACGGTGGGGCCTTGGGGTTTTCTGTAGTCGCAGTGGGTGACGTGGCTCGTGACGTTGTTTCGGAGTAGTACCAGGCGGGGGATCAACACGCGAACTCAAATACCCACATCCACATCGCGCCACGCCCTCGGGTCCCTTTCGTTTTCGCTTGCGTCAGCCGCCTCCGCGCCCTCCGCCGCCTGCCTTCCCACCCCACGCGCTCCCATGCGTTTCTGCACCCACATGGCGGCGTGGGCCAATTCATCGACTTGATCACTGTGCTCGCTGTTGGGCCAGGAGAGCAGTTCCTGTTGCAGGTCCCAGAGCCACGGAGCGTCCTTCTTGAAGTAGACGGTGCCGGCGGCCATGCGGATCTCGGCGGTTTCGCTGCGTGCTTCCTTGCTGCCACGGGCCGGGATCGCTTTGACCGTAAGGCCGCTGGCCTTGATCGTCTGCAGGATGCCTTGCCCGATGCCGTTCTTTTCCACGCCGATCCAGGGCAGTCTGAAGTGCTCACAGATTTTGATGGCCTCGGTTACGACCTCAGGGGCTTCGAGCTGTCCTCGGAAATGGTGCACCTTGAGCATCTCGCCGCCGGGCGTGATGGCCCATACGCCGATCACGGTGTAGCAGGGGTTATAAGCGCCCCCACGGCCGGAGGCGCTGGTGGTAGCGGGGTCCATCATGCCGAAGTGGTCGCAGTCGTCGATCGGGACGCGTTTCGGCCCGAGGCCGTCGCCGTGCAGCGTGTAGAACTCGCCGTCTTCGGTGAAATACCGGAACCACTCGCGCTTGAACCGTCCGCCGCCGGCCGGGGCGGGACGCTGCTGGAATTGGCCGGCGTACCCCATCGGGCCCAGACGCAGCTTGAAATCGGCGATTTCGCCGGCGCCGATCCTCTGGGGCCAGAGGAGTTCGCCCTGGGCGCTGCGCGGGTCGGCCCAGCCCAGCGATGTGGCGCAGCGCCGCTCCGGCTCGAACTCGGCGGGCAGGCACAGGTGCTCGTAGCCGCCCTGCTTGAGCACGTGGCCGGACAGGTCGCCGTCGGTGACGCGCTGCATGACAATCACTTTTGCGCCGGTCCGCGGGTCGTTCAGGCGGGTGCTCATCACTTCGTCCCACCAAGTGAGCGTCTCTTCGAGTTTCTTTCGGCTATCCTTTTCCTTGACGTTGTGCGGATCGTCGACGACCACGATGTCGCCGCCTTCGCCGGTGTTGGACCCTCGGACGCCGGTGGCGATCCGGTAACCGGTCTGGTCGTTGTCGAAGCGGGTCTTGGCGTTCTGGTCGCCGGTGAGACGGAAGCGATCGCCCCACCGTTCCTGGTACCAGGGCGAGCCGATGATGGAGCGGCACTTGCGCGAATCGCGGGTGCTTAAGCCGGCAGCGTAGGCACTGTACAGCCAGCGCGTCTGCGGCCGTGATGCCCACAGCCAGCACATCCAGAAGACCGACACGCACAGGCTCTTGGCGTGGCGCGGCGGAACGTTGATCAGCAGGTTCCGCAACTGTCCTGCCGACACCGCTTGCAGGTGCTCGCAGATAGCGTCGAGGTGCCAGCCCGGCACGAACACAGTTCGCGGCTCGACGATGTGCCAGGCGCTCCGCACGAAATCATGCAGGCTCGCCTGGCACAGGGCCGCTTCGATCCGCGCCAGCGTCGGGACCGGGTAAGCATCGCGCATCAGCGTCGCCATCGGCGGCGGGGAGTTCAACGGATTTGCTTTTTTTTCCACGGGAGAGAAGGGCCAGGCGAAGCAGGGCGATCATCTGGCGTTGTTGCTCGACGGTGAGCCGGCCCCAGTCATACATTTCGCGCTTGCGGGCGGGCCGTTCCTCGCCGGGTTGGTTGCGTCGGAACTGCCTCCGCCAGCGCCGTTCCAGCACCCACGCCGACGCCTGCCAGGCCGCCGACTTGGTGATTTTGGTCAGGTGGTGGACTTTTCCCTTGTGGATCGCCTGGCGCAAGCCGCGTTCGAACATGGGATCGCTTTGCCGCCTGGCCCGGATGACCGAAACCGGCACGCCGGCACATTCGGCGGCGTCTTTCAGCGATGTCCCCACGCTGACGCAGCCGTAAACGAGGCCGACGCCAACATCGGTGAGGCTGGCCTCACCGACCGGCTCACTGGATTCTGCATTCATGAAAAATGGGCTTACTTCGCCGCCGCTGAGGCGCCGGGGACATTGACCGTGCCCTCAGCCGCGGCCCCGCCCTGGGCAGCCTTATGGGCCACCACGGCGGCCGCCAAGTGGGCACGGGCGGAGATGACATCGGGGTCCTTGGCGGCGGCCTCACGCTCGATCTGGGCGATGCGCTGGCCGGCTTCCAAGCCGCGCCGGGCGACGGGGAGGATCTGGTCGTCGTCACCCTTTGCTCGCAGAGCGGCTACTTGATCCTGGGCGGCCTGCTTGTCGCTGACCGCGGCCTTGTAGTCCGGGTCCTTCCTCAGAGTGTCGCGCATCCGCTCCATGGCGGCATCGAGTTCCGCGGTCGCCTGGGCTACCGCCGGGTCAGCCGCCGGGGCATTCGACGGCTGAGAGGTCGGGCTCGATCTCGGCGCCGGCGGGGTCGCCGGGGCAGAAGAATCGCCAGTTGCCGCGGCACTGGAGTTATCCGGAGGTGTCGTTGGAGCTGGATTGCTGGACGAACTGGTGTTCGTGTTCTCGGTAGTCCCAGGATTCGACCCGTTGTACGGATATCCATAGGGATAGCCATACGGATATTGGCCGTACGGGTATCGATTGTTGGGGAATTGGTTGCTGGGATTGGAATTCTGAGTCCCGGTGGACTGACTGCCGGTCGGCGGGGGCTTTGAAGACGAAGGGGGCGGGGTTTGCGAGGGCGAACCGGAGCCGGGCTGCCGCGGCGGGGCCGGTTGTGGCTGCTGCGGCGGCGGCGGCGGTTGCGGGGGTTGCCCGCTTGCCGGCGGCTGCTTGGGGTTCCCGGCTGCCGTGAAGGCGAAAACGCCGAGCGCCACTGAGGAAACCGCGACGATCACTGCATGACTCTTTTTCATCGGGCACCTCTGCGAACGGTCATCGCCGTGGCGATTTGAAACCGGCAGCGCCAAATCAGAAACTAAATGGCTACTCTGGTTGGACGATACCTCGCGCGTCATTTTGACGCAACGAATTTCCGAAAGTCTGGCAGTCTTTTTCGGCTGGAGCAGTCCTTCTCTACAGAAGCCGAGTCGGGCTTATTGGACAGCCACGGCACCGGCTGGAAGCGGGGACGCCTGTGCCGCCGTACCGCCGCGGGCGGCACTGTGGGCAGCCAGCGCTGCGGCGAAGCGGGCGCGGGCAGCGATCACGTCAGCGTCCCTGGCGATGGCCTCGCGCTCGATCTGGGAGATGCGCTGGCTGGCTTCCAAGCCGCGCTGGGCAACGGCGAGAACCTGGCCATCGTCCCCCTTGGCACGCAGAGCGGACACTTCATCCTGGGCGGCCTGCTTGTCGTTCAGGGCTGCCGTGTAAGCGGGGTTGCTTTTCAGTGTTTCCTTCAATCGCCCGATGGCTGCATCCAGTGCCGCCCTTGCCTGGGTAAGCGCCGGGTCGACTTCAGCGGCAGTGTCCGATGGTGCCGTGGTCGGGCTCGATTTCTGCGCCGCAGGCGCCGGGTCGGGAAGGTTGGTGATCAACGGCGCTGCCGGATCGACCGGGGGTGTCGCAGGGGGCGCCGCAGGAGGGTTGGTGTTGGCTGTGGGATCGAAAAACCCGGTTGTCCAGCCGCTGTACGGATATCCGTAGGGATAAGTGTTGTAAGGGTATTGTCCGTTGGAATTGGAGGTCGAGGTTTGAGACCCGGTAGACGGCGAGTTTGAACCAGTATAATAGGGCGGCGGGGGTGCGTCCGGTCTCGGAACGATGTTCAACGTATTGGGGCCGTAACCGGCGTTGTGGCAACTGTAGCAACTGCTGGTAATGATGTCGTGCTTCGGATTCGTGCCGGGGGCCTGGAAACCCTTCGTTGGCGATGCCGGCGGGTCTTGTTGGGACGATTGCTGCGGTCGTCCGCTCGCTTGAGGGAAGCGCGGATTTCCTTCCGCTTTCCATGCCAGGACGCCAAGAGTCAGAGCAGAAATGACCCCGATCAGCGCGTGAATCTGTTTCACCGGGCACCTCCGTGAAAAGGGAACCGTGGTGGCGATCCGCAGCCGGCAACGCACGCAAGTTCGACAAGAATCGCCTGGAAAGACCGACGATACGCCGCAATCAGAGTTGACACAACAACGTTCATGACGTTTGCGAAATTCCCGACACTAGCAGATTTTTCACTGGGCACCGGCTGAAAAGAATCACAAGGCAAGCAAATACAACAATTTACCGATATTCGAACGAGGCCACGGCCCTTCCCGCACTCAGCCCATCCGAGCCTGCCCCGCGCTTTCGGCAATCGCGGCGGCGTTGGAAACCGGTCTTGCGGAACCCCACACACTTCCAGTTCAGGCTCCTGCCCAGCGACGCGATCATCGAAGGGTGCGAGGTCGTCAGGTTCACACGCCGGCCCATCGCCCGGCGCAGCGAAGCAACTGCATCGAGCACCCGTCCGCCGATCCCCAGGCCCTGATAGTCGGGCAGCACAACGATGCGGGAGACCCGGTCCCGGCCGACCCGGCCTGTAAGCGGCAACACCGCGCAGAACGCCGCCGGCTGACCTTCCCACGTCGCCAGATAACACTGGGCGGCGGGGTGAAGGCTGCCGTTCAGATAGTGATGGCGCGCAAACAGCCGCCAAGCCGCACCCCGGCAACGAAACAGCTCGATTTGGATTTGAGGGCGCCGAAGCCGCCCCCTTGCCAGCTCACGGCTGGCCATATCGACCACCCAGTCCGGCTCGAGCCATTGCGCAATGTCGTAATGGCAACTGACGGCAACGAACTTGCGGGCGATCTTCCCAGAGCGGATGGCCCGCGCCACCGCCGCCGACCCCACGCGGGCGACCGTGCGGTCCACAACGCTGGTGAACTCATCAAACACCACTAATTCCCGCCCCGCCAGCAGTGCTCGGGCCAGGTCGCAGCGGAACTTTTCGCCGTTGCTAAGCACCGCATACGGCTTGACCCAGGCCGGCGGGCTGCTGAAGCCGACTGCCGTCAGGGTCTGCGTGACGTGCTTCACCGGCAACTCGCCGAACCCGTCGATCACCGCCCGCGCGGCATCCCATTCGCCCGCCTGGTGGACGTCCGAGCCGAACGCTTGGCGGGCGATGGTGGATTTCCCCGAGCCGGAGGGGCCGACGATCAGGCCGATTTGCCAATCCTCGTCGGGCGAAGGGACCTCGACGGAGAATGTCTCCTGGCTGGTCTCGGCCAGCGCAAGGTCGAACATGCCGGCGATCTGAGAGACGCGGAACGATGGGTGAACGGGGCAGGAGACGGTGGCGTGAATGAGCACGGCTCATATCCCTCCTCCTAATCCTAATCGTAATCCTAATCGTAATCCTAATCGTCGGTTCCAAAGCGGGGCCTCCCATGACCTCCCATGGCACATTGCGATTACGATTACGATTAGGATTACGATTAGGATTAGGAAGGCGAATGGATAGTGGACATCCAACAGTCACGTCGTCAGCACCCGGCACTGCAGCCCCTCGCCCGTCAGCCGGTCGTACACTTGCTGCTGCTCGGCTTCGTCCCGGCATTCGACGACGACCTGGAAGGACTCCCCAACGGTCGCCTCTTCGGCGGAGCCTGTCGGCTCGACCGCTCCCAGGCCGGCATCGAGCTTCGCCAGTTCCTCCGGCGTAAACCCGACTCCGGCCAGGTCGAGGCCTACTTCGCCGGCCAGGTGAGTCAACTCGGGGACGTCCCAGGTACTCAGCTCGTTGGAACGGTTGTCTCCGACGGCGAGCTGCGCCTTCTGGCGAGGCGACAGCCCGCAGCGGCGGACGGCGACGAGCGTCTTGCCGTCGGCATCGACGACGCGAACCTTTTCGATTCCCGCGCGGCCGGCGGCGGCGAGCACGCCGTTGCCCGCGAGCACCACGCCCTGTTCGTCGATCACGATCGAACGTGCCGCGCCTACCTGCCCCAGCAGATCGGCGATCACCTCCAGGTTCCGCTCCGGATGACGCCGGGCGTTTTTTGGGTCGGAGGTCAGGTCGTTAATGCTTTGGATCGATTTCATCGTTTGTCACTGGTCGACGGCCGCATGTTCCTACTAATCCTAATCGTAATCGTAATCCTAATCGTAATTGTAATCCTGGTTTGTTATTGGTTAGGTCATGGGCGGAGCCGCCTGGAAATCGACGATCCCCGACCAACGATTAGGATTAGGATTACGATTAGGATTAGGATTAGGATTAGGAATTAGGACTGACCAAGGCCGGCAACGTCTATGGAACCACAACACTCTCAACATCCGACTGATCACCCGTGGCCGAGGTGACCAGTTGATAGCTTCCGCTGGAGCAATAGATGGGGGCCAGCCAGCGGCCGTCGGGGCCGGTGGTGGCGGCGCCGAGAACGGTGGAGAATGTCGAGTCGGCGGCGGCGTAAAGCCGCAGCGTGGCCCCGTCGATGCCGTTGCCTTGGGAATCGAGGACGCGGAGGCAGTCGGTGGCGGCGGGGACGCCGCCGATGGTATCGGCAGCGCCGGCTGCGCCGGTGCCGCCATCGTGATTCAGGGCGTAGGGGCCGATGCCGGAGCTGGTCGCCGAGGACGCTCCGGAACCGATGGGAACGTCATCGGCGGCGGTCCCGTCCACATGCCTGCGGAAGACGATCGCATACGCGCCGGCTGCCACCACGCCGGCCGGCGTAGCGGCGGTGTAGCGGGCGCTGCCTGAGCCGCTGCCGCCGTCCTCGGGCGCCGTCACGCCGTATTGGCCGGCATTGTAATGGCTGGCGGAGAACATCTCATAGACGCTGCTCTGGGTGTTCCAAATGAGGTTGCCCTGATGGTATTCGGCCATGACGGTCAGGCCCGAGATGTTGTAGGAGAGCGAATCCATGGTGAAATCGATAGCCGCGATCTTTTAGCGGCCTAGTCGGTTGTGAAGGTGATGCCGTCGAGCCAGTACAAGCCGCCGTTGCCGCCGTACGAACCGACCACGCCGACGCTGCTGACGTCGATCCAGGACGCCGCTGCCCCGCCGGCAAAATTCCCGGCCGAGAAGATGAGCACTGGGCTGCTCGGGCGATAGCCCGCGGGAAGCGTAAACATCGCGCCGATGCTCGATCCGGATGCCGTGACCAGGCCTGCCAGATGAACGACGCCGCCGGCGTCTTTCCAAAACCGGGCGCCGGAGTATCCGCTGCCATAGTTGGCCCACGTGTCCTGGAACGCCGGCGCGCCGCTGGCGCCGACGAAGATCGTCGGGTATATCGGCACCCCGCCGTCCGTGACGCCGCTGAAGGTGACGTAGGGCTGGGCGAGATCGGTCCAAACAACGGGTGTGGTAGCTTCGTCCGCGACATTGGAGAGCGAAACGCCGCTCATGCCGTTGGCGGCGTTGAACTCCAACCCCATCGCTATCCCGGCTTCAATGACGGCATTACTCACGTTGACATTGGCGATCGCGGCGGAAAATGCATCAATCGCGATGCCCCACGCCGAGCCACCACTGCTGCCCGCTGTGCGGCAAACGACGTTGTCGACGTTCACGCCGCTGGTTGGAGCATAGTTGTCGCTCTTGATGTAGCAATGGCTGTTTCCGCCGCCGGAAAACAGGCCGTTGGAGACGTTGCAATCCGATCCCTTGATGGCGAAGCAGTGCGTGGCGTACCAGCTCTCGACCGCGTCGACGATCGCCCCCTCGACGTTCTCGATGCGCATCCCGTGGCACTGGTTGGTCGGGCCCGACCCCAGCGCCACCACACCGCTCACTCGCGGCCGCTTGATCCGGGCCACCCCCGTGGGGTGGCCGATCGTGAGTGCCAGCGTGCCTCCGGTGAGGCTGCCGGTGTTGACGGTCAGTCCGTACGGATTGGCCAACACCGCAAGCTGGATCAGCCAGCTCCCGGCCGAGCCGGTGACTGTGGCGCCGCCGGCACCGACGGTCGATAACGCGACGAGGGCCGCTTGGATCGTCGCGGCGCTGGCGTTGTAGGCAAGTGCCGCCGTCGTGGCCGTGGCGGTCAGCGTCGCGGCGGTGAGGGTGAACGTTCCACCGGTGGGAGAGCCGGCCAAGGTGTAATTCAGCGCGACGTTGGAGATGGCCAAAGCATCGGCTGCCGAGCCGCTATAGAGCGCGGTGCAGACCTCACTGCCGGAATCGACGCCCAAGTTGTGGACCTCGACGCCGTCATTGAACAGCAAAAGCGGCCCTTGGATGACCGTGCCGTTGAGCAGCTTGGTCGGAGCCGACTCGGAGTCGACGGTGGGCCGGCCGCTGCCCCAGATCCGCACCCATGCAGGCAGCGTTGCGGTGAGCGGCGCGAACGTGCCGACGCCGACGCGGATCGTGTCGCCGGAGACGGCCGCGGCGGCCGCGGCATTGAGCGTCGCGAAGGCAAGGTCGCTCCGGCCCCGGGCCGCCGACGAGTCATCGCCGTTGGCGGCCACATAGAGCGTCGCGGGATCGTGGGCGACCGCCGACGACACGCCGCTGTCGGCCAGCAGGCCGGTGGAGGTGAGCGAGGCGAGGTCGCCGGCGGTCGCGCCGACGACCGGGCTAATTCCGAAGGGTTGAGCTTCGACCATAGGTGGGGGGGTTTAGCCGACGGCTTTTGCCGTCGCCCTGAGCGCAGCCGACCGCTTCAGGCGGTCGCCCTGAGCGCAGCGAAGGGTCTCTTCCTTTCGCGATCGAAGAGACCCTTCGCTGCGCTCAGGGCGACGGCAAAAGCCGTCGGCTGCGCTCAGGGCGACGGCTTGAAGCCGTCGGCTGTTTTCGCGAACCGTACCGCCGCCTTGAACTTGGGTTGGGTCAGATCAGACACGTCGTCGGTCAGCCCGAAGATCTTGCCTGGTCCGACGGAGTTGCAGATGTTGTATTGGATGAGCGGGCCGTCGCCTTTCCAGGCTTGCCAGTAGGCATAGAGCAGGTCCTCCATGCGCGGGTCCTTCTGGGTGGCGGGGTCGAATTTGGTGCCGGTATAGTCCGGGCCGGATTCGTAGCAGCAGCTTGCCAGTCCCCACTTTCTGGCCAACTCGTGTTGCGCCTGAACGTGCTTGCCGTTGAGGAGCAGGACGTGCCAGTCGTTGGGCTGCATGTCCGGCGTGATGGCCGCGTATGGGGCGGTGGCGATGCCATAGAGGTACTCGCTCGGCTGCCCGACTTTTTTTGAGAGGAAGTCGAGTCCGTCGGAGAGCGTCGCGAGGTTGGCGCCCTGGCCGCACAGGACGGGCCGGACACGCTGCGGCCCCAGGGCGGCGCGGAAGATGGTGCCAAGGCGCGCGGTTTCCCGTGCGGTGCGCTGCCAGCCGGCGATTTCGGGGTTGGGGTCGAACGACACGCCCGCCGACCGCTCCTGCGCCGCGGCGTCCAGGTTGATCTGGTGCTGGCCGAACGACCGGTTCCAATTCTCGTTGCCAAACTCGACATAGACTTTGAGGTCGGGCCGCAACTGCTGCTTGACCAGGGCGGCCAGTTGCTTGCGATAGTCGTCGTCGGCCCCAACCGGCACATTGAGCCAGAGGTCGGCGCCGAGGCGGTTGCAGATATCGATCAGGTCTTCGACCGGCCCGCCGTGGCCACCGGTCTCGCTGTACATCGGGGAATCGTGAGTGGGCCGGTCGGCCCAGTGGACGACTGGATTGCTGTTGGTGACGACAAAATCCATTCCCCGGATCACGCCCGGCGACACGGCTTTGAGCATATTGATGAATTCATCAGTGAACACCTTGCCGGCCTCATCCGCCTCGGCGTAACCCGGGCGGATCACTTTGAGCCGGCCGGTCAGCTTGGCGCCGATGAACTGAACATTCAAAACCTTCGAGCCGGCCGGGTCGAACGTCAAATCGGCGCGAACGGTGCGGGTGCCGGCATCGATAGTTTGGTTGGTGACCTTGGCGCCCCGACCGGCACGGATCTCCCGGACGGTGCCGGGAAAGACGATTTTGTAAGTGCCGCCCATCGAAGGCGCGGCGCCTTCGATCAAGAGCACGCCGAAATCGCCGCTGGGCCAACCGTTGGGGCCGAGTTCGGCCTTGCCGTCGCGCGGGTGGGCGATGGTGTCGAAGCCGTAGGCGGTGCGGAGCGCATCGATGTAGGTGCGCGAGCGCGACCAGGGGATGAGCCGTTCCAGGTTCATGCCGAAGCGCGGGTTGGCGGGCGGGGTGGCCGGCTGAGGACCGGCCGCGCGGGCCGGACCCAGGAACCCGACGGACAGGCAGATGGCAGATACCGCGACGGAAACGATTCGATTCGATGACACTCGCATGGATTGGATCAGACGGCGGCGCGATCCGGCAGTCAAGCGTGAATCGAGGAGGCAATCGCCCTGGCGAGCAGAGCCACAACGATGCCGGCCACCAGCCAGAGGAACCGCGAGTAGTTGGCCAGCGACCGCTCGGCGCGGTCCATGCGGACGATCAAACCCGGCGCCCCGTTGCCGTTGACGGCCTTTTCAAGCTTCGCCAGCGTCTTGTCCTGGGTCGCCAGGTTGAGCTTGATCTCGGCCAATCCCAGTACGACAGTCTGTAACTCCCCAACTTGCTCGTGCCGAGCCTTGCGAAGGTGTTCCACCTCGGCGGTCAGGCGCTCGATGCGGTCGTCGTCCTGGCAGTCCCTTGTCCTCGGTCCTCTGTCATTTGTCATTTGTTGTTTTGTCACTGGTCACTGATCACAGGCCACTTGTCACTTGTCAGCAGACATAGGCTGGGCCCACGACATTGGGCTTCGCTGACGAGTTCGAATCCGGCCCGAACGGCGCGGTCTTGCGGCCTGACCAGTTGGCGCCCATCTTCGACGGCTCGCTTTCCAGGTGGATGGCCACCACCTCTTCCAGCAACTGCCGCTTGTCGCGCGGCCATTGCAGGGCGTGCAGCACATCGGTGTGCTCGGCGTTCCCCTGCCGTAGCGGATAACGCCGGCCATGACGGCCGTGCCAGAGCTGGAAGAACCCGATCGGGACATAGCCCCCCTGCTCGCGCAGCACCAGCCGCGAGCCCAGCGGGAACGGTGGCGGCGTCAGCAGACAATGGTATCGATGCTGCAGCAGATGGCCGGGACGGGCGGACGCGGATGAGGTAGTGGAGTTGTGGGGTAGTTGGGTGGTAGAGTGTGCGTTGGACCCAGCTACTCCGCTACTCCCCACTCTGCTGTTTCCCGCGTAATTCCCGGTGAGGTATTGCCGCCAGGCATCGTACCCGACGCAGTTGACCCGGTCGCATCCGTAAATGCACTGCTCGTCCGGCTCCGATGCCTCGATCCAGTGCCGGGTCATGGGCGGCAGGAAGATATCGGCGTCGAGGTGACAGACCCACCCGTCGCGCCGCAGGAACCCCAGGCCCCAGTCGATCGCCCGGCCCTTGGCAAAGGCGTCGCCTCCTTTGTCGAACAGGTCCGTAGGCCGGCATTCCACGCCGAGTTCCCGGCACAGCAACTGCGTCGCGTGGTCGTCAAATCGCGTGACGACGAGGTAGTCGTCGAAGTGCGCCAGGTTGTGCGGAAGCACCTCGCGAAGGAAGTCGGCATAGCCGACACAAATGGTGATGCATTCGATTTTCATGGTGATGGTGGTCAACTCGGAATCGTTCACGATTCAGTGACAAGCACGCAAATGCTTGTGAAGCTGGGGACATAGGCGCGATATCATCGTTTCTCGCAGGTGGTAGTCTCACGGACCGGTTTCCCCCTGTCATGCGTGGTCCGTGGGGAGCAGTGAAAAGGTCCGAAAACGGACCGGCTTCTTGTTCTGCGACATGGCTCGGGCATATCTTTCGAGGGCGGGCTGCTGGTCCACCGCCCGCTTGCGGGCACGCGACAGGTGCTTCTTAACGGCCTGGACAGTGACGCCGAGCATCAGGGCGATCTCGCGCCGGCTCCGGCCCAGGACACGCTCCTCAGCCACACGCTGTTGCAATCGCGTCAGTTGAACGGCCGCCATATGTTTTTCATTCATTGCTAGCCCCTTCCATATAGATTGCCGGGGTGGGGTACAAAAGGTGAAACGTGAAGACGTGAAACGTGAAAACGTGAAAACGTGAAAACGTGAAACGTGAAGACGTGAAACGTGAAGATGAAAACCTGAGGAGTTGAGGACGTGATGGCTGCTGATTACTTGATGTGTCTGCGTCCACGTTTTCACGCTTCACGTCCTCGCGTTTCACGTCTTCACGCTTCACGTCTTCACGTTTCACGTCCTCACGTCTTCACGTTTCACGTCTTCACGTCTTCACGTCTTCACCTCTTCACGTTTCACGTCTTCACGTCTTCACGTTTCACGTCTTC
>Ga0182024_10008979_pt1 | contig 20842 bp, 11 predicted proteins | sample P32metaG_FD_120480 | JGI IMG/M metagenome (GOLD analysis project Ga0182024, IMG submission 120480) | Permafrost microbial communities from Stordalen Mire, Sweden - P3-2 metaG (Illumina Assembly) | ecosystem: Environmental > Terrestrial > Soil > Wetlands > Permafrost | place: Sweden: Stordalen...
AACCAGCCTCGGTCAAGGAGAGCCCTGTGGCTCCGGACGACGATTGGACCCGAGCCAAGTGCCACTGCAAGACCTCAGCCACCTCCGCGGCCGATGCATAGCGCTTCGCCGGGTTCTTGGCATGCAACCGTGCGACAATCGCGGAGAGCCAGAGTGGAATCTCCGGATTGGTCTCCTGGATTGGCCGCGGCGACTCCTTACAGATCCGATGCAGCACGCCCATCGTCGTCTCGGCGCGAAACGGCGAATGACCGGTGCAAAGGGCGTACAGCACGCTCCCCAAACTGAACAGGTCGGCGCGATAGTCGATCGCTTCACCGCGGGCTTGCTCGGGGGCCATGTATTGCGGCGTGCCGGCAATCACGGTCGAGCAGGTCAAGCTGGCTTCGTCCATCGTGCGGGCCAGGCCGAAGTCGGTGATCAACACCCGCTCGATGCCGTTTTCGAGCAGGATGTTGGCAGGCTTGACGTCGCGATGCACCAAACCTTGAGCATGCGCTGCGGCCAGCCCCGCTGCGGTCTGCATGCCGATCCGCAGGATCTCGCGGACGGGCAATGGACCCAGCCGGTCCAGTCGCTGCTGCAACGAGCGCCCCGGCACGTACTGCATGACGATATATGGTAGATCTTGCTGGGCGCTGACCGCGTGGATCGGCACGATGTGTTCATGCACCACGGCCGCGGCGGCCTGAGATTCCCGTGCGAATCGCCGGCGGGCGGCGGCCGCCGTCGCCAAGTTCGGAGCGAGAACCTTGATGGCGACCAGGCGATTCAATGTCCGATCGAACGCCTTCAATACGATCCCTGTCCCGCCGCGGCCGACGACCCCCACGACTTCGTAGGCGCCGATTCGACCGAGACTTTGCGGGTCGTCAGTCGGGGCGAGGAACTCGAGCGAGATTGGCGGCGCCGCGGCATCGTCGTCGGTTTCGTCGTTCTCATTCTCGTCGGCCAATGGCAATACAATTGACGTCGTCCCCCAGTTGCCTTCCAGTTCGGGGCTCAAAAAGATATGCGCTTCCTGCCACCAGCGTTGGCCGCCGGCCAGTTGCTCAACTTGTTGCTGGCACAGAGCGCAAGAATCCAAGTGCTCGACGAGTTCTCTCTCCGCCGGGGCGGAGAGTTCGCCGGAAAGAAAGCCGGAGAGCAGCGCAGCATCGCAGGTTGCGTTTGGCATGGTTCTTACTGATCCTCATTCAACATGGTTTCAATCTCGCGGCGCAAGCGAACGAGAATTCGGCTTCGCGCGGCATAGACGGAGCCCGTCGAAAGCTGCAACTCACGGGCAGTTTGGTCGATCGGCCGCCCGAGCACGCTGGTTCGCCAAAAGGCCTCCCAAGTAGCGGGCTGCACTTCTTTGCGGACCCGGTCGGCCGCCTCGTGAAACGCCGCCCGGCGAACTTCAAGTTCAAAAGCTTCGTCGGCGGGAATCGGTTTGGCTGGCAGACGGGCCATCACTTCCGAGTCTCCCGTTCCCCGGTCCCCCGGCCGCCGTCGCCGCATAGCGGCGATCGTCTTGTTCCGCACGATCGTGTAAAGCCAAGTGCGAAACCGCCCGCGCTCAGGATCGGGTTGCCAGGATTCAATCGTGGCGGCGACCGCGGCCAGGACATCTTGTGTCAGGTCGCGAGCGTCGGCGTCTTGCAGCCCGAATCGCCGTGCCATTCGATAAACGACCGGTTCGTAAAGCCGGCAGAATTCCCCCCACGCCGTCCCATCCGCCAAATCGCGAACTCGCATCAACAGGGAATACCGTGTGTCGGCGGCATGGCTCATCGTAAGGCTCCAGTAAATGACACGCTCGTGGAACCGGAATCTGACACGAATTGCGAAAAAAACACTTCGGCAACAGGTTCGCTTATCCGATTATCGCCGAAGTTCGGGCAATGGGGACCTATTTTCTTCTCGATCAGCGTCCCGACGACTCGGTCAGCCTATGGGCAGCACGCAAATGAGGGTTGGGGCCTCGATCTCACTTCTTGAAGTGACCTCGATTGCTAGGGAGGGAGTTGCGTGCCACAGGGAGCGCGAAAAAGGGGACGCGAGTCATTGATTGAGCGCGAGTCATTGATTGAGCGCGAAAAAGGGGACGCGAGTCATTGATTGAAAACGATAAACGGGGGAATTCAATGTAATCGAGTGGTCGGGTGTCTTTGTTTTCTGCTTGATCGAGGTTCGCGATCCCAACACCGGCTACATTGAACGGTTCGTCAACTCGGGCGGAAACTACATCCCGGGCCCCGGTGTGCAATTCCGTTCGCTCGTTACTGCGGTGACCGCGGCCTACATCATCATTCGTCAGCCGGGCGGACTCGGCGACGCGACACTGTCGAGTTGGTATGAATCGCTGGCGATGGCGCAATCCGCCCTCGGACATACCCAAGAGGCTGTCGATGCGGTGTCGGCGGCGATTGTCTGCTGGAGTCCGCGCTACCGCCAGCGCGCTGGCGCGATCGGGCGGCTGAAAACGGTGTTAAGTAGTGCCAAAGACCTCGAGGCCTTCGTCCATCATCTCGACGAAGAAGTGAGAAAAACCGGACAAGACAGTCCACTCTTGCGAAAGACGACCGGCGAGGTCTATCAATCGCGGAAGGATTACACGAAGGCCATCGCGCAATTTGATCTCGCGCGACAACTGCAACCGAACGACAAAGAGACCTATCAAGCGTTGATCGCGTGTTACGATGCACTCGGGCAAGCAAGCAACGCGACCAAACAACTCCTCGCACTGGTCGACTTCGACCGTCACGATTTCAAGCTCTACGAGCAATTGGCTGACCGGTTGAAAAACGACGAAGGCGAGGCCGAACGGGCGGCCACGAGCATCATCGCGGCCGGCCCGACCGAGGCGGAAAACCATCAAGCGATGGCCGAGCTGCGGGAAAAGCAAAATCGCTGGAACGAGGCAATCGCCGAGTGGAAAGATGTCGCCGAATTGCGACGGCTCGAGCCGACCGGCTTGCTAAAACTCGCCGAGGCGGAGATCCATGAAAAACAATGGAACTCCGCCAGTCAGACGCTCGACCGGCTCAACAAAACCGAATGGCCCAACCGATTCAACGACGTCGGCAATCAAATCCAACATCTCCGGAGCATGCTGCCACAATAGTCGCGTCTGGATAAATCGGCGGATATGTCAAGATTCCACGAATCACCGCATGACCGACAGATTGGACTCGGCCTCGTTGCCATCGAGGACGTTGCAACCGTGCTGATCTACGACGACAACCGAAACGATGTCGCGGAGGATCTGGCGCGGTTGGTCGCCGGCGAGTGATTACTGCGAGATACAAGTCGATTCTTGCGCGAGAGCTGCTGATCGGGTCCGTTTTTTCGTCCGGACCATGACGACCAGTCCGCCCAGTGCCAAGAGGCCCAGCGCTAACGACGACGGCTCGGGCACAAGCACGGGCGATAGCTCGAAGACGGTGCCGTAGCCGTCGGCTCCGCCGGCATACGCCGTGCCGTACAGGTTGCCGCTGGCGTCGGCAATCAGGCCGCCCATGGGATCATATCCGTTCAAGAAAGTGGATGAGGCTAGGGTGGTCAGGATGTCGGTATTGGGGTTCAGTTCGAAAATGGTGCCTTCATTGTCAGTTCCCCCGGCGGCGGTCGTACCAAATAAGTTGCCGTTGGCGTCGGCGATCAAGCCGGCATAGGGTTCCGACCCGTCCGTGCCATTGAAGGAGAATAGGGTCGTCAGGACACTGGTCGTCGGGTTGAGCTTAAACACGGTACCGCCGCCGATCCCGCCGGCCTCCGTCGTCCCGTACAGGTTGCCGCTGGCATCGAAGATCAGGCCGCTATAGGGAAACGCTCCGTTCGTGGGAATCCCCCCGCCGCTCGCGCCGAACGAGAACAATGTGGTAAGGACGTGCGTGTTGGCAGCTATTTCGAACACGTTGCCCTCTCCGTTTACCCCACCATCGGTCGTCGTGCCGTAGAGGTTGCCTTTGGCATCGAAGATCAGACTCCCTTTGGGAGCCGCCCCGGTTGTTCCATTGAATGAGGCCAGGGTGACGATGGCATGTGTGTTGGCAGTTATTTCGTACACGGTGCCGGAGCCGCTGCTGAACGTTCCGCCCGCTACCGTCGTGCCGTACAGGTTGCCGCTGGAGTCGGCGATCAGGCCGCCAAGCGGGTCTGAGCCGTTCGTGTAACTGAACGCAGCCAGCGTAGTGAGCGTGTGCGTGCCGGCGGACACCTCAAACACGGTGCCGTAGGAGCTCGAAGCGATTCTCTGCGTCGTGCCGTACAGGTTGCCGCTGGCGTCGGCGACCAGACCGCTGAAGGGGACGGTCCCGTTCGTGTAATTGAATGCGGTCAGGGTGCTGAGGGTGTGCGTGCCAGCGGCAATTTCGAACACGGTGCCGTCGTTGCCGACCCCGCCGATGTCCGTCGTGCCGTACAGGTTGCCGCTGGAGTCGGCGATCAGGCCCGCTTGGGAATCCCCACCGTTGGTGTAATCGAACGTGGCCACGGTATTGAGAGTATACATTTGCGTCGCCGTGGCCGTCGCGCACATCGCCGCCAAAACTGCCGTCATTACGACACGGCCATTGATGACCCTCATTAGCTTCCCCCCGGTTGAAAGGCTTGCGCTGACATCGCGCCGAGCCTGGAATGATCCCGGCTCGAAGTCGTCGCAATCCTAACCGCGCGACCTTCCCATTGTCCAACATATTGCGGATTGGATGGTGATGCCTTTTGCTTTTTGTCAAGGAAAAAAGATCGCCGATCAAAGATCGCTATATTTCGTTGTCCAGAAGCTCGCAACAGGGAGAAGCATGAACCCCACTAGGGCGCCGATCAAAGCCCCGACGGAAGGCTTGCCGAAAAGGCACCCGATCGCGGCCCCCATAACTGACCAAAAGACGAGGAAGTAAACCGCCAGTAACCGTAGCCCGCCAAATCGGCCGACGTATTGGGTCATCGCAAGCAGCCATGCACCCGCGCAGAATAATGTTGCTGCGCAGAGCATTCGACGAATCGAGAATTGAAACGGCTTTCTCATGGCCGCATTATACCAGCGCATAAAAAAACTGCCGGTTGTGTCGAGGGCGAACAATCGGAATGGCATTCGATCGCGCGGCCCGTACGTGCATTTCGCCTCCAAAGCGGGTAATATCACGAGCGGCAACGCCAGTCGGTCAGCGGTAAAGAGGGGCTTCGAACGAAGTCGCGACGCGGAATCCCATTCCCGCACGAATGGTTAGCATTGCAAAGCCATCGGATTAGGAGCCGCTCATGGCGATTCGAGTCGAGTGTCCGAATTGTCGGGCGGCATTTTCCGCAAAGGTGGAGTACGCCGGCAAAAAAGGGAGATGCCCGACGTGCAAGGCCGTGATCACCGTTCCGGCGAGCCAACCGGCTCACGCGGCGTCGCCGCCATCGCAAGTTCCACCAGCCGCCCATTCTCGCGTGGCAACGGCGAATCCCACGAAGCACCGCGAGACGCGTGGCGAAACGCGACTGGCCACCGCGCCCGCACGTCCCGCCGCGGCCGTCGCTCCAGCTCAACAGCGCGAGGCCCTTCAGCACGAATTGCTCGCCGCGTTTAGCGGAAACATCGTTTGCGTCAAAGTCCCACCGCTGTATCGACTGGGTATTGCCCTCTCGGCCTTGGTGATGATCTTGCTTCCGCTGGCCTATGTAGCGATCGTCGCGTTGACGGGTTGGTTGGTATGGTTTCATGCCACGCGCAACACGGCCCTCTTGAACATGGGAACCGGCCGGGTGCAACTAATGATGATTCTGGTTTACGCCGCGCCGATCGCCGTCGGCGTCATCCTGGTTCTCTTCATGCTCAAGCCCCTGTTCGCCCGCCCGCTCATGATGGGCCGGTCGCGCTCGTTGACTCGGCAGGCAGAGCCCGTGCTGTTCGCGTTCGTCGATCGCATTTGCCAGGCGGTCGGGGCGCGGGCGCCGTCGCGTATCAAGGTCGATTGGCGGCTCAACGCCTCGGCAGGCTGTGAAGAGGGGTGGCTCGGGTTTCTTAGCGATCGCCTTGTCTTAACGATTGGCGCACCGCTGGTCGCCGGGCTCGACTTGGGCGAATTCGCCGGGGTCTTGGCTCACGAGTTCGGCCATTTCACCCAAGGGACCGGCCGGCGAATGACTTATCTCGTCCGCTCGATCAGCTTTTGGTTCCTGCGGGTCGTCTACCAGCGCGACGAATGGGACGCCTGGCTCGACCAGGCCGCCAACGAAACGGACCTGCGCATCGGCTTGATCCTGCACCTGGCGCGGTTGGGCGTTTGGATGTCGCGGCGAATTCTGTGGCTGTTCATGATGATGGGCAACGTGGTCAGCAGCTTTCTGCTGCGGCAGATGGAATTTCACGCCGACGCCCATGAAGCCCGGCTGGCCGGCAGCGACGTGTTTGAATCGACGACGTGGAAGATGGCCCAACTCGAAGTCGCGTATGCGCAGGTCTTCGCCGATCTGCGACACCTCATCCTCCGCGGGCGTTTGCCGGACGATTTGTCGCAACTCGTGCTGGCCAAACGGGGAATGTTCTCGGTCGAGTTATTGCAGCGGATCAATTGCCAAATCTCGGCTGGCAAGACACGCCTGTTCGACACTCACCCCGCGTCGCGCGATCGCATCGAGCGGGCCCACCAGGAAAGCGCGGCGCCGATCTTCGTCGATCACCGGCTGGCGACTATCCTCTTCGGCGATTTTAGATCCCTCTCGCGCAACACAACCGGCGATCTCTATCGAGCCACTTTTGGCAGCCGCTTTCAGCCCTCCAAAATGCAATCCATCGAAGAAGCCACCCGCAGCGAAGAACCCGCGGGCGACTCTTTCGCTCCCATCCGGCTGGATTGAAGTGGGCGACTGCCGAGGCGGCGATTCTACCTTCCCAGTACGAACGGTATGTTCCGTGTCGGATCGGAGAACATGTGAGTGGCGGGCCAGCAGACGTTGAAGTCTTGCTCGCGTCCCCAGGCGCTGACGTGCCCGAGGGCGACGCCGATGCGAATGATTTCGCCCGGAGCGCCGGTCATCGGTAGGATGTCTCCGCCTTTGCGGCCGGCGATTCCGCCGACGAGCTTGATCTCCTCCATCGGAATACGGCCCATCAACGCATATCCCGATCGGCCGGCGAGCGACACGCTGGTATAGTCGGCCAACTGGCGGCCGAGTGGATGGGCCGAGAGATCGGCGAGAGTCGTGCCCCAGATTCCGTCACTGGGCAAAGCATAATTCGCCGACCACTCTTTCCCTTCGCGGTTGTGGTATCGATATTTGAACAGTGCCGGCGCTCCGCTTTTGACGAACCCCAGGCCAATCTGCTCTTCCTCGACCCAAAGCGCGACGCTGTCGAACTCCCACATCCGTCCGGGATCGTCGGAGTCGAAATGCAGCGTGTCGTCGGCCACGAGGAAATAGACGTAGAGATTCTTGCCGTCGTGGGCCACGGCCCCGATGGACGTGCCCGCGCGGAAATCTTGCCAAAGACCCCGCGGCCAGTTGCGGACGTAATTGGGGATCGGCAGGCTGACGATCTGCGGCGCGACGCCGGCCTTGACCCAGGCCGACCAATCGCCGTCGACTTTCAGTGGAGCGACTTTAGGAATGACGACGATCCGCTCGAGGCTCTTTCCACCGGCAAGTTGAGCGTCGGGTGGGGGGCCGGCCGACGCGCCGGTCGGGTTCCAATCCAATTCGGCAGTCACCTTCCGCACCGTCTCGGCGCCGTCCAGCCGGCAGCGGGCAAAGCGGCCGATCGCGTCGTCTTCCACGTATGCGCCGACTTTGCCGTCCGGTCGAACGTACGGAAACACTCCGTTGCGCTCATCCACGAAGCCGATGGAATAATGGCAGCGCCAACCCCAGTTGCCGGTGGTTAGCCGCAGCCCGTCGGCGTCGAACAAGTCGATCTGGCCGCCGAAGCTTTTGCCCGCGAAAAACCAGGAATTCTTGCCGTCGTTGACGACCGCGCCCGACTGATAATTGCCACCCGAGCTAAGGGCAAACCAAAGTGGTTTTCCGTCGGGCGTGCTCTTGCCGACTCCGGTTCCGTCGGCGCCCCAGGCGGGCACCATTTTCTTGTGGAGATCGGTCACTGCCAGGTAATAGATGTCGCCGGTCAACCGATCGGCCGACGGAGCGTTGATGCACTTCATCCCGCGCGAGCTCGGATCGTTCTCCGCGCCGACGAATACAGGCTTGGCGAAGTCATAAATCGGATTGCCCCGCGGATCGAGCCCCTTGAAGGGAATGCGCGCGAATCGCAAGCCGTAGCTTCCGCCGTTGGCGATGATGTCGCCATTCTTGCTGAAGGTGATGATCGAGTAGGGCACCAGCTTCAACACTTTCTGTTCGCGCGACGACTTCATTGCCAGCCGCGGCCGTAGCGAGTCGCTCACATCGAACATGAAAAGCTGCTCATTCGCGGTTTCGTAGGCGATGAACGGACGGCCATCCAGAACGACGGTCGTCGAGGGGGAACCAAAGGCCCACGTTTTCGTTTTTTCGCGATTGTCCGGCGGTTTTTCACCAAGTGGCTCGTTGCGCGGCGGCGAGGTCATTCCTTGTGGTTCTTCGACCAGCCATTTCCATGCCCCCGTCTTTGGGTCGACGCTGAAGATGCCGAGATTGCAGTAGACGAATTCGGGCTTCGCCGGATGGACCACCGCCACATCCATGAAATTACTGAGAATCTCCATCGCGATCTTGCCGCTCTCCGGCCACAGAATGCGCACACGGGCTTGCTCCGTCAGCACCAGCCGACCATCGGGGAGAAACGCGCACCCGCGCGGATCGCGCAACGTGTCGATCCCGACGGGCGTCCATGCGCCCGGCGCCCGATTCTTGCCGATCGTTCGCAGCACGCGGCCGCCGACCGCGTCGAGCACGGCAAGTCGGCCCGCACCTCGGTCGACCACGGCCAGTCGGTCGGGGCTCGCGGCCAGGTATCGGGGCTTTTCCAAGCCGGTGGCAAATTGTTTCACCGCTCTGCCCGAAGCATCCAACGCGACCACGTCGTTTCCGCAGATCGCCCAAACGGTTCCCTGAGGATCCGCCGCCAGATCGGCCACGCCGGGCAGCGGCCAATCGGCTTTTTTGCCGCCGGTGGCCAGGTCGATGACACGCACCAGGCCCAGTTCCGAGGCGGCGATATAGGCCTGCTTGCCAACCAGGGCAAGGCCAGTGATCGCGCCGGGGTTTTCGCCGTCGCCGAAGGGGCGATAGTCTTCAGCCCCGTTGGCCATGCGCGCTCGATTGCCGGGTAGCTGAATTCGCTGGAGCCGCGGCTTGCCGGGGGAACCGACGATCCCGTAGAGTTCGTCGCCGCTTCGCGCGAGAGCGGCGAAATCCTTGTTCGTCAGATTCGACGCAAAAATCGGCTGGCCGCTGCTCGAATAGCGCCGTAGCGGATAGCCTGCCTCGTCGTAAACCGTGGTGACGACGAAGCCGCCATCGGGCAGCGCCGCCACGCGGTCGGCATTGTCGCAGTTGTAGGCGCCGAGCGAACTGCCGTTGTCGCCCATCGCGCCGTCGTCGACCAATCGCGCGTCGTGCGTGGCCGCCCTGATTTGGTAGCGCCCCACGGGCGCCGGCTGGCCGAGATCATCCAAGCCGTCCCACCAAAGATCGTGAACGCCCGCCGCGTCGGAGAGAAGTGTGCGCACCAGCGCGCCATCGGGGCGGTAGACACCAGCGCTTTGCCGCGGCCCTCGGCCTTCCAAATTGACCGCGAGGCGCCGCCAGCCTGGGGCCGGTCGCGGCTCGGCGAATGCGTAGGCCCCGGCGTTGGTCGACCCGGCCAGAACCGTGAACGGGCGGCCGTCGCGATCCAACACGCCCTTTGGCTCGCTGGACGTCCCAACGTAAGCGCCCGGCAATCCGCCCGGCCAGTTGACCGCCGCCGCGGGATGCAGATCGTATTTATCCACGTCGTCGAACGCCGGGACTACATGGATGCTATGCCGATCCTGGCCCGAGGCTGCTGCCCATTCGTAGACATTGGCGATCGCCGGAACGCTGCCCCAAGGGCCAATCCCACCGGATACGACGTTGTAATCGCTCGTCCAAGCGGGCGCGGAAATCTCATCGCCAATCATATTCGTATTGTTATTCGCTAGGATCGAGTTGCGGATTGCGCCCGAGCCGCAGGACAGCAAGACGATACCCGCCGAAGACGATCCAGCCATCGTTAAATGCGCCAGCCGGATGCGCACCGAGTTTTGCAGCACGGCCCCAAGGATACACCGAGTGAAGACCGTGCTTTCCACGCCGACATCCTCGCACTGCCGGACGGCGAGGCCGCGGCTCAGGCCGTCGAATGTCGAGCGCTCGACGACAACGTCCAAGCATTGTTCCAACACCAGCCCCTGACCGGAGCCCCGGAACGTCAGGCCGGAGATGCGTAAGTGGCGGAAGCGATGAAATTCCAGCGCCGGCGATGCAGGATTCTCGGCGCGGATCACCACCGGTCCGGCTGCGATCCCCGTCAATCGCCCACTCTCGTCGCCGACGATCGACATCTCCGAACCGTCGGCGCTGAATCGCTCGGCAAACAGCGATTCTTCGCGGTAGACGCCCGGCGCGATCACCACCGAGTCGCCGTGGTTCAACACCTGGGCAGCACGCAGCACGGATTTGAAGGCGGTCGCCCTGCTGGTTCCTACCGCCTGGTCGTTCCCATCCATCCGCACGAAATAGGTCTCGGCAGCCGCCGTCCCGCACCAGAATAGAACGGTCCAGTTCGCGATTAAGAATAGAAATCGCTGGCATCTCATTGATCCTTCCCTCCGAGGAATCTTCGCGGGTGTGGGAGGCGTTACTGCAACCGTATGGTAACGCCGCGCGAACGCGGAAGGAAACAAATTCGCGAACTTGAGCGCTGCGTTGATCGTGTGCCGGAACGGCGGCAATACTAGGTCGGCCGCACATCAGCATTCGCCGCGGCGCGTCGAAAGGAGGACGACCACGCATGGTTCCGCTCTGGCGGGATGCCGGGACGCTCGAAAACCTCGCGGCGTGGAAGCTCGACCGTGTTCTTGTCGGCGTCGAAGCCAACGAGCCGTTCCTGGCGTCGTTGATCCTCGGCCGAAATATCAAGCCGTTTTCTCGACACACGCTTCGCAGTCGATTCCGAACGGCGTGCAAGGTTTTAGGAACGGCTCGGCTCGGGTCACTCACGATTCATCACGGCCGGCACACGTTCATTAGCCACGCCCTGGCCGGTGGCGAACGTTGGCATAAGTGCGTGACGCGGCTGGGCATGCCAACGTGAGCATTACGAGCGGCTGTTTGCACGCGGCGGTCGATGACGAGAAAACCGTCGGGCATTTGTTCCGATTCGAATAGCGCTTCGCGACCTGTCTCGGCGCTGCTCGTATTCCTCGTGCTGCTGATGCGCCGCTCGGCTGCGCAGAAGGGAGCGCATGTTGCCGCGGAGTGAGACGCGCGCGCACGGCCTATTATTTCAGCGCCCGGACGGTGGCGCCATAAATCGTGCTGGGCGAATTCCATTCGCCAACCGCAGCGCGATGCGAAGCGATTTTCCACGGGCCGTATTGGTCCAGCGAATCCACTTTACCCTTCCAAGCGACTAGCTCGTCGCCGTCCAGAAAGCAGTTGACTTTCGCCGTGTCTCGCTCGACGTTCACCACAATGCGCACGACATACCGCCGCCCGTTTTCCAACGTGCTCGGCGATCGCGCCGTAGGATTGTCCGAGTTGTCCAGCCTATGCCCGTCAATTACTTCCAAACCGGAAAATTTGCTTTGATCATCGGCCAGAATAAATTCAGCGCCCCGATCCCCAACGGGAAAACTGACGGCGAAGCAGTTGTCGCCACTGTCTCTGGAGAATTCCACGCGCAACTCGTAGTGCGCTTCCGCAATTTCCGTCGGAAACACCAAGAATCGGCGATCACCTGCAGAAGTCGAACCATTGCAGACAATGGTGCTGCCATGCCGTTCCCACTGGCCCTCGATCGAATCGCGGTTGGCGTCGACCTTGGCCAGCAGGTCGATACCTTTGCTAAACGGAACCTTAGCCGCAGCGATTGATTTTCCCGTGGTGGCCGTTGCGGGAGCGAGTTGCGGCGCGGCCGATCCCGTGACGGCGGAGTCCGTGGGCGCGTTGCCGGAAACGATTCGCAGCCGAGCGGAATGGAACGTGGCATCGCTGTGGTAGGCAGCAAGCCCAAACTGCCTTGGATTTGGCATCGACCAATTTGGGCTAAGGCTAAGAGCGGAGGGATCACCTTCCCAATGGGGCAGATACGGCTTTCCGTCGAGCGACACGTCGATGCTTGCAAGGTTATTTGAAAGAATTCGGGCGCTGACCAACATCCTGTAGCGATCGCCATTCTCGATTCGCCCCGGTCGTAACGAGGTCGGGTTGCCGGGAAAGCTCGCGTCATGGCCATCAACGTTCTCCAGTCCGCTGGCAGCACCCGCATACGAGCTCAAGATTGCCATACCTGTGGCCTGACCGACTGGAAACATCGCGCCGACATCCCCTTCGCCTGAGGTCCGCGTGAACTCTACTTCGAGGTCGTAGCTGCCTTTCATGGCCACCGGCAACGCAATCCGGCAGAGCTCGCCCGCCTCGCAGTTGAGATCCTTGCCGGCGCGAGACCAATTCCCCTTGACGGCATCTCTCGTCGTGTCGGCGAGGCGAAGGATATCGACCCACTTGCCGAGCGAGAACTTGGCTGCGCCGGCCGGCGCGAGTTGCGGCGGAGCCGATTCAGCGACCGAGTCGTCCACCGACGCGTGGCCAGAAATCATTCGCAGCCTCGCGGAACTAAATGTCGCCAGAGATCGCCAGGCGCCTAGCCCGAGGTGATCGAGCGTCGGCATCGTCCAGTCACTATGAAGTGCCAAAGCCGAAGGATTGCCTTGCCAATGGACGTACGGCTTGCCATCGAGCAGCGCATCGATGCTCGCCTTATCGGCGCTTTGGAGCCGAACTTTGACGAGCAAGCGATACTCGCGACCGTTCACAAACTCATCCGAATGAACTTTTGCTGGATTCCGGCCGCTATTGGCGCGTTCGCCGTCGAGCACGTCCAATCCGCCATCACGTCCATTTCCGACCACGACGTTGCACGCGTATCCACCGACCGGGATCGTCGTGCTCAGATCAGCCGGCCCGCCTTCGTGTCGATTGAATTCGACTTCGAGGTCGTAACTGCCTTCGACCGCCACCGGAATTACGATCCGAGCCGCATCGACCGACTCGACGACGGCGATTTCCTTTCCGGCGCGAGACCACTTCCCTTTGACTGCGTTGCTTGTCGTGTCAACGAGCCGAAGGACGTCGACCCATTGGTTCAAAGGGAACTTGACCGCGGCAATCGAACGAACCGTGCCGACCGTTGCCGGCAGCGGCTTCAGATCGGCAATCTCCGCCAATCGCTTTTCGATCGCAGCTTTCTTCAAAGCTGATGCAAGATTTGGCGTCGCGTCTTGATAAATACCGCCGGCGTGAAGGTGGAGCGAATCGCGAGCAATGCCGGCTTCTTTTTGGGCGAGGTCCCACCAGGCGTCGGCGATTTGGACTTGTTGGTCCGCGTCGGTCGGTGATTTGAATTCTTGCTCGGCCAGCGCTTTCAGCTTTTCGTCGCTCCCCTTCGTCAGCATCGGCAGGCCGGTGGTCCAATCGCCCTTGTAGAAACAGAGCCATCGGCCGACGGTTAGATTCGCTTCCGGATCGGCCGGAGCTTTTTCGAGCGTTTCTTGCGCTTTCTTGGCGGCGGCGTAGATTGGTTCGAGCAAGTGGATATCGTGGCGACGGCGCGCGAGGCGCTCTTCGTCTTCCTTATGGGTCGCGATCTTCGATTTGGCGACCGCTTTGCTCGCCGTCGTGGCCAGCACGACGGCAATGTCAAACCGATCGGCAGCCACGGCTTGATCGACCAATTGCTCGGCCGCCGGAATCGCAATCGCCACCTGGTCGGGTCTTCCCGCGGCGATGAACTTTTCCAAGAGCTTTTGCTTGAGATCGAGAGCGTCGATTGCGTAGTCGGCATCGAGCGTGTCGATGCCTTGCAGCGACAAACTCAAATCGCCGGCCGTCGCGGCGATTTCGGCTCCTTTCATCAACAGCATGTAGCGCTCGGCGGGAGAGCTGCCATCCTTGGCTGCCACGTCGTAAAGTTCTTGCGCCTTCGCCGGGTCTTTCGGCCCGGGCTGCGACGTCTTGTAAAGATCGTTCAATTGCTTGGCGATTTTTTCTTGATCGGCGGCTGCGGGGACCGGCAGTTTTTTCGCCGGCTGCGGCGCGACTTCCACGGGAGCCGGGGTGTCGACAACCGCCGGCACGGTTGCGATTTTCGTTTCAGGCGTCCATGTCGGCTTGATCGCACTATCGGCTCCGGCCGACAGATCGACGGACTGGTTGAACGGCTCGAAGCCTCGGCGCGTGATGTGAACAACATGCCGTCCCGGCTCCAACGTCAGCGCAAATGGCTCGCTGTCCGACCCATCAGCGATCGTGCGACTGCTGCCATCGACAATCAATTCGGCATCCCTGCGATCGCCGGCGGGCCAGTCGAATACGAGCTTTGCCGCCGTCGGGGGCGCTGTGATCGCGACCAATTTGCGCCCGTCCGCCGCGACGGTCGCGGTCGTGCGGATCGGATCGTAACCGCGGCGCGTGATCAGAATCGCTCGCCGGCCCGGTTCGACCGGCACTTCGAGCGGCTCATGCTGCGAAATCGTTTGAGGTCGGCCGTCGATTCGCAGTTCGGCCCCGCTTCGCAGCCCCAGCGGCCAGTTCAGCACCAGCACGGCCTTCGGCTTCCAATCCGCCGGAACGGTTTGTCGCTCCCCCGCGACGACATCGACATGCGCATCGAGCTTGTAGGCCAGATGCTCAGCAACGATACGATGCGATCCGGCCGGATAGCGATACTCCCACGGACCGTTCGCGGGAATGGTCAACGGGACGCCATCGACCGATACGGTCGTGTCGGATCGATCCGAGGCCGACCAATCGAACACGAGCATTCCCGCCGAAGTGCTATTCAGCGAATAGAAGACCACGGCCGCGATCAGCACTACGCCGGCAGCAATGCCGATAGCGATGTTGCGATTCTTCGCGCCACGTTTGGCCGCAGCCGACTTTGCCGACTTCCCGCCCGCACCGGTTAATGGTTTGAGATCGGGTTTGCCGAGTAGATCGTCCCACCGGTCGGCCGGTTGCGGCAAGGCTGCGGCCGTTGGAATGCTCATCGCTGGAGCCGCGTCGGATGGTCGGCGAGGAGGTTGGCGTTGAATGGCCGATCCGCCCGCAATTTGCGGAGTGGCGCTGGAGGCCTGCGTGGAGGCCGTCGTTGCCGCGAGTTTGGCCCGAAGCTGCTGATCGTAAGCGGCCCGCTTTTTGGAATCGAGCAGGCAAATCCGCGCCGCGGCGACTTCGTTCAGTAACCGCTGAGACAGTTCACCATGCTTGCCGACTTGAATCGTTCGCAGATGAGCCATCTGCCGATCGGCTGCATTATCGATGACATCAGCACTGGTTTCGAAAAGGTTGATACTCAGCAACCGATAATGGTTCGCCGGCTGCTCTTCCGGCGGAATGCCGAACCAGACATGGTATGGATTAAAATCGTCCGCCATCGCCGTCCTCCTACCTCCCTCGCCGGTCACCGGGTCGTCAAACAGTCCACGGCCAACGTGGGGGATTCAATTATCGTGCAACCGTTTCGGAATCGCAAGATATCGTTGATCGCCGCCCGATCGGCGACGGCAACTTGTAGCAGGTTGATGTGCAGACAGCCCTCGCGCGGTCGACTAAAGTCTTTAGCAATGGATACAATCGTGCCGGGCATGCGCAGGAGATTTGACGATGAGGATTATTTGGACGCAATCCCGATTGTTGTTGGCGTTGTCTTTCACCGTTGCGGCGGTGGGTTTTCCGCCCAAGGCCATTCACGCTGAGACACGCGCGGCCGCGGCGTTGACGCCGGAAGCTGTTTGGGATGCGATCAACTTGGCAAAGGACGGAGACATTGTACGACTGCCCGCAGGAACGGCGGTCTGGAAGAGGGGATGGAACACCGATCACTGGGCGAAGATGAAAGCGATCACCATCCAAGGTGCTGGTATCGACAAGACGATCATTCGCGATGACACAAGCACAGCCGCCGGAGACGAACCCTTCGAGCTGAAGGGAGTAGAAGGAAAGCCGTTCCGGATCACGGGAATCACCTTCGACGGAACCGGGCTGCCCAATGCGGGAACGTGGGCTGGCGAGATCGTCATCAGCGGGAATTGCAAGAATTTTCGCATTGACCACTGCAAGTTCCTGAACATGGATCGGATGATGACGATCAGCGGAGACACTTACGGCTTGATCGACCACTGCTACTTTCACGCCCTGCAAAAAAAGGGTGGTCTGGCCCAGACGATCTACTGCATGGGCCCCGGCAAGGTCAATTTCACCAAGCCTCTCACGATGGGGACTGCCCAGGCGGTCTACTTCGAGGACAACGAGGCTCGCTTCAGCCCCGAGGTGGTGGCAGACACCGGCAACAACCCGTGGATCGTGCCGTACGATGGCGCCAGGGTGGTGATCCGACACAACAAGATCATCAACACCCAACTGGAAATCTACAGGGTGCGCCCGGGGGCTTTAGGCTGCCAGAGCGCTGAGATTTACGACAACGCGTTCTCCTCGGAGGGCGACAAGGTCGGCCGGCCGCAGGGCTTCATCTTCATCAGTGGCGGTGTCGTCATCGTGTTCAACAACACGGTGAAGGGAACGAACTATAACTGTCACACTCTCGAGCTCAGTCACGAACGATCCTTCCGCCCCATAGGCGAATTTGGGATCTGCGACGGCACAAATCCGATTGACGGCAACCAGATTCCCGTAGGCAAGAAAGGGGCGGGCTATCCTGCGTTCGGTCAGCCGGGGCGGGCAACGGACGCCGATGGAGACGGCGTGTTCGAACCATCCCCCTGCTACGCATGGAACAATACATTCAATGGTGCGAAGCTCAACATGACGCTGCGCAAGTGGGATCCGAAGGAGACCGCGCTTCAGGCGGCGCACGTCAAGGAAGGGCGGGATTTCTTCAACGAGGAGCCCAAACCCGAATACTATAAACCCTACGTCTATCCGCACCCGCTTCAAAACGGCTTGGAGTCGCGCTGATGGAAGTCCCGATGCGATCGACGTCCGAGGGGAGCAACTGAACTTTCCATCGGAGATATGCTCACCTACGGTGACGAGCGGCAAACTGGGGTCCGGAACCAACCATCAAGGTTGGCTTCGCACCCCGGAATCTCGGTCCAAAACTTTCCGAAACTCTGTTCAACAACCACCGCTATTTCACAACCCAGTTGGCTTCGGGGGGCGAACGTCACTTCGGAAGGCGAGTTCAGCCGACGAACGTTTTCGCCTTGCTCTTTTATCCTTTAGGAATCTGCTGTTCCTCTCGTTTAGCAACGACCCCTTCTAGAGGATGAATGATGGATTCTTCAACCGCCTTCCTCAGAATGCCGCCGCCGACCGTGAAATCGGTTTGAAGCTGGGCAGCGATCGGTTTCAGTCGGTTGAGTTTGCCGCGGGCGGAGGAAACATCCGGCGGGTCCTGGACAAGCGCCTTGTTGATTGCGACGACTTCGGCCTTGAAGTGGCCCGCGAAGCCCGACAGTTTGCGCCGGTTTTCGCCGTCCTGACCGAAGCACGTTTCGATGGCCTTCGCAAAACTGTTGGTCGCCTGCAAATAGTTGGGCGCTCCGAGCAGGTTCTTAGCCAGATTCTGGAACGCATGTTCCGGGTCTTTCTCCGGTTCAGCAAACCTTACCGTCTTCCCGTGCTGTTTTTGGCAAGGGTTGCCGTCCCAGAACTCCTGCTCTTCTTTCAGGTCCACGGCCAGTTTGTCGATAAAGGCCTTCGTCTTGGAATTCTTGGCAACCCGCGGGTCGATCGTGAGCAGGTCCTTCGCCGTCTTCACGTGGGCAGCGAAACCTTTTTGAAATCGCTCGTCGTCGGACTTCGCGGAATCCGGGCCGCTGGTCACCTTGACAAAATCCCGCGAGTAGTCCCTTAGCGCTATCTGGATCGCGCGCAGCTTGGCCGAGACGCCGGTTTCAGTCATTGTCAACGGCCTGGCTTTATCCCACTCCTTTTCCAACGTGTCCCATTTTGTACGCGGCATGATAGAGTCCTCAAAGAACTGCGAAGGAAGGAAGCATACGACTTGGCATCGCCAGAACTGCGTTCATTTCTCTTGAATTGTCGTGGGCGCCATCAGACGCATCATCGAAGATATCGTTGCTGTGGCTCAACGGTTCCATCTGGATCAACAGCGACAAGATTGTTTTTTCGACAACTCGAAGCTGCGACCGGTAGGTTAACAGCATAGGGCCGCGCGTTTCGTCTCGCAATCGCCTGCGTCGGCGGCCCGGCGTGCGACGCTCTCCTTTGGAACACCCGAATGTCCAACTGCGAAGATACCCCGCGCGTGTCGCCCGATGAGCGTTTGCGAGAAATCGCGGGAATTCTGTCGGCGGCCGTGGTCCGATTGACTTCGCCACCTGACGCAAGGAAACTAATCTTCGTCGCGCCGTTCGTTTGGGGAGCGATGGTTGCGACAAACGCAACGATCCCGTGAATTGGAGCCAGCATGAAAACAGCCTTCGCGCTTCTCACCATCGGCATGGGCCTGCTCGTGATCCCCGGCCGCGCCGACGCGATAACCATTGCACGCGACGGCAAAGCGGAAGCGATCATCGTCGTTCCCGAGGGGAATAAGACCGCGGGGGCCGCCGACTTGCAAAAGTACGTGGAAAAAGTCAGCGGTGCAAAGCTCGAGATCGTCGCCGAGAATAAACTTGACAAACTCGACAAGGCGAAAAACGGCGGCCGCATTTTCGTCGGGCCGTGCCTCGCGGCGAGCCGCGTGGTGGATATCAAGCGGCTTCAGCCCGAAGGATTCGTAATCAAGACGGTTGGCGACGACCTCTTCATCGTCGGCCGCGACTCGACCGATGCCGGAATGAAAGTCTCCGGAACATTCTACGGCGTCTGCGAATTCCTCGAGCGGTATCTGGGCGTGCGCTGGCTGATGCCCGGTCCGTTCGGCGAAGTGGCGCCACAACGGGCGACGATTGAAATCGCCTCGGCCGATATTCGCCAGGAGCCGCCGCTCTGCATCCGCGGAACTGCTTCTCAACCCGTCGACGACGACAATCCGCCTTCCACCGCCGGGCGTTGGTCCGCCTATCAGCGGATCGGCAATCGGGTAAAAATCTCGACCGGTCATGCCTATGCGGGCTGGTGGAATAAATACCACGAGCAGCATCCGGAGATTTTCGCTCTTCAGCCCAACGGAACGCGGATCAATGTCCCTAACGAAGAACGCTTTTGCGAATCCAATCCGGAGCTATGGAAATTGGTGGCCGAGGCGAAGATCAAGGAATTGCGAGCCCACCCGGACCTTCTGGCGGCCTCGATTTCGGAGAACGACGGCGGGCCCAACGAGTTTTGCACCTGTCCAGTCTGCCGTTCATGGGATTCGCCGGAAATTCAGGAGCGATTCAAAGCGAATCCGAACGTGTACTATCATCAGGAGTCCGACCTGATCTCCGATCGCGTCTTCCGCTTTTACAACGAGGTGGCCAAGCTCGTCCAGAAGGAATTGCCGGATCGCTATGTGGCCGGCTATGCGTATTCCGTCTACCAGGCAGCGCCGATTCGCGACTTTCCCGATCGTGCCGACAATCTGATCATCGGCTACGTCGGCTTCGACAGCGAAGAGTATCTCAACGACACGGCGCGCGCGACGCAGCGCGAAGATTGGCTGAAGTGGAGCAAACTGGCGAAGCATCTGTTCCTTCGCCCGAATCTTCTGTTGCAGCCGATCGGCCTCCCGATCAATTACACCCACAAGCTGGCCGACGACCTTCGATTCATGGCCGACCACGGAATGTGGGGAGCGACGTTCGGCAGCGGCAGCGGCGGCAACTGGGGAACCCAGGGCCTGAATTACTATGTATTGGTCAAGCTGCTTTGGGATCCGCACCGCGATGTAGACGCGATCATCGACGACTATTGCCGCGCGGCGTACGGGCCGGGAGCCGAGGCGATGAAAGACTATTATCGCCGTGCCGAAGATTTGTCCAACCGCGTTGCGGCCGCTGGCAAACCCAATCGCGACCTCGACGCTCGAATCGAGAAATACAGAAACAAGCTGACCGATCCTTATACGGATGCGGAACTGGCGTTGCTCCAGTCTTGCGTGGACAAGGCAGCGGCAGCCATCGGCTCGAGCGATCCAGCGGCGTTGGAACGGGTTCGCCTGGTGGTGACCGGTTTGGAATACACGAAGCGAACTCGGAACTTGCTCTCCGCGGCGGCAGCCGTTCGCGCCGGAAAAAGCACGCCGGAAGAGTTCAAGAAGATCAAGGCCGAGACGGATAAGTATTACGAGAGCTTGAAGGGCAGCCTGGCGGTTCGAGTTTCGCACGATATCCAAAGCTGTCTGCGCTTACGGCCCGACTGATGGAAATCGGCTCAACTCCACGTTAGAATCGCTTCGGATTTGGGGGCGGCGCGGGAGGGCTTAAATCATCAATACTACAACATTGCGGAGATCACTTCTATGAAGACTGTATGGAGCGTGTCGGTTCGGCTGCTGGTTGCTTCACTGATTCTTTCTTTTTGCTCCGCGACCATTGCGGCGGATACGAAAAAGGTCGCCGGCAAGAAGACCTTCCCGGCCTCGGACTGGGAGAAACGCGGTTACGATACTTCGAAGCCCGGCGACTTCGTCGAGTATCGCAACGATGCGGGCAAACTGATCGAGCACCGCGAGGTCGTCGAGGTCGCGGACCATTCGCTGACGGTCAAAGTCACGAAC